>Ga0169931_10007116_pt1 | contig 16694 bp, 15 predicted proteins | sample Kivu_15m_20L_FD_129675 | JGI IMG/M metagenome (GOLD analysis project Ga0169931, IMG submission 129675) | Freshwater microbial communities from Lake Kivu, Western Province, Rwanda to study Microbial Dark Matter (Phase II) - Kivu_15m_20L... | ecosystem: Environmental > Aquatic > Freshwater > Lake...
TCGAAAGAAACACAAGCATCGCCGATTAATTCCGCACTTTGTAAAAAGTTGGCTGCCATTACCGGTTTGAATACATTCAACTCGTAATGTCCTTGAGTTCCGCCAATGGTGATGGCCACATCATTGCCCATTACTTGAGCGCAGACCATGGTCAATGCCTCACATTGTGTAGGATTCACTTTACCAGGCATGATACTCGATCCTGGCTCATTCTCTGGAATAAAAATCTCACCTATCCCGCTACGAGGCCCACTGGCCATCATACGGATATCATTGGCGATTTTATTCAAAGAAACCGCCAACTGCTTCAATGCCCCGTGCGCTTCTACTACACCATCGTGTGCGGCAAGTGCTTCAAATTTATTGGGAGCGGTAACAAAAGGCAAACCGCTGAATTCTGCAATTTTCTCCGCAACCAATTCAGAATATCCTTTTGGGGTATTGATTCCCGTACCTACCGCCGTGCCTCCCAAAGCCAATTCGGAAAGATGCGCCAATGTATTTTGGGTGGCACGCAAGCCGTGGTTCAATTGAGCGACATATCCACTCAATTCTTGTCCCAACGTCACTGGTGTAGCATCCATCAAATGGGTTCTACCGATCTTCACTACCTCCATGAAATCAGCCGATTTCCTTTGCAAGGTATTCTTCAATTGTGTTACTCCTGGGATTGTTTTGGTCACTACCATTTTATAGCAAGCAATGTGCATGGCCGTGGGATAAGTATCATTGGAACTTTGACTTTTATTGACATCATCATTGGGATTCAACAACGGTGTTCCCTCTCCCAATTGACCACCCATGAGCACATGTCCGCGGTTGGAAATCACCTCATTCACGTTCATGTTGCTTTGTGTTCCACTTCCTGTCTGCCAGATCACCAAAGGAAACTGATCATCCAATTGACCAGCGATGATTTCGTCGCAGACTTTTGAAATCAGATCTCTTTTCTCTTCGCTCAAAACGCCCAAAGCGCAGTTGGCATGCGCGGCGGCTTTTTTTAATATACCAAAAGCATAAATAATTTCTTTAGGCATACTGGCTGCAGGACCAATTTTGAAATTGTTTCTGCTTCTCTCTGTTTGTGCTCCCCAATAAACGTGGGCGGGAACTTTTACCTCACCCATGGTGTCTTTTTCGATACGATATTCCATGTTGTATTTTATTACTATTTTTATTCTACTGCTTTTCCTTGAGACATCAAATAAGCCTTTAAAAAACCATCTATCTCTCCATCCATTACTCCATCTACATTGCTCGTCTCATGACCTGTCCGCACATCTTTTACCAATTTATAAGGCTGCATCACATAATTACGGATCTGCGATCCCCACTCGATTTTCTTCTTTTCAGCCTCAATCTCATCACGCGCCGACATTCGTTTGGCCATCTCCATCTCATACAATTGTGACTTCAATAATTGCATGGCCTTTTCTTTATTCTGTAATTGCGAACGAGTTTCTGTATTGTCGATGATAATTCCGGTTGGTTTATGTCGAAGTCGAACTCCCGTTTCCACCTTGTTTACATTTTGTCCCCCCGCACCACCTGAACGGAAAGTGTCCCAGGTGATATCGGCGGGATTGATGTCAATCTCAATGGTGTCGTCCACCAAAGGATAAACATAAACAGAGACGAACGAAGTATGTCTCTTCGCATTGGAATCAAATGGGGAAATACGCACCAAACGATGCACACCATTTTCGCCTTTGAGCATTCCGAAAGCAAATTCGCCATTGAATTCGAGGGTACACTGTTTGACTCCGGCCACATCGCCTTCTTGCATATCTAGTTCTTTGACCGTATACCCGTTTTTTTGCCCCCACATCAAATACATCCTCATTAACATACTTGCCCAATCGCAACTCTCAGTTCCTCCGGCTCCAGCGGTAATTTGGAGAACGGCACTTAAACCATCTTCCTCGGCCGAAAGCATGTTTTTGAATTCCAGCTCCTCGATTCGCGACTCTGCCAATTGATATTGCTCTTGCAACTCCTCTTCCGTTGCTGCACCTTCTTTAAAAAAATCAAACAGCACGGTTATATCATCTACAGCGGAATGACACGCACTGTGGGCCTCTACCCACATTTTCCTGGTTCGAATTTGGCGCATGATGGACTCAGCCTTCTTGGGATCGTCCCAGAAAGATGGATCTTGGGTCAGTTTTTCGTCTTCTTGAATTTGGAGTTTTTTGCTCTCCACGTCAAAGGTACCTCCCGAGCGCAAACACGCGCTCATTCAGCCCTTGAATTGCATCTACTGTGACAGTCATATGGGTGAAAAATAATTTTGGCGAATATAGAGGATTTCATTCAACACATGACAAGAATGACTTTGTTCATATCCCCGCTTTTGTACCACAAGATTTTTGGAGGGTTGATTCTTCAAATGGCCTCACAGCATAAAGAGGTTTCAAATCAACCAAAAGATCCATTCGTTCAGAATTGTATCCCCGCTTTTACGCCACAAGATTTTTAGAGGGCTGATTCTTCAATGGGCCTCACAGTATAAAGAGGTTTCAAATCAACCAAAACATCCATTCGTTCAGAATTGTACCCCCGCTTTTTTGCCACAAGATTTTTAGAGGGCTGATTCCTCAATGGGCCTCACAGCATAAAGAGGTTTCAAATGAACCAAAAAATCCATTCGTTCAGAATTGTATCCCCGCTTTTGTGCCACAAGATTTTCGGAGGGTTGATTTTTCCAACACTGAAAAAAGACTTTCAAATCATGAATACATTTCAGGCCATCTACAATATCAATTTTTTCCGAATCATATCCCCGCTTTTATGCCTCCAATTGTACTCTGAGCAAAAATCAAGAATTGTTAGAGAAAATATCACCTGAAAAAATAAAAATGTCATCTAAATCAATTTTGACAGACTTCACATCAATTTCAAAATAATTCATGCTTTGTAAATAGGTTACAAAGTAGATTTCTCACTTTGCAAAAATTATTAAATATGACAATTTCAAATTTCACGAACATCTTTCCAAACGAACAAAGTTGCAGGATACACTTCAAAACGCAAAGAGAACAACATGGCATAACGTGTAAGAAATGTCAGCATCGTCGGCACTACTGGTTAAATGAGAAAAATCTTTGGCAATGTGCTAACTGTCGATTTAGAACTACATTGAGAAGCGGAACAGTGATGCAAGGATCTCATTTACCTTTCAAAAAATGGTACCAGGCTATGGTTTTGATGACGATGCAGAATCACGGTATATCCGCTAAGGAAATGCAACGGCAATTAAAACACAAGCGCTATGATACCATTTGGTCATTGATGCACCGCATCCGAAACGCAATGGGAAATAGACAAGATCAATTTACGATAAATGGCATCATCCAATTTAATGAATCTTATCTGATGCGTGCGACCCCTGATGGTCGAAAATTAAGAAGGGGAAAGAGGACACAATCAATAGAAAAACCGAAAAACACAGTTCGCACAGGAACATTTAAAGGAGAGAATCAACTTCCGTTCAAGACCATCACACGTATGGTGGTAAATCCTTACAAGAAATTTCAAAAAAAGGACGGTAAATCTCTTCATGCTTTTAATGAAAAGTTGATTTCTCGGAATCCTCAGACATCCAAATACATCCATTTGAAAGATCACATCTCGCTAGAAATCATTGGTCCCCGCAGCTTCTTTGGGCGAGACAGCGCTTTAATAAAACCAGGTCCAGTCATTAGGAAAGCTAAAAAATCCATTCTAGGAACCTATTATCGCATCAAAGCAAAATATCTCCAGTTATACTTAGATGAATTCTGTTTCCGGTTGAGCCAAAAAATTCCAAGGAAAAATTTGTTTGATGATTTAGCCAACACTGTAGCAGAAGCCTATTGGCATTAATCTAAAACCTCCGAAAGCAAGGATACCAGGGTTCAATTAATCAAAAGAAATACTCTCCTTTGTGCTTGTACCAATCATGCAATCAATAGATGGCATGTTTCAAAATGTAATTTTCTGATCAACGATCTATTCTGTTGTACAAGCCGCGTGATTAAGCAATAAAGGTATAAAAAGTTAGCTTCAAAAAATAAAACCAATTCTGCTTCAGGGAAAATAAGCAACTATATGAAGTATGATGTCCGATGCGCCAATTAAAGAATCAATCAGAATCTTATTCATTCTGATTTTGAGGTACAAAAACGGGGAATATCCGGTATATCAAAGATCAAAATGTCGCGCAAAATAATTGCATTGATTCGACTTTATAAAACCTTAATCGGTAAAAAAAATTTAACCAACCCACTTCAATCTATTCAGCAACCTAAAGATGAAGAATTAGAGGTATAAAAACGGGGATATTCAAATTGATTACTTGTCTTTATATCGTCCGACTCATGCGCTTTACCTCTATTTTAATAAATCTTTATCGGCAATGTGCTTTTCAACGAACTACCTTAAGTCTATTCGGAACCATACTCAAGGAATAAGAGGTACAAAAGCGGGGATAACTCCAATTGATAATATCATAAATATCTTTCAAAAAAACCTAGGAAATTCAGTTAAAAAAGATTCATCACTAACTCTAAGAAATTTCTCATTGACTTCTATTCAGCTTCGAGAAAGTCAATTGGAAAAGACTTAGGGGTAAAAAAGCGGGGATTCAAATAGCTTAATGCACCAAACAAAATCCTGCTACTTTCCTACTATACGATTGAATAATCAATCTCTGCTACGATAAATGGTGCAGAAACAATACTTTGATCCAGTTCTCCAATTGAGTGGCATAAAAGCGGGGAATAAATTTCAAGCGTAAAAAGCAAACCCGAATAAATACTTCCGATAGTAAACAGAAGCCATTCTCCTTCTCTCCTCAAAATTCTAATTGAAAATCCAACACCCAGGTATGAGCATCATCAAACGCTCACTGGTTCCACCCAATCGCCATATTCCTTGATCAAACCAATCAACTCATCGACAGCATGCTCTTCAGCTACATTCTTTTTCACAACCTCTTTTTCTTTGTACAATGTAATCTTACCAGGACCCGTACCCACATAACCATAGTCCGCATCCGCCATCTCTCCCGGACCATTGACGATACAACCCATAATACCGATTTTCACTCCTTTTAAATGCGAAGTGCGCGATCGTATTTTGGCTGTTGTTTCCTGCAGATCAAACAAGGTTCTTCCGCACGAAGGACAAGAAATATACTCAGTCTTAGAAATGCGGGTACGTGTGGCCTGCAAAATTCCAAAACAAGTAGAGTTCACTCGCTGCAATGAAATGCGATTGGCCGAAACCAATAGGCCATCTCCAAATCCATCCATCAGCAAGGCTCCATTGTCAACCGCACTGTTGAGCATGAATTCATCCTCGGATGATGTGCTGTACGCCGTTTGAATGATAACAGGTGTAGTGATTTGGTTTTCCATCAACCATAAATAAGCCGAGCGCAAATCCATAACTTGCAATGGATGAATGGTCGATAAAAGCAGAACCACGGTTGAATCTTTTCTTATGGCCTCAAGTACATTGGAAGTCAATTCTTGAGTTTGTAATTGAATGAAATTCAAAGACCGATGTTTGTTGGCAGTGGCCAAATACTGCTCAATGGTCCAACAAGGATAGGTGCGAATACTCTCCATATTGCTGGTCCATACCTCTCCATCCTGAATCAGACCAAGCGTACCTGGGATCTCAAAACTCACGGTATGCTTTCCTATTTTGATGTAATCACAGGCCAAATCACTCAAATTCCATTTGTCCATTGGGACACTGTACTGATAACCCGCGCCAAAAAAACTAGCTGGGGTTAATTCTTCGCGTTGACTTAAATCCATCACCACCACTGGCGTATGCTTCTCCCCTATGTTCACTACTTCATGAGTGGCTCTTCGTGTGTAGGCAAATGGATTTAAGGTGTAGGTGCGACGAGTTGTCTCAGAATACAACGCGCGATCCTTGTAACGATCTGCCAAAATCTTCGCGACTGGAATTTCAAACTCCGGAGCTTCGGTTAATGAAACTCTTATGGTATCGCCTATTCCGTCTTCAAGCAAAGTCCCAATACCCACTGCCGACTTGATACGACCATCCTCTCCGTCTCCCGCTTCGGTGACACCTAAATGAAGCGGATAATTCATTCCTTCATCCAACATTGTTTTCATGAGCAGTCGATAGGCCTGCACCATCACCAAAGTGTTGGAGGCCTTCATGCTGATGACGATCTCATGAAAATCATGCTTACGGCATATTCTCAAAAACTCCATCGCACTCTCCACCATGCCTTCTGGTGTATCGCCATAACGGGACAAAATACGATCACTCAAAGAACCATGATTAGTGCCAATGCGCATAGCAGTGCCATGTTCCTTGCATATCAAAACCAAGGGAGTGAAGCGATCTTCAATGCGCTTCAACTCCGCTTGATAAGACTCATCTGTGTAATCTATCTCCTCAAACTTCTTTTTATCCGCGTAGTTACCCGGATTTACACGAACTTTTTCAATCAATTTAGCCGCAATCTCAGCCGCATTAGGAGTGAAATGAATATCTGCCACCAAAGGTGTGTTGTATCCTTTTACAACCAATTCCCGCTTGATATTGGCGAGATTCTCTGCCTCATTTTTACTGGGGGCAGTAATGCGAACCAACTCACAACCTGCCTCTATCATGCGAATACTCTCCGACACCGTTCCCTCCGTATCCATCGTATCCTTGGTGGTCATGCTTTGCAATCGAATAGGGTTATCCCCTCCAATTCCAATAGAACCTACTTTAACAGAGCGGGTAGGAAATCGCTTGTATTGAAAAAGATCAATGCAATACATTACTTATTGGCATTATATCGTTCCGCTACCTTGGTCCAGTTGATGACATTAAAAAAAGCATTGATATAATCAGGACGACGATTTTGATAATTCAGATAATAAGCATGCTCCCACACATCAATTCCTAAAATGGGGAACCCACCGCAACTCACTCCTGACATCAATGGATTGTCTTGATTGGCAGTTGAGCAAACTTCCACCTTACCGCCTTTATGGACACATAACCATGCCCAACCCGATCCGAAACGAGTAGTTGCTGCTTTCGCAAAGGCATCCTTGAAACCATCCATGGAACCATAGGCCTCAACAATCGCGCTCAACAAATCTCCCTCAGGAGCATCGCTTCCACCAGGAGTCATGATCTCCCAAAACAAGTTGTGATTGTAAAAACCACCGCCATTGTTCCGGATGGCTGGGGTTTCCATACCCTGAACCATGACTTCTTCAATGGATTTCCCCAAAAGTGGGGAATTTTCCAAAGCTGCATTCAGGTTATTGGTATAAGCAGCGTGATGCTTGGAGTGGTGAATCTCCATGGTCCTTGCATCAATGTGTGGCTCTAACGCATCATAAGCGTAAGATAGAGGGGCTAATTCGAATTTCATATGTTCATTTTTTTGCGAAAATAGTTTACTAATGTCGAAGATGGATAAAACGATTAATCAGATGTTGATTTTGCTGTTTATCCGATTCTCCATATTCCAAAAAAAAAGAAGTAAAGAATTTGTTCACACAATGCTAAAAAATGCTTGGTAGTTTAGATATTTGCACACAAACAGAGGAATCAGAAACCAATTAGTAATACGATCAAGACCAAATGGGATTGTTTAGCTTCTTAACGCAGGAAATCGCCATCGATTTGGGGACCGCCAACACCATCATCATCATGAATGACAAAGTGGTGGTGGATGAGCCCTCCATCATCGCTCGTGACAGACAAACTGGAAAAACCGTAGCGGTGGGCCGGCAAGCCCAGCAAATGCATGGGAAAACCCATGAAAATATCAAAACCATCCGTCCGCTCAAAGACGGGGTAATCGCGGATTTCCACGCCGCTGAAGACATGATCAAAGGGATGATCAAGATGATTAATCGCGGTAGAAACTTGTTTCAGCCTTCTTTGCGAATGGTCATTTGCATTCCATCCGGAATCACTGAAGTGGAAAAAAGAGCGGTTAAAGACTCTGCGGAGCATGCAGGTGCCAAAGAAGTATATCTGATTCATGAGCCCATGGCCGCCGCGATCGGGATTGGAATTGACGTAGAAGAGCCCATGGGAAACATGGTCATCGACATTGGTGGAGGTACTTCCGAAATTGCAGTAATCGCTTTGGGAGGAATCGTTACAGATAAAAACATTCGTGTGGCGGGAGATGAATTGACCCAAGATATTGAAGACTACATGCGCCGTCAACACAACCTACAAGTAGGTGAAAGAACGGCCGAGCAAATAAAAATCGAAGTGGGCGCTGCGCTTGCTGAGCTCGAAAATCCCCCCGCCGATTACAGCGTGAGAGGAAGGGACATGCTCTCTGGCGTTCCCAAAGAAATCAAGGTAAGTTATTCTGAAATCGCCGGAGCGCTGGATTCCAGCATTTGCAAGATAGAGGAAGCAATCATGAGCTGTCTGGACAATACTCCACCTGAATTATCTGCCGATATTTACAAAACGGGTATTTACCTGGCCGGCGGCGGTGGATTGCTCAGAGGACTAGATAAGAGAATTCAAGACAAAACCAAACTTCCTGTTCACGTAGCGGACGACCCTTTGAGAGCAGTCGCACGCGGAACAGGAATTGCGCTCAAAAACATTAATCGTTTCCAATTCTTGATGAGAGAATAAGGGTATTGTGAGGAAAGAAAATGAAGAATATCATTGAGTTACTCAAAAGGCATTTTGTATTTGTACTCTTCCTCTTTTTATTCATCTTTTCGTTAATTGTTCTTTTCAGTAGCAATCGTTATCAAAAAACGGCGTTCATCAATCAAAGCAATGATTGGGTGGGCCAATTGTATGATTGGAGAGATCAATTGCAACGATACCTGCGTCTGCGTGAAATCAACGAGCAATTGGCTTTAGAAAATGCTACTTTACGTGCTCAGATGAGTGAAAATATTTTCACCATTGATACCACCATTTTTAGCGAAAACGACACTTTACATTTACAGAGATTTTCATACCGAACGGCTAAAATCATCAACGCTACTGTGAATCGCGAAAGCAATTACCTCACCATCGACAGGGGATCAATTGGAGGAATTCACAACAACATGGGTGTCATTGCCAATGGCTCAGTAGTAGGTGTCGTAAGCAGTGTGAGTGACCACTTTGCGGTGGTGCTACCCATTTTAAATCCTAAATTTCAAGAAAGCGTAAAGATGAAAGGAAGCGGAGACTTCGGCCTGATTGCCTGGCCTCCCGGATCAGATCCTGCTTACGCCGACGTGAAGGATATCCCCAAACACGTGCAGGTAAATATCGGTGACACCGTGCTCACTACCGGCTACGGTTCTCATTTCCCATCTGACCTCTTCATCGGTTTTGTCAGTGAGCTCAATGATCGACCCGAAGAAACCTTCCATCGCATCAAAATACAATTGGCCACTGACTTCAGAAAACTCAGTCATGTGCAAGTAGTCAGTGATATTTTAAAGCAACAACAGGACTCCTTATTGAATCAACAACAAATACGAGATGACGCTAACCATCTTCCATAATTTTATCAGAATTTCCTTTCTGATTTTGCTGCAAGCGCTGATCGTATCACGCATGCAAGTGTTGGATGGATTCATCTTGCCGTGGGTTTACATATTTGGAATATTGATGATTCCATTTGAAACACCCAAATGGGCCGTACTCTTGATCGCCTTTGTTACCGGCTATATCATGGATCTTTTCTCGGGTCCCATGGGCATGCACATGACGGCCTGCGTTGTGCTAGGTTGGTTACAACCCGTTGTCCAAAAACTCCTTTCACCTCGTGAAGGATATGAAATTGTTCAAAGACCCACCATCCAAAAAATGGGGCTACAATGGTATCTCACCTATGCTGGTATCCTTACTTTCATTCACCATTTTGTACTATTCTTCGCTGAAACTTTGCGACTCAATCCTTTCTTTTATCATATCGGTCATATTCTTTTCAGCAGCATCGCTACTTTGCTCTTGATGACCATCGGACAATACCTGATTTTCGCTCAAAAAGGCAACGATTGAAATGGATGCTCGCCGTTCCACTCTCATCATCATTGTACTGACCATCGCCGTCATTTATTTATTGCGCATTTTCACTTTGCAAGTAATCAGCAGCTATTGGTCTGATCGCGGTACCGCATTGACAGAAAAAGAAGTGGTGGTTTATCCATCAAGAGGGGTTATTTATGACCGAAACATGAAAGTATTGGTCACTAGCCAGACGGTGTATGATTTAATGGTAATACCCAAGGATGTGCTTCCCTTCGATACAGCGGCATTTTGCAAGATCATTTCTTTGCCAGTAGAAGAGTTAAGACAGATTCTTAAAAAAGCTGTTACTTATCCCAATGTGAGATACAAACCATCTCCCGTGATCAAGCAAATGAAACCGGAGGAATATGCGCCCATTGCAGGTGAGCTCTATCAATACAAAGGTTTTTATGCACAAGCAAGAACTTTGCGGGTTTATCCGGAAAAGGCCGGAGCGCTGTTGCTTGGGGATGTTGGGGAAGTTACCAAAGCGCTCATGGAAAAATATCCAGAGTATAAAAAGGGGGATTACATTGGTCTGAGTGGAATTGAAAAATCCTATGAAAATGAATTGCGCGGACAACGCGGAATCAAATACGTATTCCGTGACAACATCGGAGTAGAAAGACAAGTGGCCGGCGGAAAATTAGATGTCCCTGCCATTGAAGGAACCCACGTTGTGGCTTCTGTGGACGTCGAATTGCAACGTTACGGAGAACAGTTGCTCCAAAATAAACGAGGTTGTGTAGTGGCCATTGAGCCTTCCACCGGTGAAATTTTAGCTTTGGTGTCCTCACCTACTTTTGATCCCAATCTGTTATTAGGAAGAGGACGTGGAGCCAACTTCATGGCTTTGAGTTTGGACAAACAAAAGCCCCTTTTCAATCGCGCAACCCAAGCCCAATACCGACCCGGATCCATTTTCAAAATTGCCCAATCGCTCACCGCACTGCAACTGGGAGCCATTACCAAAGACACCCGGATTGCCTGTAACAGAGGACTCATCGGTTGCCATGGAAGCCACAGCATGGACGATCTTGAAATGGCCATCGTTCATTCCTGCAATCCCTACTTCCGCGGGGTACTGCAAAGAGTAGTCGAGGGAAATAGAAATCCCAACAATCGATTCAAAGACGCTCAGCTTGGACTGGCGATGTGGAGAGAGCAGATGCTCAAATTTGGATTCGGTACCAATCTGAACACAGATATTCCCGGCGTAAAAAAAGGCTTGGTGCCCAGCCCTGAATATTACGATCGCGCCTATGGCAAAGAACAATGGAATTTCAGCACCATCTATTCCATCAGCATTGGAGAAGGGGAAATGTTGGTTACGCCCATTCAAATGTGCAATCTGGCCTGTATTGTGGCCAATAGAGGTTTTTTCTATTCGCCACACACGGTCAAAAAAGTGGGTGTGGAGGGAGCTCCGCGTCCAGAATTCATGGAACGTCATGATGTTGGTGTAAATCCAGAATATTTCGATGTGGTCATCTCTGCCATGGAAAAAGTGGTAGGCCCCGGAGGAACCGCCAATGGCGCCAAACTCAGTGACGTTGTCATCTGCGGAAAAACAGGTACTGTGCAAAATGAACCGCGCAAAGACCACAGCGTATTTGTGTGTTTCGCTCCGAAAGAAAATCCAAAAATCGCACTGGCGGTTTATGTCGAGAATTGTGGTTTTGGAGGAACATGGGCCGCGCCCATCGCCTCTTTGATGATTGAAAAATATCTCAACGGTGAGATCAAAAACGTGGAGAGAGAAAAGCACATCATGGAACAAAACTTCCTCAATCAATGAGCACCAACAGAAATAAAAGTGCTGTAGGTCCAGTGGATTTCACCCTCATTGGGATTTGGATGTTCTTTGTAATCTTGGGATGGTTCACCATTTACAGCGCGGCCTATGATGCCCAACATCCAATGCCTTTTGATTTTTCAAAAGAATACGGAAAACAATTGATGTGGATTGGGATTTCGGGCTTGTTAGCGGTATTTACTTTGTACGTAGAGGGCGATTTCTTTGCAAAATTCGCCTGGATCATTTATGCTTTCTTTGTCCTTTTGCTTGCGCTCGTTTTAGTAGTAGGAAAGGAAGTCAATGGTGCCAAGGCATGGTTTGGCATTGGCGCGTTCGGCATTCAACCTTCTGAATTTTCCAAAATTGGTGTCGGATTGGTGCTGGCCAAATACATTGCCTCTATTGGAAATTCACAATTGAAGAATTTTAAAAGCAGAGCCTCAGCAGCTGCCATCATTGGCCTTCCTGCCGGTTTAATTTTATTACAACCCGATGTCGGATCGCTACTCACTTTTGTGGCCTTTGTTTTTGTGCTTTATCGAGAGGGGCTATCTGGAAACGTGCTCATCGTAGGATTTGCCGCTATCCTATTTGGTGTGCTCTCCATCGTATCCGGTGCTGGAATGGTCAATATCCCTTTTGCAGGAGAACAGAGCGGTGTTTGGATGCTCATCATCATCGTCATCATACTCACCCTTCTCATCCTGATCTATGCTCGCAATTTCATTCCTCCTCGCAATAGAAAAAGAATGTACGGAATTGTTTTGGCCGCGAGTATTGCCGCTAATGCCTTTAGTTATTCTGTTTCCTACATCGTAGATAATATTTTAGAGAAACACCACAAAGAAAGAATTTACGTAATGCTCTCCCTTCCCGTAGAGCGCAAAGGTGCCGATTACAATTCTGAAATGGCAAAAATTACCGTCGGGATGGGTGGGATGTTCGGAAAAGGTTGGCTAGATGGTCCCATGACCCAGAACAATTATGTTCCAGAACAATGGACGGATTTTATTTTCAGCGCAGTGGCAGAAGAATGGGGATTTTTCGGTGTAACGGTTTTAATTGGCACCTATGCCTTTTTAATCATTCGTCTCATGATCATCGCCGATCGACAGCGTTCTATTTTCTCAAGAGTGTATGGTTACAGTGTAGCGTGCATATTCTTCATGCACTTCTTGATCAATATCGGAATGGTGATTGGATTGGCTCCTATCATCGGAATACCGCTGCCCTTTTTCAGTTATGGGGGCTCTTCTTTAATGGCCTTCACGCTATTGCTCTTCATCATGATCCGCCTGGACTCAGAGCGTTGGAGTGTATTGAAATAAAAGTTATCTAAATTTTTCTCTGATCTCCTTCATGAATTGTGATGCAAACACAAAATCATTGAGCAAGGGATGATTGGCTTTTAAAATAGAATTCCGATCTCCACTCCAGACAAATTCACCTTTGCTAATAAAGAAAATAGCATCTGAAATTTCAATCACGGAATTCATATCATGACTGATCACCACTGTGGTCATTTTATACCGGTCTGTGATTTCTCTTACCAATCTATCAATCATCAAACTGGTAACAGGATCTAAGCCGGAATTCGGCTCATCTACAAAAAGATATTTTGGGTTCAACGCGATGGCTCTTGCCAATCCCGTTCTCTTTTTCATACCGCCCGACAATTCACTCGGATAAAGTTTGTTCTTCCCCACCAATCCCACATCCTCTAAAATCTCTTCCGTCTTGCTCGCTCTTTCTTTCAATGTCATCGTGGTAAACATCTTCATGGGGAATTGGACATTTTCTTCTACTGTCATAGAATCAAACAAGGCCGCACCTTGGAAGAGCATTCCAATATCTTTTCTAACATTTTTTCGCTCCCAACGGTCCATTTTTGTGAATTCCGCTTGGCTATAAAAAATACTTCCACTATTCACTTCCTCTAGACCCACCATGCAACGCGCCAATACGCTCTTGCCCTCTCCACTCTTACCAATGATAAAATTGACCTTGCCTGGTTCAAATACCGCTGTGATTCCTTTCAAAACCTCATGCTCACCGAATGATTTTTGTATAGACTCTAAACGAATCATAAAAGCAACAATTGAGTCAATAAGAAATTCGCAATCATGATGATGATGATGCTGTACACCACCGCTCTAGTGCTGCTTTGCCCAACTTCCAGTGCGCCACCTTTGGTGTAATAACCATGGTAAGAGGAGACGCTGCTCATGATAAAAGCAAAAAAAACAGTTTTTATCAAAGAGTACATCACATCCCAAACCCGAAAATCATACTGAGCACCCGCTTCAAAATCGGTGAGCGATACCACTCCACTTAAAATAGCAATGGCTCCTCCACCAAAAACCCCCACAAACATGGCCAACAAAACCAAGAAAGGAAGAATCAATACGGCCGCAACAATTTTTGGTAATATCAAATAACTCGCACTGTTGATTCCCATGATATCCAAGGCGTCTATTTGATCGGTGATCCTCATTGTGCCAATCTCAGAGGCGATATTACTTCCTACTTTACCGGTAATGATCAAACAAACTATAGTGGAGGAAAATTCTAATATGATAGACTGTCGCGTCGTGTAACCGATGGTCCACCGTGGAACCCAACCACTCTCAATATTGGAAGCGGTTTGAACCGCAACAACAGCACCCATAAACAATACCAATAAACTCATGATACCCACCGATTGTAATCCAATCTTGTCCATTTCCTTGGTGATCAATTTAGGATACACTCTCCACCTTTCAGGTTTGGTGAAGACCTGAATCATGAGCTCAGTAAATTTTCCAATGCTGGTGAAAACGGGCATGTTCCAAAAATAGTGGTAAAAAAAAACTTCTATCCAAGAAATTTAAAAGGATATTCATTACTTTCGGTGAACAAGTTTGAGTACATGAAAAAATTGATCTTTGTTCTCGTCGCCGCCAGCCTACTGGCCTGCAATACGCACAAAAAACCCAAATGCAACACTTGCCCCAAATGGGATAACCAAATTGAGCAACCTGCGCATTGACCATGCCTTCCAGAGCCTCTACTGATTTAGAATCCGCCTTATCTCGTTTCATTCCCGCCAATGCTGTGCCCTTGGCCTGTTCGCTTTTGCGTCAACATCCTCACCACATCAATATTACCCCTCCGCGATCTACCAAGCATGGAGATTTCTCTGTCAGACCTGATCGAGAAAAGCACCAAATCACCGTCAACGGCAATCTGAATCCCTACGCCTTCCTGATTACCTTAATGCATGAATTGGCTCATTTGATCACCTATAATCAATTTAAAAATAACGTCAAACCGCACGGAGAAGAGTGGAAAACCAATTTTAAGAAAACGCTCGGTCCTTTTCTACAAATCGGAGTTTTTCCTTCAGACGTCCAACATGCGGTTCACCACTACCTGTCCAATCCCGATGCGGCGACATGTTCCAATGTTCCGCTCTCTCTGGTGTTGGCGAGATACGATAGACACCAAAATCCTAATGTGACCTTGTTAGAGGCCTTGACGGACGGAACCCACTTTTACTACGGAAAGGACAAAAAAGAATTTGTTCGATTGCATAAAAACAGGAAGAGGATTCTGTGCAAAGAAATCGCAACGCGTTTGGATTATTTATTCTCCCCTGTTACCAAAGTAATTCGCAAGGAATCTCAAAATGATCAGCACGTCGGGTAAAATACCCTTTGCATTTACCGCCATTCCTTGGCAACATTCAGGGTCCGGTGGATGGGTATTTGTGAATGTGCCTCACAAGATGAGCAATGAAATAAGGAAGCATTTCAAAAAAGAAGAACAAGGTTGGGGCAGGCTTTCCATTATCGCGCAAATCAAAAGCACCCGTTGGGCCACCGCCATTTGGTTTGATACAAAACATCAATCCTACCTTCTACCTCTGAAAAGTGAAATCCGTAAAAAGGAAAATATCTGTATCGGACAGCGTATCGAGGTGACTATTTGGGTCTAGACTGATTTTCGAAAATCATTCGCTGAATTTGGACGCCTCAAATTTCTCCGCAAAAATTTAGATTAAAAAAAATCAGAGTTCGAAACTTTGCTTGCACTCTGTTTCTTACTCTGATTTAGTACCCGGAGTGGGAATCGAACCCACACGTCACGAGGACACACGATTTTGAGTCGTGCGCGTCTACCAGTTCCGCCATCCAGGCATCTCTTTAAGAGGGGGCAAATATACACCTAATTTTAATCTCTGCAAATAAGAATTTCATTTATCGTCCACCACACCTCCAATTTACCATCGCTGCCGTCCACCGGAACCCAAATCCCTTTCTTCTTCAACATCTCATTCGCTAATTTTCTTTTATCCACTTGTCGCTCCCCTTGGGCTAACATCACTTGGCGAATACCTCCCTTCCTCCCAGTCCATGTGCGATCAAACCGACCGAATGGTTCATTTTCCTCTGCATCATTATACTCTAGATTCCATTTACCTTGACTTTCAAAACTCTTAAAGGAACAGCCCTCTCCTTCCAATACCTCTTGACGCTTGCCAATCATAATCATCGAATCTTGTACACTAAAATCCGATTTCAATGCTTGAAAATAAATTTCATTAAAATGTTGTACCCAATTCGAGTAAGTTCGTCCTGTCTGAAAATCGGTAGTTCGCACTTCTTGACTAAAATAATTTTCACCCATCAATACATATCCTCCTCTATTCGAAGTCTTCACCTTCACTCCTTGCCACTTCCTTTCAGAATCTTTGGGGTATAAAAACGACTGGTAATGCTGCTTCACCACTTCCTTCTTATTACTATTAATGGTATATTGCAGCCATCCTTCTATTGGATCCGCGCTCATTGAAGAACAAAGAACCCCAAGAGCAAGGGTTGAATCATTCAAA
>Ga0169931_10007117_pt1 | contig 16694 bp, 15 predicted proteins | sample Kivu_15m_20L_FD_129675 | JGI IMG/M metagenome (GOLD analysis project Ga0169931, IMG submission 129675) | Freshwater microbial communities from Lake Kivu, Western Province, Rwanda to study Microbial Dark Matter (Phase II) - Kivu_15m_20L... | ecosystem: Environmental > Aquatic > Freshwater > Lake...
AGGACTACCTCGACTTCGGCCTGCACGGCTATGCCATGAGCCGCTACACCGGCCTGTGGATCGCGTTCAAGTGCGTGACCGACGTGGTCGAGTCCGGCGCCTCGGTGAGCGTGGATCCGGAGCGCGTGCAGGTCAAGCTGCCCTCGGATTTCACGCTGCCCCAGGGCGGTCTCAACATCCGCTGGCCCGACGGCATCCTCGAGCAGGAAACACGGTTGCTGGACTGGAAGGTCTACGCCGCGCTCGCCTATGTGCGCGCCAATAGCCTTGACCGCATCGTGTGGGACTCGCCAAACGCGCGGGTCGGGATCGTCACCACCGGGAAGAGTTTCGGCGACACCATGCAGGCGCTCGCGGACCTGGGCATCGACGAAGCGGTCGCCCGCGACGTCGGCATCCGGGTCTACAAGGTGGCGATGTCCTGGCCTCTGGAGCCGGTCGGCGCGCGGAAATTCGCCCAGGGGCTGGAAGAAATCCTCGTGGTCGAGGAAAAGCGCCAGTTGATCGAATACCAGATCAAGGAAGAGCTCTACACCTGGGAAGCCGACAAGCGCGCGCCCCGCGTCGTCGGCAAGTTCGACGACAACGGCGAGTGGAGCCAGGCCGCGGGCCAGCCCGCCGGGACCTGGCTCCTGCCGGCGCACTACGAGCACAACCCGGCCATCGTCGCCCGCGCCATCGCCAAGCGGCTCGAGAAGCTGGGGCTCGCGCAAAAACTGGGGCCGCGCTTCTGGGAACGCCTCGCCTTCCTCGATTTCAAGGAAAGAGCGCTCGCGAAACCGCGCGTCACCTCGATCCGCCAGCCTTATTTCTGCTCCGGTTGCCCGCACAACACCTCCACGCGAGTGCCCGAGGGCAGCCGCGCAACCGCCGGCATCGGCTGCCACTTCATGGCCGTGTGGATGGACCGCAACACCTCCACCTTCACCCACATGGGCGCCGAGGGCGCGCCCTGGATCGGGCAGGCGCCATTCACCAGCGAAAAGCACATCTTCGCCAACCTGGGTGACGGCACCTACTTCCATTCCGGCCTAATGGCGATCCGCGCCGCGGTGGCCGCCAAGGTCACCATGACCTACAAGATCCTCTACAACGACGCCGTGGCCATGACCGGCGGCCAGCACCACGACGGGCCGCTGGACCCGGCGATGATCTCGCGCCAGATCGCGGCCGAAGGCGTGAAGCCCATCGTCATCGTCACCGACGAACCGGAGAAGTACCCGGCTGGCACCAACTGGGCGCCGGGCATCACCATCCGCCACCGCGACGAACTGGACGCCGTGCAACGCGAACTGCGCGAGCAGCCGGGCGTGTCGGCGCTGATCTACGACCAGACCTGCGCCTCGGAGAAACGCCGCCGCCGCAAGCGCAACGCCTTCCCGGACCCGGCCAAGCGCGTGGTCATCAACGAGATGGTGTGCGAGGGTTGCGGCGACTGCAGCGCGAAGTCCAACTGCCTGTCCGTGGAGCCGCTGGAAACCGAATACGGCCGCAAGCGCAGGATCAACCAGTCCACCTGCAACAAGGACTTTTCCTGCGTCAAGGGTTTTTGCCCCAGCTTCGTCACCGTCGAGGGCGGGCAGCTCAGGAAGGGAAAAGTCGGCGCGAAGACGGCAGAGGACTTTCCTGCCCTGCCGGAAGCGACGCCTGCCTCGCTCGCCGAGCCTTGCGGCGTCCTCGTCACCGGCATCGGCGGTACCGGCGTCATCACCATCGGCCAGATCCTCGGCGTCGCCGCGCACCTTGAAGGCAAGGGCGTGTCGGTGCTCGACATGTCCGGCCTAGCGCAGAAATACGGCGCGGTGATGTCGCACGTGAAGATCGCCGCCACCGCAGAAGAAGTCCGCGTGGCGCGCCTGGGCACCGGCGACGCGCGCCTGCTGCTGGGCTGCGACCTGGTGGTGAGTGCGAGCGCCGATGCGCTGGACAAGATGCAGGCTGGCCGTACCGTGGCGGTGGTGAACGCCACCGCCTCGCCCACCGCGGAATTCGTCAAGAACCCGAACTGGCAGTTGCCCGGCAGCGACCTGACCCGCGACATCGGCGAGGCCTGCGGCAAGGGCAGCGCCCAGTTCGTGCCGGCGGCCGAACTCGCCACCGCGCTGATGGGCGATTCCATCGCCACCAACATGTTCATGCTGGGCTATGCGTGGCAGATGGGCTGGGTGCCGCTCGCGCGCGCATCCATCGAACGCGCGATCGAGTTGAACGGCGTCTCGGTCGACTTCAACCTGCAGTCCTTCGTCTGGGGGCGGCGCGCCGCGGTGGACCTGGAGCGCGTGCGCCGCATCGCCACGCCGGCCGCGGTGATCCCGATCGAGCAACACCTGTCGCGCAACCTGGACGAACTGCTCGAGCGCAGGACCGCGTACCTCACCGAATACCAGGACTCGGCCTATGCCGCGCGCTACCGGGCGCTGGTGGACCAGGTGCGAGGGGAGGAGTCCGCGCGGACAGGCTCGTCGAAATTGGCGGAAGCCGTGGCGCGCTACTACGCCAAGCTGCTCGCCTACAAGGACGAGTACGAGGTGGCGCGCCTGCACAGCGACGGCGCGCTGCGCCGGAAGATCGAAGGCATGTTCGAAGGGGACTACAAGCTGGTGTTCCATCTCGCGCCGCCGCTGCTGGCCAGGCCCGATCCGAACACCGGCGAGCCCGGCAAGATGACCTTTGGGCCATGGATGATGACCGCGTTCGGCCTACTGGCGAAGCTGAAGGGCCTGCGTGGTTCGTGGCTGGACGTGTTCGGGCGCACCGCCGAACGCCGCATGGAGCGCGCGCTCATCACCGAGTACGAGCAGACCGTGAAGGCCCTGCTGCAGGGTCTCACGCGAGACAACCACGCTCTGGCGATCGAGATCGCCGCGCTGCCCGAATCCATCCGCGGATACGGCCACGTCAAGGCGAAGAGCGTTGAGTCCGCGCGCCGCAAGCGCGAGGAACTGCTGGGTCGCTTCCAGGCGGCGCCGGTTCGCGCCGCGGCGTGATGCGCGCGATCCCGGCGGCGCTCGCCGCGGCGGCGCTCGCGGCAGCGCCGGCGTTGAACGCGCAGGAAGGCGAGGCGCGATTCCTGGAGGCCGAGAGCCAGCCGCGCATCGAATACCGCTTGCACGTCCACCCCGCGAACGCGCACGTACTGACGCCAGCCGCCGCGCTCGCGCCGGACACGGCGCTCAACGCCGCAAAGCTCCTCAACCTTCACCTGTCCACCGGCGACCTCGAAGAGGCGGCGGTGCTGTCCACCTCGCCCAAGCGCCGCTTCGAGGTGCTGCAGGACTACCGGCAGTCCATCGGCGAGGAAGAGTTCAAGCGCGTCTTCGCCCAGTACTTCGACCCGGCGAACCGGCTGCTTGCCGAGGTCGCCATCGACAAGCACCGGCTGCTGATCTGGGAGCTGCGCGGCGCCCCAGGCACGCCTTCGCATCTCGCCGGCCAGTACTTCATCGAGGTGGACGGCAAATACCTGCTCAACGACGTTCCTGATCCGGTGCGCACGCAGCTGCGGCGCGTGCTGGAAGCCTACCGCGCCGGGAAACTCCCCTAGGTCCTAGACCTTGACGCGGAACGGCGTGAAATTGGTGTCGCGGTCGTAGTAGTCCTCGTTCTCCGCGCGCTTGAGGAACGCCACGATGCGGTAGGTCACCGGCGTCATCACGATCTCCCAGCCGGTCTTCAGCAGGTACTGCGCCAGCGCGACCTTCAGGATGTCCTCGGTTGCCCAGATGCCGTAGAAGGCGATGAAGTAGAACAGCGCCGAGTCCACCAGCTCGCCGAATACTGTCGAGCCGATGGTGCGCGTCCACAGCCACCGGCCCGCGGTCCAGATCTTCATCTTCGCCAGGATGTAGCTGTTGACGAAGCTGCCGCACCAGAACGCGATCATGGACCCCAGCGCGATGCGCCAGGCGTTGCCGAACACCGCTTCCAGCGCCGGCTGGTAGCTCTTCATGTACTCCGATGGCCCCGGCGGCAAATTCACGACGACGTAGGCCATGAAGGAGGCGAAGGCGAGCGCGCCGAATCCGACCCAGATCACGCGCCGGTCGCGGCCGTAGCCGTAGACCTCGGTGAGGATGTCGCCGAAGATGTACGAGATCGGGAAGAACAGCACTCCGGCACCGAAGGGCACCGGCCCCAGCAGCGGCAGGTCCACCACCGCCTGCTTAGCCGCGCCGATGAAGTTGGAGCAGATGAGCACGGTGACGAACGCCACCATGACCACGTCGTAGTAGCGGTAGCTCCTGGGCGCGCGCGCCTCCATCGGGATCGCAGCCTCAGCCCACGCGCGGCGAATGCTCGCGCACGTCGGGATCCAGTTCGACCCGCATCGCGTCCAGCATCCGCGACACCATCGCGTAGAACGCGGCAGTGAGCGACAGCTCCACGAACTCTGCGTCGTTGAAATGCCGCTTCACCTCGGCGTGCATCTCGTCGGTCACGTTGTACGCCATCACGCCCTCGGTGAGCGCGAGCGCCGCGCGTTCGCGGGCGTCGAACAAGGGCGATGCGCGCCAGCCCGCCAGCGCGACAATCTGCGCCTCGGGCACCCCGGCCTTGCGCGCCATGCGCAGGTGGTGCGCCCACTCGTACTCCGAGCGCGCGAGCTGCGCGGTGCGCAGGATCATCAACTCGCGCAGGGCGCGCGGCGTGCGGCTGTCGTGGCGGATCGCGTTGGCGAACTCGGTCCAAGCGGAGACCAGGCTGGGATGGTTGCCCAGCGCGCGGTACAGGTTGACCGGCGAGCCCCACAGTTCCTTCAGGCGGGCATCCAGTTGCGGGGAGAACGTGGCATTGGGTACGCGTTGCATGGGCGGCATAATAGCGGAATGATCTCCCCGGCCGAGGTGCGGGACTTCCAGTTGACGCGCGTGCCGGCGGGTTTCCTCGATAATCCCTATCCCTGGTACGCCGCGCTGCGCGCGCAGGACCCGATCCACGCGCTCGACGGCGGCGGCGTGTTCCTTTCGCGCTACGACGATGCCATCGCGGTATACCGCAATCCGCGCGCAAGCTCGGACAAGAAGGCCGAGTTCGCGCCCAAGCTGGGCGACTCGCCCCTCTACGAGCACCACACCACCAGCCTGGTCTTCAACGATCCGCCGCTGCACACCCGCGTGCGGCGGATCATCATGGGCGCGGTCAACCAGCGCGCCATCGCGCGCATGGAGCACGACGTGGCGCGCCTGGTGGACGCGCTGCTCGCGGACATGGCGGCAAAAGGCGAAGTGGACTTCATCGCCGACTTCGCGGCGCAGATCCCGATCGAGGTCATCGGCAACCTGCTCGACATCCCGCGCCCGGAGCGCAGTCCCTTGCGCGGCTGGTCGGTGGCCATCCTCACCGGCCTCGAGCCCAAGCTCATGCCGCAGATGTTCGACGCCGGCAACCGCGCCGTGACCGAGTTCATCGCCTTCCTGAAGGTGCTCGTTGCCGAGCGGCGGCGCCGGCCCGGCGACGAGGAGTCCGACGTCCTTACCCGCCTGCTGAAGGGGGAAAAGGACGGCGAGAAACTCACCGACACCGAGCTCTATCACCAGTGCATCTTCCTGCTCAATGCCGGCCACGAGACCACCACCAACCTGATCGGCAACGGCCTGTGGGCGCTGCTGAACCATCCCGGCGAGCTGGCGACGCTGCGCGCCGATCCGTCGCTGGTGCCCCCCGCCGCGGCGGAAATGCTGCGCTACGACGGCCCGATCCAGCTCAACAACCGCCGCCTGCTCGACCCGATGACGCTGGGTGGCGCCACGCTGCCCGCGGGCACGCCGGTCACCATCGGCATCGGCGCGGCCAACCACGACGCTGCGCAATTCCCGGATCCGGAGCGCTTCGAGGTCTCGCGCAAGCCCAACCGCCACCTCGCCTTTGGCCAGGGCGAGCATGTGTGCGTCGGGATGAACGTCGCGCGCATGGAGGGGCGCATCGCCTTCACGCGGCTGCTGGCGAAGTTCCCGAAGATCGCGTTGGCGGGCGAGCCCGAGCGCGACCGTCGCGTGCGCTTCCGGGGATTCCGCAGGCTGCCGGTGCGGGTGGAGTGAGGCCGGACAGGCCAATGTAACCGATCGGCTACATCGAGCGGCCCCTGGCGCAGCGCCTGGGCAAACCCGCCCGATTTTCAGGCACACTGCTGCCCGATGCGCTTCCACTTCCCGATCTTCGAGTTCCCTCCAGCGGCCGAGGCGCTGCGCGCCGAGGTGCGCGCCTTCGTCGCCGAGGAACTGGCCGCCGGCCGCTGGAAGAAAGGCGGCGACTTCGCCAGCAACTACGACCCGGCGTTCTCGCAGCGCATCGGCGCGCGCCGCTGGCTTGGCATGACCTGGCCGAAGCGCTATGGCGGCCACGAGCGCACCATGCTCGAACGGCTGGTGGTCACCGAGGAATTGCTGGCAGTGAGTGCGCCGGTGGCGGCGCACTGGATCGGCGACCGGCAGAGCGGGCCGCTCATTCTGCGCTATGGCAGCGAGGCGCAGCGCGCCGAGTTCCTGCCGCGCCTGGCGCGCGGCGAGATCTTCTTCTCCATCGGCATGAGCGAACCCGACGCGGGCTCGGACCTCGCCTCGGTGCGCACGCGCGCGACCAAGGTCGACGGCGGCTGGACCATCTCGGGCCGCAAGGTGTGGACCACCTTCGCGCACCACAATCAATACGCCATCGTGCTCGCACGCACCGGCGAGGCTGGCGCGGGCGAGAAAAATGCGCGCCACGCCGGACTCGCGCAGTTCATCGTTGACCTGAAGTCCCCGCAGGTGAAGCCGCGCCCGATCGTCAACATGGCCGGGCAGAAGGAATTCAACGAAGTGTTGTTCGACGACGCCTTCGTCCCCGATGACCGGCTGGTCGGCGAGCCGGGCAACGGCTGGACGCAGCTGACGAGCGAGCTCGCCTTCGAGCGCAGCGGCCCGGAGCGCTATCTCTCCAGCATCCGCCTGGTCGAAGCGGCGCTAGGCTGCGCCCGGGACCGGCCGACGCCCAGGGTGCGCGAAGCGCTGGGGCGCATGTCCGCCAAGCTGATGGCCCTGCGCACCATGTCGCTCGCGGTCGCCGCGCAACTGCAAAATGGCGAGGCGCCGAACCTGGAGGCCTCGCTCATCAAGGACCTCGGCAACGCCTTCGAGCGCGAGCAGATCGCGGTGTTCCGCGCGCTCGCCAGCGACCTGCCGGAGCGCAGCGAGGAGTTCCTCTCGGCGCTCGCCCAGGCCACGGTGTATTCGCCCTCATGGACCCTGCGCGGCGGCACGCGCGAAGTGCTGCGCGGCATCGTGGCGCGCGGACTGGGCCTGCGATGAGCGTCACGCCGATTCTCGCCAGCGATCCGTTGGTGGAGGAAGCCGCGCAGCGCGCCTTCTCCGATCTCGCCGAGAAATGGGTCGCCGGCAAGATCACGCGTGAGAACCTGCTCGTCGCGGTGGAGCAACTCGGTTTCGCGGATGCGGCGCCCTCGGCGGACGGCGAGGGCTGGGTCGCGGCGGCGGCCGTCATCCGCGCCCAGGCGCGCAGCGCCGCGCCGATCGACATGGCGCTGCTGCTCGCGACCGGCGAGCGCGCCGCGGCCATCGCGCATGATCCATCCGCATACTTCTGCGCTGCCACCGCGCCGGCGCCCGCCTCGGCCTCTGCGCAGGCCGCGCTGAGCCTCGGGCGCTGCCTGCAGATCAGTGCCGCCATGGGCGCGGCGCTGGAACTATCCATCCGCTACGTGCAGGACCGCAAGCAGTTCGGTCGCGCGCTGGCGCAGTTCCAGGCCATCCAGCACAGCCTGGCGCTCGCCGCCGAAGAAGTCGCCGCCTGCACCGCGATCGCGGACCTCGCACTCGCCTGTGCCGCGCGCGAAGGCGTCGGCGCGCCGCGCCTGCCGGCGCTGCTGGACGCGGCGGCGCTGGTCGCCGGCCACGCGGTGAACGTGGTCTATGACATGACGCACCAGGTGCACGGCGCCATCGGCTTCACGCAGGAATACGCCTTGCACCGCCACAGCCTCGACCTGCTGCGCTGGCGCGACCACTTGCACCTCGCGCGTGGCGGCGACACCGGCTGCGCCGAGCGCCTGGGCGACACGGCGCTCGCAGTCGGCAGCGCCTGGCGCGCGGTCACCGCAAGCATGAAATCCGGAGCCACTTCATGAGCAGCCCGAAGAACGATTTTGTCCTCTACCAGCAGAGTGGCGCGGTCGTCACGCTGACACTGAACCGCCCCGCCGAGCGCAACGCGCTCTCCACCCAGGCGCAGTGGGACGAGCTGGTGGACTGCTGCGGCGCGGTGCGCGCGGACGAATCCGTCAAGGTTGTGATCCTCACCGGCGCCGGCACCGCGTTCTCCGCCGGCGGCAACGTCAAGGACATGCGCGACAAGAAGGGCATCGCGGGCGGCACGCCCTACCAGATCGCGCAAGGCTACCAGGGCGGCATCCAGCGCATTGCGCTCGCGGTGCCCCAGCTGGAGGTGCCCACGATCGCCGCGGTCAACGGCGCGGCCATCGGCGCCGGCTGCGACCTTGCCTGCATGTGCGACATCCGCATCGCTTCGGAGAATGCGAAGTTCGCCGAGAGCTTCGTCAAGCTGGGGATCATTCCAGGCGACGGCGGCGCCTGGCTCCTGCAACGCGCGATCGGCTATCAACGCGCCGCGGAACTCTCGTTCACCGGCGACATCATCGACGCGCAGGCTGCGCTGGCCATGGGCCTGGTGACGCGCGTCGTGGCGCCCGAGGCCCTGATGCCGGCGGCGACGGAATTGGCGGGACGCATCGCGGCGAACCCCGGCCCGGCGCTGCGCATGGCCAAGCGCCTGCTGCGCCAGGCGCAGACCTCCCGGCTGGATGAAACGCTGCAGTTGTCCGCGGCGCTTCAGGCGCTGGCGCACCACACCACCGAGCACGATGCGGCGGTAGCCGCGTTCTTCGCCCAGCAGAAGCGCTAGCGCGACAGCGGGACGGCGGTGGTGTCCTTGACCCGCTCGAGGACGAAATTGGATTTCACGTCCAGCACGCCGGCCTGCTTGAGCAGCTTGTCCATCACGAAGCGGGAGTAGTGGTCCAGGTCCGTGACCTGGACCCGCATCAGGTAGTCCATGTCGCCGGTCATCGAGTAGCAGGCCACCACTTCCGGCCAAGCCAGCACCGCGCGCGTGAACTGGTCGATGGGCATATTGCCTTTCTTCTCCAGCTTCACCGTCACGTAGGCCGACAATCCCAGGCCCACCTTGCGTGGATCCACCAGCGCCACGTACTGGCGGATCACGCCCGCCTCCTCCAGCGCGCGCACGCGGCGCAGGCACGGCGAGGGCGACAGGTTGACGCGCTGGGCGAGGTCCTGGTTGGAGAGGCGCCCTTCGCGCTGCAGCGCCTCGAGGATAAGCAGATCCGTGCGATCAAGGGTCATAGCGTGGCATTTTATTGCCCGAAGGCGCGAATTCCAAGCAATCATTGGCATAACCTGCCCGGGCGCATGCTCTATAGTGCCCGCCGGAGGACACCATGACCGATCTCTGGGACAACCCCGCCGGCACCGACGGCTTCGAATTCATCGAGTACGCCGCGCCCGATCCGAAGGCGATGGGCGCGCTGTTCGAGCGCCTGGGCTTCAAGGCCATCGCGTGCCACCGCCACAAGAACGTGATCCTGTATCGCCAGGGCGGGATCAACTTCATCGTCAACGCGGAACCGGATTCCTTTGCGCAGCGCTTCGCGCGCCAGCACGGCCCGAGCATCTGCGCCATTGCGTTCCGCGTCCAGGACGCCAAGGCCGCCTACGAGCGCTGCATTTCGCTGGGGGCCTGGGGCTATGCCGGACAGGCGGGCCCCGGGGAATTGAACATTCCCGCGATCAAGGGCATCGGCGATTCCATCATCTACCTGATCGATCGCTGGCGGGGCAAGGGTGGCGCGAAGCCCGGCGATATCGGCGACATCGGCTTCTACGACGTCGATTTCGAGCCGCTTCCCGGGGCGGAACTGAACCCCGCCGGGTACGGCCTCACCACCATCGACCACCTGACGCACAACGTGCACAAGGGGCGCATGAAGGAATGGGCGGACTTCTACGAGCGCCTGTTCAACTTTCGCGAGGTGCGCTACTTCGACATCGAGGGCCAGGTCACCGGCGTGAAATCCAAGGCCATGACCAGTCCCTGCGGCAAGATTCGCATCCCGATCAACGAGGAAGGCACCGACAAGGCCGGCCAGATCCAGGAGTACCTCGACCGCTACCACGGCGAGGGCATCCAGCACGTGGCGCTCGCCTCCACCGACCTTTACCGCACCGTCGACGCGATGCAGGCGAAGGAGGTGAAGCTGCTCGATACCGTGGACACCTATTACGAACTGGTGGACAAGCGCATCCCGGGTCACGGCGAGAACCTGGCCGAGCTGAAGAAGCGCAAGATCCTGGTGGACGGCAAGGCGGGCGCGCTGCTGCTGCAGATCTTCTCCGAGAACCAGCTCGGGCCCATCTTCTTCGAATTCATCCAGAGGAAGGGTGACGAAGGCTTTGGCGAAGGCAACTTCAAGGCCCTGTTCGAGTCCATCGAACTGGACCAGATGCGCCGCGGCGTCCTCGAGCCCACCCCCTGAAATCGGGTGAAATCAGGGACAGTTCACGCTTTTCCACGAGCCTGGGCGGCGACTACAACCTGGCAGCCTCCGATTTCTCGGTGGAGCAGGATTGTAGCGCCTATGGCGAGGCCGAGCACGCGCTGTACCGGCGCCTGTTCGAGCGCCAGTCGAAGCTGGTGGTGCGCTACGCCTGCGCGGAATGGATCGCAGCCATCGCCGGCCTGGACACAAGCGGCGGCATTCCGCGCTTCGATGCGGTGTCGCGCCAACTGCGCGCGAAGACGGGTTGGGAGATCGTCGCGGTCCCCGGCCTGATCCCGGACGAGGCCTTCTTCACCCGCCTCGCCAATCGCCGCTTTCCGGTCACCGTTTGGCTGCGCAAGCCCGAGGAGTTCGACTACATCGTCGAGCTGGACGTGTTCCACGACTTCTTCGGCCACGTGCCGCTGCTGTTCGACCCGGTGTATGCCGACCATCTGCACGAGTACGGCAAGGGCGGCCTGAAGGCGATGCGCCTGGACGCAACCAGGATGCTCGCGCGCCTGTACTGGTACACCATCGAGTTCGGCCTGATGCGCACGCCGCAGGGCCTGCGCGCCTACGGCGCGGGGCTGGTCTCCTCCGGCGGCGAGCTGGCGCATTGCATCGACAGCCCGGCACCGAAGCGCCTGGATTTCGACCTGGAGCGGGCGCTGCGCACCGACTACCAGAACGACCGCTACCAGACGACCTATTTCGTGATCGATTCTTTCCCGCAGCTGATGCGCGCCACGGCGCCCGATTTCACCCCGATCTATGCAAGACTCCGGGCCATGCCCGTCCTGGAGCCCTGACCATGAGGCCACGCATGAAGCGCACCAGAGCCAAGCCGGCGAAGCTCGCCTACCAGAGCGGCTTCGGCAACACCTTCTCCACCGAGGCCGTGAAGGGCGCGCTGCCCGTCTGGCAGAACTCGCCGCAGCGAGCGCCGCGCGGGCTGGTTGCCGAGGGCATTTCGGGCACGGCTTTCACCGCGCCGCGCGCCGAGAACCTGATCGCCTGGCTGTACCGCATCTACCCCTCGGCGATGCACGCGCCGTTCCGCCGCATCGCCGATGGGCTGCTGCGTTCAGGTCCATTCAATGAGGTTGAGACCCCGCCCACCCGCCTGCGCTGGGACCCGCTGCCGGTTCCCGCGAAGCCCACCGATTTCGTGGACGGCCTGACCAGCATCGCCGGCTCCGGCGATCCGGCGGGCCTTGCCGGTATCGCAGTGCATGTCTACGTGGCCAACCGCTCGATGCGGGACCGCTACTTCGCGAACGCGGACGGCGAGATGATGATCGTGCCGCAGCAGGGCACGCTAAAGATCGCCACGGAAATGGGCCGACTCGAAGTCGCGCCACGTGAAATCGCCGTCATCCCGCGCGGCGTGAAGTTCAAGGTCGGGGTCGACAGCCCGGGCAACGACGCCGCCCGCGGCGTGCGCGGCTACATCTGCGAGAACTACGGACCGCATTTCCGCCTGCCGGAACTGGGGCCGATCGGCGCGCAGGGCCTCGCGCAGAAGCGTGACTTCCTCGTCCCGGTCGCGGCGTTCGAGGAGCGCGGCGGCAAGTGCGAGGTGGTGCAGAAGTTCATGGGCAAGCTCTGGGCCGCCGAGTACCGCCACTCGCCGCTCGACGTGGTCGCCTGGCACGGCAACCTAGCGCCGTACAAGTACGACCTTGACCGCTTCATGGTGATCAACACGGTGAGCTTCGACCACCCGGACCCGTCCATTTTCACCGTGCTGACCTCGCCCTCGGGGCACCCGGGTGTGGCCAACTGCGATTTCGTCATCTTCCCGCCGCGCTGGATGGTGGCCGAGCACACCTTCCGCCCGCCCTGGTTCCACCGCAACGTCATGAGCGAGCTGATGGGCCTGGTGCACGGCGCCTACGACGGGAAGGCCGAGGGCTTCCTCCCGGGCGGCATCTCCATCCACAACTGCCACCAGGGGCACGGCCCCGACCTCGCCACCTACGACAAGGCGAGCGCCGCGGACCTGAAGCCGCACAAGCTGGAGAACACGCTCGCCTTCATGTGGGAATCGCGCTTCGTGTTCCGCCCCACCAAGTTCGCCCTCGGCGCGCCGCAGCTGCAGAAGAACTACGAATCCGTCTGGAACGGCTTCCGCCGCCACTTCAAGTAAAACAGGGACAGACCACGATTTCCATGGACAAGACCCACGATCCCGCGCTGCGCAGCTGGGTGGAGAGCGCCAACGACCCGGCTTCCGAATTTCCGATCCAGAACCTGCCCTTCGGCGTGTTCCGCCGCAAGGGCTCGACGGAATCTCCGCGCGGCGGTGTTGCGATCGGCAATCAGATCCTCGACCTCGCCGCCGTCGGCCTGAAGACTAGCCCCAACCTGAACAAGCTTGCCGCCGCCGGGCGCAAGACCTGGCGCGAATTGCGCAAGCTGCTCTCGCAGGGCCTGTCGGATCCCAAAAACGCGAAGCGCCTGTCGCGTTTCCTGGTGCCGATGAAGCAGGCGGAGTTGTTCCTGCCCGTGGCGATCGGCGACTACAGCGACTTCTACACCGGCATCCACCACGCGGTCGCGGTGGGCAAGATCTTCCGCCCGGACAACCCGCTGCTGCCTAACTATCAGTGGGTGCCAATCGGCTATCACGGCCGCGCCTCCTCGGTGGTGGTCAGCGGCACGCCGGTCATCCGTCCGAATGGACAGACGAAGGCCCCGGACGCGGCCGCGCCCTCGTTCGGCCCCAGCAAGCGCCTCGACTTCGAGCTGGAACTGGGACTCGTCATCGGTCCGGGCAACGCGCTGGGCAAACCCGTGCCCATCCAGCGCGCCATGGACCACGTCTTCGGTGTCGTGCTCCTCAACGACTGGTCGGCGCGCGACATCCAGGCCTGGGAGTACCAGCCGCTCGGCCCGTTCCTCGCGAAAAGCTTCGCCTCCACCATCTCGCCCTGGGTGGTGACCATGGAGGCGCTGGAACCTTTCCGCTGCCCCGCCTTCGAGCGCAGTGGCGACAAGCCCAGGCCGCTGCCCTACCTGGATGACGCTGCCGACCAGCGCGCAGGTGGCCTTGCCATCGACATGGAGATGCACCTACGCAGCGCCCGCATGCGGGCGCATAAGCTGCCCGTGCACCGCCTTACGCGCAGCAGTTTCCGCCACTCGTTCTGGACCGCGGCACAGATCGTCACCCACCAGGCCTCCAACGGCTGCAACCTGCAGCCCGGCGACCTGCTCGGCTCCGGCACCATCTCCGGTCCGACGCCGGACGCGCTGGGCTCGATGCTCGAACTCACCCAGGCGGGCAAGGCGCCGCTCACGCTCCCCGGTGGCGAGACAAGGGTGTTCCTCGAGGACGGCGACGAGGTGATCCAGCGCAGCCGCTGCGCGCGGGAAGGATTCGCCACCATCGGCTTCGGCGAGGCGGCGGGCGTCATCCGCCCGGCGCCGAAAGCGCTTGCGGGCTAGCGTCGCCGCGCTCGTCCTCGTCCTCGCCGCGGCCAGCGGCCAGTTCCTTGCGCACGCGCCGGCGCGCGCCAACACAGACGCTGGCCCACCCGCACCCGCCGCCGTCAGTCCTGGTTCCAACCGGGGCGGCGCTTCTCCAGGAAGGCACGGATGCCTTCTCGTGCCTCATTGCCAGCGCGCACATCGGCTAGCACCGCGGCGGTCTGCAGTGCCAGCTTGGGCGTGATCGCGGTCCCGCCCACTTTCGCCAGCATCTTCTTCGAGCGCGCCAGTGCCTGGGGCCCGGCCTGCGCGAGTTGCGTCGCAAGTTTCCCGACCCGCGCATCCAGTTCCGCCGCCGCGACGCACTCATGCACGAAGCCGATGCGGTGCGCCTCCTTCGCCGCCAGCCGCTCTCCGGTGAGGAAGTAGCGTCGTGCCTGCTGCTCGCCCATCGCCCGCACGATATGGGGACTGATCATGGCCGGAACCAGGCCGATCCTCACTTCCGGCAGGCAGAATTCCGCCTCCTCCGCGGCAATCACCAGATCACAAGCGGCAACCAGTCCCATGCCGCCCGCGAATGCCGGGCCGTGCACGCGCGCGATGAGCGGATTGGGATAGATATGCATGCGATAGAGCAGCTTCGCAAAGCGGGCGGCTTCGGCCTTCGACTTCGCCTTCGTCATCTTCGCGCCCTGCTCCATGCGCGACAGGTCGCCGCCCGCGCAGAAGGCCGGTCCGCGGCCGGCGAGCACCAGCACGCGGGCGGTCTCATCGCGCTCCAGTTCGTCCAGAGCCTTGGCCAGCGCCCCCAGCATCTCTCCGCTCAGCGCGTTGCGCAGTTCGGGGCGATTGAGCCAGAGCCAGGCCGCGGACCCGCGCCGCTCCAGCTGCAAAATGTTACCGATCGGTAACATTTGCCGGCTGCCCAGTCAGGAAAACGTGGACTGTCCCTGTTTTCATGGCCTCAGTTGACCTGCAGGCGGCGGCGCGCGGCCAGGTATTCGGTGGCGAGTTTGTCCACCACCTGCGCCGTTGGCGTCACGCTGTCGATCTGGCCTACGCCCTGGCCCGCGCTCCAGATGTCGCGCCAGACCTTCTTCTCGGCGCCGCCGCCGGTGCCGAAATTCATCTTGCTCGGGTCGGACTTGGGCAGATTGAGCGGATCGAAGCCAGCGGCGACCACGCTGTGCTTCAGGTAGTTGCCGTGCACGCCGGAGAAGAGATCCGTGTAGACGATGTCCGAGGCGGTGGCGCGCAGGATTTCCTCCTTGTAGCGCTCGGGCACGCTCGCCTCCTGCGTGGCCAGGAAGCGCGTGCCGATGTAGGCGAGATCAGCGCCCGCTGCCTGCGCCGCGAGGATCGCATTGCCGGAAGTGATCGATCCCGAGAGAATGATCGGCCCATCAAAAAACCGGCGCACTTCGCCGATGAGTGCGAAGGGCGACAGCGTCCCGGCGTGGCCGCCGGCGCCGGCGCAGACCAGGATCAGCCCATCCACCCCGTCCGCGAGCGCCTTCTCGGCATGGCGCACGCTGATCACGTCGTGCAGCACGATGCCGCCGTAGGCGTGGATCTTCGGGATTACGCCGCTGGGCGCGCGCAGGCTGGTGATGGTGATCGGCACCTTGTGGCGGATGCAGACCTCGAGGTCGTGCTCGAGGCGGTCGTTCGATTTGTGGCAGATCTGGTTCACGGCGAACGGCGCGGCGTCCGGGTGTACCGCCAATGCCTGCTCAATGTCGGTGAGCCACTGATCGAGCGTCTCCTTCGGGCGCGCGTTCAGCGCGGGAAACGAACCCACCACGCCCGACCTGCACTGCTCGATCACCAGGGTCGGATTGCTGGCGATGAACATCGGCGCGCAAATCACCGGCAAACGCAGGCGTTGCAGGATTGGCGGCAGGGACATGGAATCCTCGGAAAGAACGGTGACTGGAGTCGAATTCGACGCAGCGTATCATGGCGCGCTCTTGAACAATCTCGCCATCTTCGCCGCCTGCGTCCTCATCTGGGGCACAACCTGGCTCGCGATCACCTTCCAGCTCGGCAGCGTGGCCCCGGAGGTGAGCGTCAGCCCCCGCTTCCTGCTCGCGGCGCTGGTCATCGCCGCCTGGTGCCGGCTGCGCGGGCTGTCGCTGCGCTTCTCGAAGGCGTACCACCTGGCCCTGGTGTTCATGGGCGTGGCCATGTACGGCATCAGCTACGTGTGCGTCTACCACGCGGAACTGCACGTCGCGTCAGGCTTGGTCGCGATCGGTTACTCGGCAAGCCCGCTGCTGTCGACCCTCGGCATGCGCCTGTTTTTCGGCACCCCGATCACGTCGTGGATGGCGCTCGGCTCGGTGTTCGGGATCCTCGGCATTTCCCTGGTTTAATGGCCCGAGTTCAAGGGAATGTCCGCCAGCAGCGATGTGCTGCTGGGCGCGCTAATCACGGCGCTCGCCGTTCTGCTGTCCATGTCCGGCGGCCTGATGGCGCATCGCAATCACGCGCGCGGGCTGCATGGCTGGCCGAGCATGGCCTGGAGCATGGGGTATGGCGCGCTCGCTGCGCTGATCGTGGCGCTGGCCCTCGGCCGCCCCTACACCATCGACCTCGGCGCCCCCTACCTGCTCTCGCTCGCCTATCTGTCGATACTGGGCTCGGTGGTCACCTTCGCCGGCTGGCTGACGCTGGTGGGCCGCAT
>Ga0169931_10007118_pt1 | contig 16694 bp, 15 predicted proteins | sample Kivu_15m_20L_FD_129675 | JGI IMG/M metagenome (GOLD analysis project Ga0169931, IMG submission 129675) | Freshwater microbial communities from Lake Kivu, Western Province, Rwanda to study Microbial Dark Matter (Phase II) - Kivu_15m_20L... | ecosystem: Environmental > Aquatic > Freshwater > Lake...
CAGATGGGTCTGCGACGGGCTGATGGTGGTGGCCACGATGTCGGCCCCCAGCTGAAACTCCAGCGCCAGGGCCAGCCAGCTGGCGAAGGTGAGGCGTGCCCGGTTGGAGGGTCGCCGTGGCAGACGCCGGCCAAGCCGTGGCAGGGTTTCACGCACGATGGCCAGCAGGCCGCTCAGCACCGCCAGCACCGAGAGGCCCTCCAGGAGCAGGGCCGTGGCTCGGGCCAGGGGCACCAGCACCTCCTCCACCATCTCCACCATCCCTACCGTCTCCAGAGCCATGCACCTCCCCTTGCGGCCAGCCTGGTCGCACCCTAGGGATGGTCTCTCCGGCGCGCCGTGAACGTCGCGCGGCCTGCGGCAGGCTGCGCTTCGAACCTGCGGCGTCCTGGTCGAGGCAGCCCCCGGATCCGGCCGACGTTGCTACGTTTCGGGTCCTTTGCGGCTCCCCCGTGGGCAGCCCGCCGCCCCGCCGCCCACCGCGTCCTGCCCCGCCAGCCCCTGGGCCACGGCTGAACTCCGCTGCTGGGCCCACGGCCGCCGCTTCCGTGCGGCAACTGCTCGACAGCCTCAACCGCGAGCAGCGCCGCAATCAGGAGCTGTTGGCCTCGCTGGCCTTCGCTCTGCGCAGCTTCACCAATCTCGGCCGCTTTCTCGAACTCGTGCCCGTGGTGGCCTTGCGGCTGGTGGAGGCCGAGGGTGCTGTGCTGGTGGTCTTCCACCCCGATGGCCGCCTCTGGCGCGAGCACCTGCAGGCCACTCCCGGCGAGCGCACCGCCGAGGCCCTGCGCCAGCTCGCCGCCCTCAGCGACGGCAGGCTGCAGGCGGAATCGGGGGATGAGGCGGTGGCGGCCCTGCTCGATCCGCTGCTGCACCGCCTGCTCTCCCCCGCCCGGGTGATCGCCACCTCGGTGGTGGCCCGCAACCGGCAGCGCGGCCGCCTCTATGTGTTCAGCAGCCGTCGTGGCTTCAGCTGGAGCGAGGTGCACCGGCGTCACCTGCAGCTGGTGGCCGATCTCACCGGGGTGGCCCTGGAAAACGAACTGCTCCAGCAGGACATGCGCCGCCATGAGCGGCTCGACCGGCAGCTCAGCATCGGTGCCGAGATCCAGGCCCAGCTGCTGCCGGACCGTTGCCCCACGATCGAGGGGGTGGAGCTGGCCGCCCGCTGCCGCCCCGCCTTTCAGGTGGGCGGCGACTATTACGACTTCATCCCCACCCACCCCCAGGCCCTGGGCCGCCGCCGTGAGCAGGGCCGCTGGGCCCTGGTGATCGGCGATGTGATGGGCAAGGGCGTGCCCGCCGGCCTGCTGATGACCCTGCTGCGCGGCATGCTGCGGGCCGAGGTGCTCAGCGGCCTGCCGCCCGATCGCATCCTGCACGACCTCAACCAGCTGGCCCAGGAGGACCTGGCCCAGTCGCACCGGTTCGTGACGCTCTTCTACTCCGATTACGACCCCCGCAGCCGCTGCCTCCGCTTCGCCAATGCGGCCCACAACCCGCCGCTGATCTGGCGCCGCCAGAGCGGCCATGTGGACCGCCTCGATGCGCCGGGTCTGCTGATCGGGCTGCAGAGCGAGGCCGAGTACGGCTGCGGCCAGGCCAGCCTCGAACCGGGCGATGCACTTCTCTATTACACCGATGGTGTCACCGAGGCGAGCGGCCTCGGCGGTGAACGCTTCGATGAGGAGCGCCTGGCGGGGCTGTTCCAGTCGTCGTGCCGATCCGGCCTGAGTGCCCAGGGCATCCTCGATCAGCTGTTCGGCCGGCTCGATCGCTTCGTGGGGGGCGACCGCCAGCTCGACGACGACGCCTCGATGGTGGTGCTCAAGGTGCGCGAGGAGCTGCGGCTGCCCACGCTGCCGGTGTCAAGCTGAGGGGCTGCATCCGCCCGGGCTCCATGGCCGCTGATCCACCCGCCTCGCCGCCAGCCGATCCCGCCGGCGGCACCGGGGTGACCGGTGGCGCTGCGGCCGGCTGGAGCGACCGCTTCGAGCAGGGGCTGCACCCGGCGATCGAGCGCTTCAATGCCTCGATCGGGTTCGACATCACCCTGCTGCAGGAGGATCTCGATGGCTCGGTCGCCCATGCCCGCATGCTCGGGGCCTGCGGCGTGATCAGCGCCGGGGAGGCCGAGCGGCTCGAGCAGGGGCTGGAGACCGTGCGCGCCGAGGCGGCAGCCGGCAGCTTCCGGCCGGGCCTGGAGGCCGAAGACGTGCACTTCGCCGTGGAGCGGCGCCTGATCGAGCTGCTCGGCCCGCTCGGCAAGAAGCTGCACACCGGCCGCAGCCGCAACGATCAGGTGGGCACCGATGTGCGCCTCTGGCTGCGGCAGCGGATCGATGCCATCGATGCGGCGCTGCTGCGCTACGAGCGGGCCCTGCTGGATCAGGCCGAGGCCCATCTGCACACCCTGATTCCCGGATACACCCACCTGCAGCGGGCTCAGCCGCTCTCCCTGGCGCACCATCTGCTGGCCTACATCGAGATGGCCGAGCGCGACCGCCGGCGCTTCGCCGATGTGCGCCGCCGCGTCAACATCTCGCCGCTCGGTGCCGCCGCCCTGGCCGGCACGCCGGTGCCGATCGATCGCCGCCACACCGCCGCCACGCTGGGTTTCGAGGCGATCTACGCCAACAGCCTGGATGCTGTGAGCGACCGCGACTTCGCCGTGGAGTTCATGGCTGCCGCCAGCCTGGTGATGGTGCACCTGAGCCGTCTCAGCGAGGAGGTGATTCTCTGGGCGAGTGAGGAGTTCGGGTTCGTGGCGCTGAGCGACCGCTGCGCCACCGGCAGCAGCCTGATGCCGCAGAAGAAGAACCCCGATGTGCCCGAACTGGTGCGCGGCAAGAGCGGCCGTGTGTTCGGCCATCTGCTCGGGCTGCTCACCATGATCAAGGGGCTGCCGCTCGCCTACAACAAGGATTTCCAGGAAGACAAGGAAGCCCTCTTCGATGGCGTGCGCACCTGCCTCGACTGCCTGGAGGCGATGGCGATCCTGTTCGAGGAGGGGCTCAGCTTCCGCCCGGAGCGGTTGGAGCGGGCGGTGGAGGCCGATTTCTCCAATGCCACCGATGTGGCCGATTACCTGGTGGCCCGGGGGGTGCCCTTCCGCGAGGCCTACCAGCTGGTGGGAGGCCTGGTGAAGACCTGTCTGCGGGAGGGTGTGCTGCTGCGCGATCTGCCGCTGGAGCGCTGGCAGGCGCTGCATCCGGCCTTCGAGGCCGACATTCACGCCACCATTGAACCGAGGCGGGTGGTCGAGGCACGCCGCAGCGAGGGAGGCACCGGATTCGCCGGCGTGCAGCAGCAGCTCACACTCCTGCGCGGGCGGATCGGAGCCGGCGAAGGGGCCAACGGCGGTTCGGCCCTCCCAGACTCCGGCACACCATGAAGCCTGGTCTGCAGAAGCACGGAATGGCGGGCACACGGGTCTAACCTTGGCAGGTATCTGGCGTCGTTGACGCCCTCCAGTCCCCCCTGGACGTTCCGTGAGCATCTTTGTCGGCAATCTTCCCTTCCGCGCTGAGCAGGAAGACGTGATCGAACTCTTCGCCCCCTTCGGCGAAGTCGTCACCTGTTCTCTCCCCCTCGAGCGCGACACCGGTCGCAAGCGTGGCTTCGCCTTCGTGGAGATGGCCGACCCTGAACTCGAGACCAAGGCGATCGATGCCCTGCAGGGTGCCGAGCTGATGGGCCGGCCCCTGCGCATCAACCGCGCCGAACCCCGCAGTGCCGGCGGTGGCGGCGGCGGCGGCGGTCCCCGCCGCGGTGGTTACGGCGGTGGTGGCGGTGGCGGCTATGGCGGCGGCGGCGGTGGCGGTGGTTACAACCGCGGTGGTGGTGGCGGCGATGGCGGCGGTTACGGCTCCGGGGCACGGGGCTGGGAAGACCGCAGCGGTGGTGACCGTGGCGGCGGCGACAGCTTCGATTCCGGCCGGGCCCGTCGGCGCCGCAGCGGCTCTGAAGCCGGTGGCGACTACGGCGGCTATGGCGGCGCCGAGGTCTGATCCCGCTCCGGTGCTCCCGGCCGATCCCCTGCGGCTGGCACCGGCCGCTAGAGGCCCCGCTCCTCCAGCTGCCGGGCCGCCTCGGCCAGCACCTCCGGGCCGGCCCCTCTGGCCCCTGCCGCCTGGGTGAGGCTCTGGCGCCAGGGGCGTGCGCCGGGCACGCCCTCCACCAGATGCACCAGATGGCGGGCGATCGCCCAGAGGCGTCCACCGCTGGCCTGCCAGCGCTCGGCGTGGGGCAGCAGCCCCCGCAGCACGCTCGAGGCCCGTGCCGGCACCGCCGTGCCCGCGCCGAAGATCTCCCGGTCCACGGTCGCCCAGCGCAGCGGGTGCCCGTAGGCGGCGCGCCCCACCATCACCCCGTCCACGTGCTCCAGCTGGCCGCGGCAGGTGGCCAGATCCTCCAGGCCGCCGTTGAGCTCGATCACCAGGGCCGGCCGCTCCCGCTTGAGCCGATGCACCAGATCCCAGCGCAGCGGCGGAATGGTGCGGTTCTGCTTCGGGTCGAGGCCGTCGAGCCAGGCCTTGCGGGCGTGGATCGCGAACCGCCGGCAGCCGGCGGCCGCCACCGTGTCCACGAAGCCGAGCAGATGCGCGTAGGAATCGAGATCATCGATGCCGATCCGCTGCTTCACGGTCACCGGCCGGTCGCTGGCGGCTGCCATCGCCGCCACACAGCGGGCCACCCGATCGGGGTCGGCCATCAGGCAGGCCCCGAAGCGGCCCTGCACCACCTTCTCGCTGGGGCAGCCGAGGTTGAGATTGATTTCGTCGTAGCCCCAGGCCGCTCCCAGCCGGGTGGCCTCCGCCAGCAGCCGGGGATCGTCGCCTCCCAGCTGCAGAGCCAGGGGTCGCTCCTCCGGATCGAACCCCAGCAGCCGCTTCAGCCCCCGCTCCGCCTCGGCGGCGCGGGGGCCTGAGGCCTCGCTGTGGATGTGGTGCACGGCCCGGGCCACCACCATCTCGCTGGTGAGCAGGCAGCGGCGGCTGATCTGGCGCATCAGCACCCGGAAGTGCCGATCGGTGCAGTCCAGCATCGGCGCCACACTGAAGCGGTAGGCGTGCTCCATCCCCCCATGCTGCCCAGCCGAGCATCCGTGGTGGTGGCGGGCGGTGGTCCGGCCGGTTACATGGCGGCGATCGCGGCCGCGGAGGCCGGTGCCACCGACCTCTGGATCCTGGAGGCCACCGGCGAACCGCTGCACAAGGTGCGCATCAGCGGCGGCGGCCGCTGCAACGTGACCCACGCCTGCTGGGATCCCCGCGCCCTGGTGGGCCATTACCCCCGTGGCGGCCAGGCCCTGCGAGGCCCCTTCTCACGCTTCGCCACGGGTGATGCCGTGAGCTGGTTCGCGGCCCATGGCCTGGCGCTGGTGGAGGAGCCCGATGGGCGGATGTTTCCCCGCTCCAACCGCTCCAGCTCGGTGGTCGCCACCCTGCGCCATGCCGCCATCGCCGCCGGCGTGCGCTGCTGCGAGGGAGCGGCCCTGCAGGCGGCCGAGCCCCTGCCGGGCGGCGGCTTCCGCCTGCGGCTGCGGGCTGGCCAGGAGATTGAGGCGGGCCGGCTGGTGCTCGCCACCGGCAGCCATCCGAGCGGGCTGCGGATCGCTGCCGCCCTCGGCCATGCGCCGGTGCCCTCGGTGCCTTCTCTGTTCACCCTGGCCCTGGGGCGTCATCCGCTCACGGACCTGGCGGGGGTGGCGGTGGATCCGGTGCTGCTGGAGCTGGAGCCGCTGCCGCCGGATCCCTCCGGCCGCCTGGTCGCCCCATCCGCCCCATCCGCCCCATCCGCCCCATCCGCTCCATCCGCTCCATCCGATTCCGCTGCTGCGGCCCCGGCCCCTGCCGGCGGCGGAGCAGCGTTGCGGCCCCGCCGCTCCGGTTCGGGTCGCCGCGGCCCCCAGCGCCATCGCCAGCAGGGTCCGCTGCTGATCACCCACTGGGGCTTCAGCGGCCCGGCGATCCTGCGGCTTACTGCCTTTGCCGCAAGGGATCTGCGTGCCTGGGGCTACCGCGCCTCCCTCCGCATCGACTGGACCGGTGCCGCCCTCGATGCGTCCGCGCTTGAGGAACGCTTCCGCGCCGCCCGCTGCGAGCAGGCCCGCCGCCAGCTGGGAACCGCCCGCCCCTGGCCGGCGCTGGGCCGCCGGCTGTGGCTGCACCTGCTCGAGGCCCAGGGTGTGGATCCCAGCGGGCGCTGGGCCGATCTGGGTCGCGGCGATCAGCAGCGGCTGCAGGAAGCCCTGCGTGCCAGCCGCTACCGGATCACCGGTCGCGGGCCCTTCGGGGAGGAGTTCGTGAGCGCCGGAGGCGTGCCGCTGGGGGAGGTGGATCTGGCCACGATGGAGAGCCGTCGCTGCCCGGGCCTGCATCTGGTGGGTGAGCTGCTCGATGTCGACGGTGTCACCGGCGGCTTCAATTTCCAGCACTGCTGGAGTTCGGGCTGGCTGGCGGGTCAGGCGCTGGCGGCGGCAGGGCTCACTTGATGTTCTCGAACACTGAAAACATCGGCAGATACATGGCGATCAGGATCGAACCCACGATTCCCCCCACGAGAACGATCATCACCGGCTCGATCATCGAGGTGAGCGCTTTCACCATCGAGCTCACTTCATCCTCATAGAAATCAGCCACCTTCGAGAGCATCGCATCCATCTCGCCGGTCTCCTCGCCGATCGCCAGCATGCCCACCATCATCTCCGGGAAGACCCGCTTGGAAGCCAGGGCGGTGCTGAGGGGAATACCTTCACTGATATCGGTGCGGGAGTTGCTGATCGCATCGCGCACCACTGAGTTGGAAGCGGTTTCTGTGAGGATCTCCAGCGACATCAGAATCGGTACACCAGCGCGCGAGAGCGAGCTCATCGTGCGGCAGAACTGGGCAGATGCCGTTTTCTGCAGCAGCTCCCCGAACAGCGGCAGTTTGAGCAGCAGGCCATCCACCACCCGCCTGCCCATGGGAGTGGCGTAGTAGCGGTTGAACAGAATCGCGCTCAGCACCAGCACGCCCACGAGGATGAGGGAGAAGGAGGAGCGAAGCAGATTGCTGAGATTCACCATCATCTGGGTGAACAGTGGCAGTTCGGCGCCGAGCTGATCAAAGATCTCCGCAAAGGTGGGGATCATGAAGATGGTCATTCCCAGAAACACCAGAATCGCGATCACAAACACGGTGACCGGATAGCCCATGGCGCTCTTGATCTGGTTCTGCAGGCGTGCGTTTTCCTCGAGCAGCCGCGACAGCCGCTTCAGGGTTTCATCCAGCACACCACCGGCTTCGCCGGCCTCCACCATGGCGATGCTGAGATTGTCGAACACCTTCGGCCAGCGACGCATCGAACTACCGAGGCTGCCGCCCTGGTTCACCTCGTCCGTCATCGCCGCCAGGGCCCGGCGGAACAGGGGTGATTTCTGCTGCCGGCGCATCATGTCGAGGCTGCGCATGATCGGCACGCCGGCATCCACCATCGCCGAAAGCTTGCTGGCGAAGACGGCCTTCTCCTTCACCGTGATCTTCGCCTCGAACAGGCTCTGGAAGCCTCCGCCGGGCCCTGGGCCGCTGCTCTGCGGGGCGCTGGCTTTCTCCTTGCGCACCAGCACGGTGGGCAGGATGCCCCGCTTGCGCAGCAGCTGGCGGGCCGCGGCGGGGGTATCAGCCTGAAGCTCCATCTCCCGCCTGCGTCCATCGCGGGTGTTGTAAGTGACCTGGAAGGTGGTCATGGCGAGGGCGGTGGGGATCAGGACTGATCAAGGAGCCGCTGCAGCTCCTCGGGCCGGGTGGTCTTCTGCATCGCATCCTCGGCGCTGATGCGTTTCTCCAGCACCAGATTGGCCAGGGCCCGCTCGAGAGTCTGCATGCCGTACTGGGCGCCGGTCTGGATCAGCGAGTACATCTGTGCCGTCTTGCCCTCGCGGATCAGATTGGCGATCGCCGGGGTGTTGATCATGATCTCCTGGGCCATCACCCGCCCGAAGGCGCCGGCGGAAGGATGGCTGCTGCGGCAGAGCGTCTGCGAGAACACGGCCAGCAGGCTTGAGCTCAGCTGAACCCGCACCTGTGTCTGCTGGGCGGCCGGGAAGACATCCACCATGCGATCCACCGTCTGGGAGGCGGAACTCGTGTGCAGGGTGCCGAAGACCAGGTGGCCTGTTTCGGCGGCGCTGATGGCCAGCTGAATCGTCTCGAGATCGCGCAGTTCTCCCACCAGGATCACATCAGGATCCTCGCGCAGGGCGGCGCGCAGAGCATTGGCGAAGCTGCGGGTGTCTTCATTCACCTCGCGCTGGTGGATCAGTGAGCGGTCGTTTCGATAGCTGAATTCGATCGGATCCTCGATCGTGAGGATGTGCTCGCTGCGGGTGTGGTTGATGTGATCCAGCAGTGCCGCCAGGGTGGTGGTCTTGCCCGAGCCGGTGGGTCCGGTGACGAGCACCAGGCCCTTCGGCTTGCGGCTCATCTCCTCCACCACCGGTGGCATGCCCAGCTTGCCGAGGTCTGGAATCGTGTTGGAGAGGGCTCGCAGGCAGGCGGCATAGCTGCCCTTCTGGCGATACACGTTCACCCGGAAGCGCGCCACGCCGCGCAGGCCGTAGGAGCAGTCGAGCTCCCAGGTCTGTTCGAGCTGTTTGCGCTGGGCATTGTTGAGCAGAGAGAAGATCAGGCGGTTGCAGGTCTGCTCATCAAGAATGAAATCCTTCCGGATCGCCCGCAGCTCGCCGTTGAAACGGCCGAACGGGGCATGGCCGGTGGCGAGATGGAGATCGCTCCCCCCCTCGTTGACCAGCTCGACCATCAGGTCCTCGATCGTGAGATCCATGGCTTCAGCTGCGCACGCGCAGACAGTAGGGGCATTCGAGCCACTCGTCCTGAAGGCCGGCGCCACAGCCTTTGCAGGTGAGGGTGCTGAGGGCGCGGGCGCGCCGCTCCGATTCGAGCCCTGTGTCGGTGAGCAGCATCCGCTCCACCTCGTCGAGGCTGGTGAGACCCTGGCGCACCAGATCCAGCCCGTAGCCCAGCAGTGTCTTCATGCCGCCCTCCAGCGCCAGCCGACGCAGCTCCTGGGTGCTGGCCCGTTTGGCCACCGCGGAGGAGAGGCTTTCGGTCATCGTGAGGATCTCGTAGGCCCCCACCCGCCCCGAGTAGCCGCGGCCCTGGCAGGAGGGGCAGACATCGCTGCTTCCGGCTGCGGCCACCAGCGGGCGGTAGAAGGTGATCTGGCTTTCATCGCTCGCCACCAGCCCGAAATGGGCCAGCTCCTCGCTTCCGGGGCGATGGGGCTGGCAGCAGTCCGGACAGAGCCGGCGCACCAGACGCTGCGACACCACCCCGAGGAGCGAGGCGCTCACCAGAAAGGGCTCCACCCCCATCTCGTCGAGGCGGGCGAAGGCGCTCACGGCATCGTTGCAGTGCAGGGTGGTGAGCACCAGGTGGCCGGTGAGGGCGGCTTCGATCGCGGTGCGGGCCGTTTCGAGGTCGCGCGTCTCCCCCACCAGCAGCACATCGGGATCCTGTCGCATGAAGGCGCGCAGGGCGGTGCTGAAGTCGTAGCCCTTGTCGCGGTTCACCTGGGTCTGGGTGATCCCCTTGAGGGTGTATTCGATCGGGTCTTCGACGGTGGAGATGTTGATGCCGGGGTCGTTGCGTTCGGCAAGCAGGGCATAGAGGGTGGTGGATTTGCCGGAACCGGTGGGTCCCGTCACGAGCACCATCCCGAAGGGTTTGCCACCCATCTCGCGCAGCACGGCCCGGGCATGGCTGTCGGTGAACAGGGTGTCGAGCCCCAGCTGGGTGGCGCCGCTGTCGAGCAGCCGCAGCACCACCTTCTCCCCGTGCCGGCTCGGCAGCGTGCTCACCCGGAAATCCATCGTGCGGCCCCGGAAGCCCCGTCGGATGCGGCCGTCCTGGGGCAGCCGGCGCTCGGCGATGTCGAGGTCGGCCATGATCTTGAGCCTTGAAGTCACCGCCGGCGTGAGCGTCTTCGGCAGGGTCTCGATGTTGCGCAGAACCCCATCCTGGCGGAAACGGATCAGCAGCCCGTTCTCCTGCGGTTCGATGTGGATGTCGCTGGCGCTGCTGGTGAGGGCTTCGATCAGGATCCGGTCCACCAGGCTCAGGACGGGCGAGAGGCTGTCCTGACGGCTGCTGGCTTCGAGATCCTCGGTGACCGCCCCATCCTCCAGGGGGTTGGCGGCGCTGGCGGCACCACCGATGTCGATGCCGCCGAACATGCTGCCTCCGCGGGAGGCGGTGCCTGGTGCGTTGGGTGGGCTGGTGCTTGCCTGCATCCTCGGAAGCGTACCGATCCGGATCCGGATCCTGGTCCGAACCCCTCCATTCTGACGTCCATTCCTCACCACATCGCATCGCCGGCTGCCTTCGCCGGCCACTTCCTGGGCCGGCGAAGGCAGCCGGCGGAGGTGCGGGCTTCCGCCGCTTGTGATCCGGCGGCATCGCGCAGCAACATGATCCAGTCGGATCCCTACGTTCCAGTCAGCATGAGCGGCGACATCCCCCCGGCCGGTTCCGCCAGCCCTGAAGACCAGGCCACGGGCGAGCTGCCGACCACGGCACCGGTCGACGGCGACGCCCCCGCGGCCGATTCCCCCCAGACCCCGGAGCAGGAGGGCGCTGCGACCGCGCCCGAAGACCCCTCCGGCGCCGGCGGGAGCGGTGGCGACCGCCTCGCCGAGCTGGAAGCGGAACTGGCGGCCCTGCGCGCTGAGCATCAGACGCTGCAGGATCAGTACATGCGGATCGCCGCCGATTTCGACAATTTCCGCAAGCGTCAGAGCCGCGACCAGGACGACCTCAGGCTTCAGATCACCTGCAGCACCCTCAGTGAGATCCTGCCGGTGGTCGACAACTTCGACCGTGCCCGTCAGCAGCTCAACCCTCAGGGAGAGGAGGCCCAGGTGCTGCACCGCAGCTATCAGGGCCTCTACCGGCAGCTCGTGGATGTGTTCAAGCAGCTCGGCGTCTCGCCGATGCGGGTGGAGGGGGAGCCGTTTGATCCCAGCCTGCATGAGGCGGTGCTGCGTGAGCCGAGCGAGCAGCACCCCGAGGATGTGGTCACCGAGGAGCTGCAGCGCGGCTATCACCTCAACGGCCGCGTGCTGCGCCACGCGCTCGTGAAGGTGTCGATGGGCCCCGGCCCTGAAGGCGGCGCCGCTGATTCCGGCGGTGGCGAGAGGCACGACTGATGGCCGACTACTACGCCCAGCTGGGGGTCGGCCGCGACGCCGATGCCGACACGATCAAGCGGGCCTACCGGCGCCTGGCCCGCCAGTACCACCCGGACATCAACAAGGATCCCGGCGCCGAGGATCGCTTCAAGGAGATCGGCCGCGCCTATGAGGTGCTCAGCGACCCTCAGCAGAAGTCGCGGTACGACCAGTTCGGTGAGGCGGGGCTCGGCGGTGGCGGTGGCATGCCCGACATGGGCGACATGGGCGGCTTCGCCGATCTCTTCGAGACCTTCTTCAGCGGCTTCGGTGGTGCGGCGGCGGGTCCCCGGCGCCGGGGGCCGCGTCAGGGAGATGATCTGCGGCTCGATCTCACGATCGACTTCAGCGAGGCGGTGTTCGGCGCCGAGAAGGAGGTGCAGCTGCGCCACCTCGAGACCTGCGGCACCTGCAAGGGTTCCGGCGCCAGGGCGGGCAGCGGCCCCACCACCTGCGGCACCTGCGGCGGCGCCGGCCAGGTGCGCCGGGCGACCCGCACCCCCTTCGGCAGCTTCACCCAGGTGGCCCCCTGCCCCGCCTGCGAGGGCAGCGGACAGACCATCGCCGATCCCTGCGGCAGCTGCCAGGGGCAGGGCCTGCAGCAGGTCAGCAAGACCCTGCGGCTCAACATCCCTGCCGGCGTCGACAGCGGCACGCGCCTGCGGGTGGCGGCCGAGGGCAACGCCGGCCAGCGTGGAGGCCCTGCGGGCGATCTCTACGTCTTTCTCGCGGTGAAGGCCCACCCGCAGCTGCGTCGGGAGGGCACCACCATCCTCTCGGAGCTGCCGCTCAGCTACCTGCAGGCGATCCTCGGCGACACGATCGAGGTGGAGACCGTGGATGGCCGCGAGTCGCTCGAGATTCCCGCCGGCACCCAGCCCGGCGCCGTGATCACCCTCAAGGGCAAGGGGGTGCCGCGGCTCGGCAATCCCGTGGCCCGCGGCAATCACCAGTTCACCGTGAAGGTGCAGCTTCCCACCCGGCTCAGTGGCGACGAACGCCAGCTGCTCGAGCAGCTGGCCGGCCACCACAGCCGCCGGGAGCAGCGCCCGCCTCACAAGAGCGGTCTCTTCGGCGGCCTGTTCGGCGGATGAGCGCGGCGTGTGCCCCCGGGGCAGGCGAGGGGGGCATCCATCTCGACCTGCGCGGCACTCCCTGCCCGCTCAACTACGTGCGCAGCCGCCTGGCCCTCGAGACGCTTCCTCCCGGGGCTCTGCTGCTGGTGGATCTCGATCCCGGAGAACCCGAGCAGATGGTGGCCGAGGGTCTGCGGGGGCAGGGCCATGCCGTGGATAGCCAGCCCCGGCCCGAGGGCCATGTGCGTCTGAGCATTCGCCGTGGCTGAGGTCTGGGGCCATGTGGTGGCCCTCCAGGCCGGGTTCTGCTCCGTCGTTCCCGAGGCCGACCCAGCGGGGGAGCCAAGCCCGCCGGCGGACCCCCGCCCCGAAGGCTGGGAGGCATCGGCCCTTCCGGGCGGCCGCCTGCTCTGCACCCGTCGCAGCCGTCTGGACCATGCCGGTCTGCAGGTGTGCGTGGGCGACCGGGTGCGCCTCGAGGCGATCGATCCGCTGGCGGGTCGGGCGGCGGTGGCGGCGGTGGCCCCCCGCGCCAACCTGCTGCAGCGGCCGCCGGTGGCGAATGTGAGCTGCGTGGTGGTGGTGGCCTCGCTGGCCGAACCCTCGCTCGATGCGGCCCAGCTCAGCCGCTTCCTGCTCAGCGCCGAAGCCTGCGGCGCAGCGGTGGAGCTGGTGCTCTCCAAGGCCGACCTCGCCGCCGGGGCCCTGCGCCACGACTGGCAGGAACGGCTGCGTGGCTGGGGGTATGCCCCCCATGCGGTCTCCAGCCGCAGTGGCGAGGGGCTGCAGAGCCTGGCCGCAGCCCTGTCGCGGCCCGGCGGTATCGCCGTGCTCTGCGGACCCTCCGGCGCGGGCAAGAGCAGCCTCCTCAATGCCCTCTGTCCATCGCTGGCCCTGCGGGTGGCGCCGGTGTCGGGCCGGCTGCGGCGCGGGCGGCACACCACCCGCCATGTGGAGCTCTTCGCCCTCGCAGGAGGTGCCCTGCTCGCCGATACGCCCGGCTTCAACCGCCCCGAGCTGCCGGCAGAGGCGGAGGCGCTGGCCTGGCTCTACCCAGACCTGCGCGCCCGCCTGGCGGCAGGCCCCTGCCGCTTCCGCAATTGCCGCCATCTCGGCGATCCCGGCTGTGTGGCCGGCACCGACTGGCCCCGCTTCCCGGACTACCGCCAGTGCCGCGAGGAACTCGAGCGCGGCGGGGCCGTCGATCCCGGCCGCCCCCGCGCGTCAGGCCCGATCAGCCGCCGAGCCCGGGAAGGTTGAGATCAAGACCGCCGGTGAGTTCGTCCATCCGCTCGCGCATCGTGGCCGTGGAGATCCGGTAGGCATCCTGCAGAGCCTCGAGCACGGCCGATTCCACCGTTGCCGCCGGTTCAGCGAGCAGGGCCGGCTCGATCGCCACCTTCAGGGGTTGCTGGTTGCCCGACAGCCAGATCCGGGCGCGGCCGCAGCCGCTGCTTCCCTCGAGCTCCATGGCATCGAGTTCGTCCTGCAGTTTCTGGGCGTCCTGCTGGATCTGCTGGGCCTTGCGGAAAGCCTCGGTGAGCTGACCGAAGTTGGGGAGTCCGAAGCCGGCCATGCCGCTGCACTGGGGATGTGCTGCAGGCTAGTCCCCGTCTGGAGGGAAGCCGAGCCGCCTCACCTCCGGGTGCAGCTCGATGCCGCGCTCCTCCAGCACCCGCCGCTGCACCAGGCGGATCAGCGCGTCGATGTCGGCGGCGCTGGCGTCGCCGCGGTTCACGATGAAGTTGGCGTGCAGGGTCGACACCTCTGCCCCGCCGATGCGGCTGCCCTTGAGCCCGAGGGCCTCGATCAGCCGGCCGGCCTTCTCGGGCTCCGGATTGCGGAACACACTGCCGCAGCTCGGCTGCTGGTAGGGCTGGGTGCTGGTGCGGCTGTGCAGGTTGGCGCTGGTGCGGGCGCTGACCGCGGCGGGATCGTGGCCCGGCTCGAGCTGGAAGCGGGCGGAGAGCACCAGCAGGGGCTGCTCCTGGAGGAGGCTGTGGCGGTAATCGAAATCCAGATCCGCCGCGGCGATCCGCAGGGTCTCGCCGGGGTGGGCGGGGTCGACCACCAGCACCGATTCCAGCCATTCGGCGGTGCAGCCGCCCTGGGCGCCGGCATTCATCACGGCCGCGCCGCCCACGGTGCCGGGGATGCCAACCGCCCACTCCAGGCCATGCAGGCCGGCACGGGCCACCTTGCGCGCCAGGCTGGGGATCGGCTCGCCGGCCTCCGCCTCCACCACGCCGCTCGCCGGATCCAGCCGGCTTCCCTGCAGCCGGCGGTTGCAGATGGTGAGCCCCGCGAGGCCGCGGTCGGCGATCAGCAGGTTGGAGCCGGCCCCGATCACCCGCAGCGGCAGGGCTTCGGCCGCGGCCCAGGCCGCCAGTGCGATCAGCTGGGCGCTGCTGGCCGGCTCGGCAAACCATTCGGCCGGGCCGCCGACGCGCCAGGTGGTGAAGTCCTGCAGGGCCACGCCCTGGCGCAGGCCCTCGGGCGGTTGCGGAACCCCTGCCACCTCAGGCCACCAGCATGCTGCCGGCCCCGCTTCCGATCGCCTCCAGGCGGGTCCAGAGGCTGTTCACATCGCCGGCACCCATCGCCAGCACCAGGTCGCCCGCTTCGCTGCAATCGGCCACCAGCCGGGCCAGTTCGCTCAGATCGTTGCTGGCCAGAGCGGTGAGGCCCGGCCGCCGCTGCCGCACCGCCGCTGCCAGCGCCTCGCTGGTGATGCCCTCCATCGGTGTTTCTCCGGCGGCATAGAGCGGGGCCACCAGCACCAGATCGGCGCTGCAGAGGGCGCTGGCGAACTCCTGCAGAAACTGGGCGGTGCGGCTGTAGCGGTGCGGCTGGAAGACCGCCACCAGCCGCTTCGGGCTGATCGGCAGGCTGCTGCGGCCCGTTTCCACCATCAGCCGCGCCATCTGCAGCGTGGCCTCCACCTCGCTGGGGTGGTGGGCGTAATCGTCCACGACGATGCGGCCGTTCCAGACGCCGCGGCAGTCGAAGCGGCGGCCCGGGGGCTGCAGGGCGGCGATCGCTTCGCGCAGCTCGGGGAAGCCCACACCCTCCAGCCGGCAGGCGGCGAGGGCCGCGGCGGCGTTGCTGAGGTTGTGGCGGCCGGGCAGGGGCAGCTCGAAGCGTCCCACGGGGAGGCCCCGCTCATGAAACTCCGCCAGGGTTCCGTCGCCCCGCTCCTCCAGGGCGATGGCGGCGAAGTCCACGCCCTCGCTTCCCTGGGTGGACCACCAGTGATCGGCGCTGAACTGCTCCCGCAGGATCGGGCAGTCGCGGTTGGCGAGCACCCGGCCGCAGCCGCCGGCGAAGCGCTGCAGCGTGGCGATCAGGGTGGCCAGATCGGGGTAGTGATCGGTGTGGTCGAGTTCGAGGTTGGTGATCACCCCGAGTGCCGCCTCGAATTTCACGAGGGTGCCGTCGGATTCATCCGCCTCGGCCACCAGCAGCCGGCCTCGCCCCTGGCGCCCGTTGCTGGCGAAGGCGGGCACGATGCCGCCGATCACCGCCGTGGGGTCGTGGCCGGTGGTGGCCAGCAGGGTGGCGATCAGCGTGCTGGTGGTGGTCTTGCCGTGGCTGCCGGCCACCGCGATCGAGGGCTGGGCGGCGATCAGGGCCGCCAGCACGTCGGAGCGATGGCAGAGCGGCAGGCCCCGCCGGCGGGCCTCCTGCACCTCCGGGTTCGAATCGGGCACGGCGGAGCTCAGCACCACCAGCGGTGCGGGCTCCCCCGGGGTGTGGATGGCAGCGATCGTGGCCGGCTCCTGCACGCTGAAGATGCGCACCCCCGCCTGCCGCAGGGAGCCGATCACGGCGTTGTCGCGGGGGTCGGAACCGCTCACCCGGAAGCCTCGGCTGGCCAGGATCGCCGCCAGGGCCGACATGCCGATGCCTCCCACGCCCACGAAGTGAAGTGGCTGGCGGTGATCGAGCTGCAAACCCAACGCTCTCTACGGGATCCTGCCGAAAATACGGTGCCGCACCGCCGCAGTGTTTTACGAGTTGCGTCGCCTTTGCGCCCCTGCCGGCCCCGCCTGGGGCCGTGCCAGCCGCCGCGGCGGTGGGGCAGCCAGCCGCCAGCGCTCACTCCGGCACGGCTGCGGGCCTGATGGGGCTGCCTTCCCCGCTGCGCGGCGCGGGGCAGAGCGCCGCCGCACCCTTCCCGCTGGCGGCGGGCCCGCCGCCCGGGGTTGCCGATCCCGGCCAGGCGGCTTGCTGACAGGCCGGGACCAGGATTTCTGTATGATCTGCGGCCGAATCACCCTTGCCAGCGGGCTCCGCCGCTTCCAGCCATGACCTTGCGCGTAGCGATCAACGGATTCGGGCGAATCGGCCGCAACTTCACCCGCTGCTGGCTGAGCCGGGGTGCCAA
>Ga0169931_10007119_pt1 | contig 16693 bp, 12 predicted proteins | sample Kivu_15m_20L_FD_129675 | JGI IMG/M metagenome (GOLD analysis project Ga0169931, IMG submission 129675) | Freshwater microbial communities from Lake Kivu, Western Province, Rwanda to study Microbial Dark Matter (Phase II) - Kivu_15m_20L... | ecosystem: Environmental > Aquatic > Freshwater > Lake...
CATCTTTTTGATAACAAATATGTTTAAACATGATTAATATTTTACGATATCTTCATATATACCGATTCATCTCTTGGTTTTGTATCCTTCAATAATATTTTTCTATTAATATTTTATAATTAAACACGCAAAAATTTATGTAGTTTCCATAATTCTAGTTCTCAAATACAATAAAAATACCCTAAATCCTAACAACAAAAGCTTCTATAACATAAATTATGTAGTAGCCTTACTCAATAGTCTTAGATATCATTGCCAAACACAACATCAATAAAAATCTACGAGCAGTTCCTGTCAATGATGGCTACTCAAGCAACGAAGATATCACTTTATATTTCATTATAGCTGGTTGTCTTATTCTCTTTGTATGTTTGACCTTCTTTTTCTTTAATAATGAAAGCTCAAAATCAAACAAAAATATATACAAAAGTGTTTTGGATCCCTCATATCCACAGATTATACTCGAATAATAATAGTCGGAATTCGATTAGGACAGATCAAGATGAACAAAAATGATATTAATATGAGTCTAATTGCGATTATAAATGTAAGATAAGCTTATCAGTTGGGTCAATCAGATACCCTATCCTTTTATTAGTAGAATCAATAGGGAAATCTATCAACAGCACCCTCAGATGGACCCGGTAAGATTGTTTAAAAACTGCGTGATTACTGGCGTGATAGGTTATTTTTGCGGTAAGCTTTACAAGAGAAGATAGTTATTGTTTACTTTTACGTTTCCGTTGCCTTTAGTAGCATATTTTCTTTACTAGGAGTGGAAATTAGCAAAATAAGGAGTCGTTCCGGCTTACGGGTCAGCACAAACAGTACCTTCTATTCGTCAAATCGTTTCCTAACCAGTCAAGACTGAGCATGAAAATAAGCCTGTAGTCACTAGTGGCTACAAATTCAAGCATTCTCGAAAGTTTCCTGCTCTTTAGGACAAGATATATGACGCGAAAGATTTCATAAGGCAGCTACCAGCTTCTTATTTTACTTGATTACCATAAACTTAACATACTATTAATAATAAATGTCAAACGCGAAACCCCAATAATATTCTTCAAACAAAAAAAGTCATATTCGTCTCATACCACATTCGCTGAAAATACTACAAAAACCAATACGTTTGCATACTTAAAGCCCTAAAACTTTACCAGACATCATTAATTTCAGCAGACTACATACAGAAAGTCAATAAAATAGCAAAGTTAGAAAGGTATCTTTGATAGAAAAAGGTTAATAAAGAAAGGTCTAGCATATAAAAATGACTAAAAATTTAAAAGTTAAATAGCATCGTGAGGTATTTATTCCAGTTAAAAATTAATCTGTCTAGCACGGACACTCAAAAATAAAATCATAAAGCTTATTTCCAGTCTTGTTAAGATCAAACTGCAATCCAATAGTAATAAGCAAATCTAGATTTAAGCGAATATATCCTTACTAAAAGAGCAACAGTCTTAACCACTCGAATTGGAACTCAGGTAAAGTATTAAAAAGGCGCCGTATGCCCAAAAACAAATATCCAGTTCATAATCAAAATAATCAAATTATGTAAAGTATGTTAAAAAATGGTATAGACTCTTATTTCGACCTAAGTTGTCTTCAGTGATCTTTATATTTTATCTATTTTTAATTAATCTATAGTTAAGCAATCAAGCGAAGAAATTAGGTTCCTAATCCTCTTCAGCCGCAGGGTTGGTTTACTAACCCATACTGGCACAGAGATCCATCAAGTCTTCGTAGATTCCTTGTTTGAGGCATAGTATTTTGTGAAAAAGACCATTGATTATGTGCATGAGTGGTTGCTAGTTAACGTTACTAAAGAAGACTGGGTTGATGGCCTGAACTAGAGGACTTGTCACTATTTAGTTCATTAGCTGCACTCGATGCGTTTACATAAGCTAGCTGACTGTTGTCTTTTTCGATGCGCTTGTCTTTTCGACATGTTGGCTAGTGTATGCTATAATCTTAGCAAGAAGGTATGCAAGCTAGTCCTTATTTTCTTGTAAAATAGTGCTCAGTCTCATAAAAATGCTGAAATTTTATTGATTTTGCAAGATAAGTGCTGTAATCTACCATTTTTCTTATTCACTCAGATAGCAATTTTCTTCTAGAATAGCAATCGTTTTAGAGTTTTTCACGTCATCAAACTTGCTATCGTTACTAGGTAGATCTTTTTCTACAGTCAGTCCTGTAGCTTTGATCACATCTTTCATTTAGGTGATGTAGTGATTGACGAAGTTTTATTAAAAACTTGTCCGCTTGACGAAAAGTTAATCACGTTAATGGACCCGCTATTACTCTTACTTTAGCATAAGATTGGTTTTCCAGGTCGAGTGGGTGCTCATCTGGTCATATTCTTCGAATCGATTGAACATTCTTCTTTTATAATTATGACTATTAGCTTAGATAATGGCGTTGAAACAGATAAGCTCTAGAAAAAACATATTTAATTTTGAGCTATTTGAAATGATCTCAAATTACGGTTTTTCTATGTAAAAATATTATGTTGAAGTGTTTTTTAGACGAATTGTATTGTAATTTGATGCTATATTTTTAAAGCCTATCTATGTTCGATGATAGTTATGCATATATCATAATATAACGATGAAGGGTAGAAAAAGTGATGTCAAAGACACCAACATAAGCTCCAAACTCCTAGGAGCCAATCTCAGTGATATTAATATAGAAAAGTTCAGAGACCTCAGTCTCATTCGCAAGTAAAAATATGATCTAGGTGGAAAGATAACGCTTCCCTTACTCAAAACCCTAAGCAACAAATTTTCACCAGACGTCATATTTACAATCACTCTACCCGGACAGGGTATTGGAAACATTTAGTCTTTGGCCTAGTGTGTAAATTTGATGGTGCTCAATTTGTCACAAAATAACATAGAAAATCTGCTTCCTTTAAAAAATATGAGCAAACTGAGGATTCTCGATCTATCAGGCAACTGCATTAGCAATCTAAATCCTTTGGAAGACAATCAATAGTTAGTCAATCTTCATATCTAAGGCAATATGCTCAAGGGACTTTAACAGATAAGAGCTCTCAAGAATTGTTCAGCTCTCAAGAATTTGTCCTTTCAGACACTTGCAGCTGCAAATCAAAATCCAATATGTGAGCTAAATCAGTACCGTAGGAACGTTCTTAACGATTTACCTCAACTTAAAAGGCTAGACGGTACTTTTAATTTCACTTAGGAATTCCTGTATCAATGTAAGGATTCGCCAACGGCAGCGAACTAACAGCAAAAAAGAAGAGTTAGCTGAAAATTTAGATTAAAAACATCGGTCCTTTCTACACCAATAGATTTCCTACTGTTCCTCCTTACGTGCCTCCGTCTTTTAATGAGTAGCCTGCTTTAAAGAAGTCAATAGCTGGCTGTAAGTCAGCTATCCAATAATTATAAGTGCGATTGCGCACATTGATGGCTGTATGAAGGCTATAAAAGAAATAAATCATAAATATTCATCGTGCTACAAGCTCTAAGTAAAAGTCTCTCTCCTATATGACTCTTTATAACCAATTTTTCTGGGTCTGACAGCGATCGATAGCGCAAACTGCTCTTAGCTACTATTAAAGAGCCTTTGTGTATCTTTTGAGTTTTCCATTGACTTTTTGCACCTTGAGATGGAAGTGCTTGAGCTCTTCTGCGGCTTTTACATCAATCAAGTTCGATTATTTATTGACTAGTTCATGTTCTTTAGCCTGTTGTGCAAGCATTTACCTTAGCTGTTGGTTCTGATCCATCTGTTGCTGTAGCTGTTGAGTCAACTCTTCAATAATAGTCGATTATTTGTCCATTTCTTTGTTTCTGACCTGTATTTCTTAATGCATATAGCGCTCTATTTCGAGAATTCTGGAAGTCATTTTGTTCTTCTGAAGGCGTTCGCTTTCTAACTGCTTTTCGAGAAGCTGAACTGCCCGATGCCAAGGTCCTAAAAGCAACCCTTCTTAGCCTTCTAAGAACATATGTTATTTTTTCTTAAGCTATTGAATTTCTTCATCTTTTGTAGCTAATTATTGGTCGTACTCTTCGACAATAGCCTGGAATTATCTGGCATTCTACTGCTGTTGTTTGGTCTGCTGACTTGCTTTTTTCTGTTGCTAAGCTATCAATTAGCGATTGCTCTGGTTCATGTCTGACAACTCTTGAAGTTGTTTGTTAAGTGTACTAAGCTATTCTTTGTAAAGTCCCACCATTTATTTATATTTTTTATCAACATCAGCCAACTATACACGATGAGTGTGCTCCTTGGCCTCAATGATTGACTGCAGCTAAGCTGCCTATTCATACTGTAGACTTATACCCTCACTTTATAGCATTTTGTGATAGGTTGACACTTTTTCTTTGAGCTGACTTTTTTCTTGCTAAAGCTAAGAAATTTCTTTTTTGAGACTAAGCTACTTCGTGCTGGCGAATCGTTGTACAGATTATTCGCAATTATTAAGATCCATGATCTCCTGCTACTTCTCGAGGAGAGCTTGTTGTAGCTGTTGGATGGCTTCTTAATGCTCAGTCAGTAGCTCTTCCTTACACTTGAGAGTCTATGAAGATTGTTGTATTTAAAGAGCCATGCGTTCTATGATTTAAATCTTTTTGGCAAGATCCATATTCATGTTTTCCATGCGTCTTTCCTGAGTCTGAGATAAATTTTTAAGGGCTTGTAGTTGTTCTTCCATCATTTAAATGTCCATCTCTTCTAGCTTGTTAGTGCAGTACTCGCTTTGCTGAATCTCTTCTTCCAAACGTTTCAAAAGCTTATCCTTTTGATTTTAGAGCCCTCTATTTAAGTTTTAGAGTTCTTGCACTCTAAATAGCAAACCGCCTATCTTTTACTTGAGCTCGGTGTTCTAAAGATTAAGCAAACGCTCATTCTACTAGTAGCGCTCCAAAAGTGAATTAGAATTCTGAACATTTTAGGTGAAATAAGCCTCGTTTGTGCATGGAATCGAGCGATCAGTGGCAGGTCTTGAATTGGAGTCGTGAGAAATCAATGATTAGATCTGCGCATAAGAGTCTAGAGGTAACTTAAAACCAGTGTCTCCAGGCAGCTAGCTATATACCAGCTCAACTTCTGTATCTTTAGGCTGATTAAAAAGTTAAAATCCAGATTTTAGGGTAGAATGAGTGCCTACAAAACCTGGAGATTCACTTTGGTAAAAATCTTCATAAGGCTTGCTGTAATGATTGATGATATTTTCAATCACACTTTCTTAAATTTGCACTTTTCCCACAATAAGAGGGATAGGTACCTCAATGAGGTATGGAACTTATAAAGGAATCGCAGGTAAAGTTTGAGTTTGTATGGAAAGACAGTTAACAGCAGTGTTCAGAAGACTTTGTGTGTTGCCGATTCGGCTGATAATATAGGCCTGGATTTCGCTGTTATTGTCCTATGAAACAACGCTTTCTTCCTGATTATGTTACTAATCAATCTTTGCAGAAGAATGCTGAGAATTTCGTTGAATGTCAGTCTAGGCGTCTTCTTAATTAGCTTCAACGCCTTATTATTCGTCGTTTTCTAACAACTGTTCATCTTCTTCTTTTTAATCAAGACCTAACTATGCGACCTCACTGATACCTCCATAGTGTCTTTATAGGTAGTACTCTTAGAACTTAAAATCCAGTAATTCTCCCACTTTGTCGTTACAGTTCCGTTCCAGTTCATCGACAATATCTACTATGTCCCCGATAATATTTATTTTGTTTGTGTAGTCCGGTCTCAAACGTTCTACTTATATCGGCAACACCCTAAAACCCATGGCCCGTTACCAGTTTTCGGACTCCATTTATGAATGTCCCCTAAGAAGCCTGAGCACTCCTTCAAAGCGTTTGGTCACTTATACGAGCTGTTGTTCGGTTGAATTTAAGATTTTATCATCGAAGTCGAAGGCTCTTGAGTTATATGGCAGTTCATGGGAAGTAGGGATAGATCCATTATCGGAGAGTCTCAGTTTATTCTAAGGACGGTCGTAGACAGTCTGAATTTAAGTGGTGGCAAGTGACTTTCTTTGGAAAGAACTGTCGGTCGAAGCGAAATTATCCTGATTCTATTCTTGTGGCAGTGACTGCATTATTATCAAAAAATAGCTGCGCCCATCGATAAAATCACATTAATAGCTAATAAAAGCACTATAATCCCCGCTTTATCACCATAGAAATTACTTCAAAAATATTTAATATTATTTTTTTCTGCAACAAATCAGCAGTTTTTTGTCTAATTTTAAAATCTAAATTCAGGATGAAGAAAAATGTTTTTGAATTAAGCAAAAGCAAACAAAATTGGAAGTGAATGGAAATAGTGGGAAAAGTTGATGTCTTCCGCAGAATTATATTATTATTCATCGCCTTCCTTAAGTTATGAGAACAAGACCTGCAAAGGAACGGGAGTCGACTCGAGTGCTTTCTCCTCGCTGCGCACTCTGTGTGACTTCAGGAGGAGCTTGGACACTGTCTGCCAGCACCTTAAAGAAAAAATATTATTACCCACAGACTGAGACTTACTACTACCGCACCGCAAACAACCTCATTTACGGTAAAAGTTTTAGCATGCAGACCCTGGCAGTCGGGAGGCCATATAAGTGGCAGAAATGAATAGGCTTATAAACCGCACCGAATATGTACGTGAGTACTCAAGCTTTAAAGAAACAGCTCTCAAGATCAAAAAAGTGATTACTGAGCGAGCTTAAGCTGATTTTTACGGGTGGGTTGATTTCAGGGCATAACATTACGATATGACTCACAAATACTATCTGCGTCGGAAAGTTTTGTTTCAAACTAACAAAAAATTACAAAAATGCCTTTAAGAAGATCCAGTCAATGATGGTGCAGTTCGTTAGTATATTCGGAAAAAAATTAGAAAAGAATTAGATAGCTAACGTAAAGTCAAACTGAACGAAAATGGCGTAAAGTTAACTCAGTGTGACACCAACTCCTCTACTATAGATTTGAAGAAATTAACGCATGGTTTATAAAGTATGATCGAAACTATTGCTAATCTGAGCTGCATCAAGCCTCATCTTAAGCTAAATTCTTAAAATAACCTATCTGTTTTGTTTAAAACTGAAGGATGCGGCATAAGTGCTATAAATAAGATACCAGAAGAGCCTTTACCTATTATCAATATGCCTTATCAGGAAACTTATGGACTTGAGCCAGTAAAACCCAAGCACAAACTTAAAAAAAATAGTAGTAGTAACAAAATAGCCCTTAAATCTATGCAAAAAATCAACGGAGTTGATGAAAAACAACCTCCCCAGACTCCTCAGCCCAGACCTTTCCATGCAGGATAGTAGTATGACTAAATCGATAGGAAAAAAACGCATAGCAAATCAAGAGGGTATAGACTGAGTCAGGGCAATAAAATTTAGCCAATGTCGCCCGGAAACCGAAGCGGAACTATCAGCTCTTCAAAAAGACTTGTAAAAACTAACAAATCCGTTTCGAAAAAGGGCAAGTGAAACGTCCATTTATATTATTGTCTATTTTTATTATCTAATTTTTCTCATTTACATTAAAAATGATTTTATGTATTAGATAGTATTAAACTTGAAAAACTAGTAACTTCTAAAATTATAAATTTCGTTAAGTTATGAGTGATCGTCCTACATTGAAGCCTGTTAGTTCTATATCCGACTATCCTATCAAATGTAAGTCTAAAATTATCTAGAAAACGATAGAATTTGTACCGACCTTGTTTGTGGCATCATAGGTATTGCCTTCACATCCATCTTACTCATCCTAACATGCTTTATCTTCAACTAAGGTATTTTATTTATGATTCAGATCACTTCAATAAGAGCAGTTTCCCATCCGATTCTTAAGGTAGACTCTGCGGTCGAGATTTGCCCAACTATCCTTATGTCTACTTCACTCAATTACCTAGCATCGTAAAACTAATTTCATAAAGAAAAATCGAGTTTGTGTTAAGTAGTGCCCAAAAAAAGCAGATAAACAACTAGCTTGTGTCCCCACTGACGACATTGGATGTAGGTTTAGTTCAAACGGACAGTGGGCAGTTACTTTTTATGATAATTAACCTTAAATAAGTAAAAAATGCATGAATCAGCTTAAATTGGATCATTCTGCGTACATAAAGACTAAGCTGCCAAAGAAAAATTGTACGAAGACATCGGCATTACTTAAAGATACAATTTCTTCAAAAGTATTAATACAATTTTGATATGCTGCCTCATAGCTTTTCTTCTTTCACTTGGATATATTCTTCTGGTACAGTTTTTCCCAATTTAAATGAATATATTCACGCATTTTTCAGGCCTCGCGATCACTCTCTTCATTCTTTTATTTACAGCTATATATCCTACAGGCTTCTTGATTGCCAGATTAGTCATAGTCGGTCTCTTGACCATTCTTTTGATCTCTATTGCCTACGGAGTTTTCAAGATGCGAGGTTCTATAAAACTTCATGGCCTTTATCTTAACCATTCTGCTCGAATGGCAAAAATCACATGGAAAATTTTCTTTTACATTCCTATTTTCTTCGCAATGCTGGTCGGCTTTGTAGTTTTAATATCTTTTGAAGTGAAATCTTTTTGGAGTTCAGCTCCGCTTTAAGAATCTAAAGAAAATCCTTACCAAACTTTCAAGCCTGACGCTACAACAATATGGAGTGTTCTGGTGCTAATACAGGCCGTCTGGGGGCTTTGCTTTATAAAATAAGCATGTAATTTATAGCATATATAGTCAACTACTGCGTAAGTGGAGTAGCTGTGCAATGGTTCGGTGAGCATCAATAAACTAGCGATCAACAAAAGATTTCATACTGGAATCCCTTGAAAAATGCATTTACACTCAATTTTGGCAGCATAGTTGCATGCTCTTTATTCACTGGTTTTTTCAGCTTAGCCGATTATATCTTCGATCTTATGCGCCCTTATGATGAATAATCTTGTTACTACACTTGCTACAAATCCTTTTTCGAAAAATGTGGCGACTTTTTTGATCTAGTCAGATCTGATTCGCTAAGTTTCATTCAAATAACTGGAAATCCATACTGTAATTCCTCTCGTTTTTGCTAATACATCACTTAAACTAGTGTTCTGACCGAAAATCAACAATCGATAAGTCGAGGTTACAGAGTTTGTGCTCATTTTTTAATCGCAGGTATCGTAGGTATTGTCAATCTGTTCCTTCAAGGTAAGGGCACTAATCTTATTGTCCTTGCAGTGGTCTTTATTATCTCTCTATTCATAAGTACTTTTTTCATCAGTCTACATTCCGATGCTTCAGAATCTTTGCAGATTCTTCTGCTGATGCATGTTTAATTTGCAGAAAGAAAAATACCTAAAGGGCAGATGATTGAAGATAAAAAATAAAAACAAAAGTTTCTTTTCAACAATTTAAACATAAAATCTGAGTTAATCAACTAAATCAGAGATGGCATGGCGTAACACTAGCAATAAAAATGATATACCGTTATATTAATCTTCAAAATATCATAAGTATTTTGTAAACTAGACTAAAATTTTAATGATAAGATGTAAATATAACTTTTCAAAAAGCATACATTTCCTAGAAATCAAAATAACTTAGATATATTTTTGATTTTTATGTTTCTACTGCTAAGTTATCTCTTATTATATTTATTGCATGAGATCACATTCTTTGAGCTTTGGAATCACCCATTCTCTCACGCCTTTACTCCAAACTCCCCCACCTTTTCACTACGATATACCAGAGCCAGCTATTAATCACTCTCCCACCATCAAGCAGACAATTTACCACAATAATATGCATCATCAAAGAAGCCGAAAACATAGAATGGCCGAATAAAAAAATACTTAAATCGAAAGATAAAACCGAAGGCTTTACTAGAAGATCAGAAAAATTAAAATGAAAAATACTTTTCAAAGTGAACCTAAAATATAAACCACTCTAAATATTCAAAGATAGAATGATTTGAGAGTTACCTTGTCTAAGCCTATCAATCTGCCTCAGGTCAATCATCACCAGCACACTTCTCTAAATTCAACGAAATCATAACTAACTTCTCTACTTTCAGATAGAAAAACATTTGTATCTAAATATTTTGAAGACCTGGGGCATCTGAAGGGAAAAGCAGGAAGATTGACTGAATAACTTGGAACTGTGATGGTACATGGATGGAGGGTAAAAGTTTTACTTTTGGATAAACAATTTGTGATGCTTCGAGGTCATAAGCACGGCAAGGAACTCACCAAGAAGTATTTATGGTAAAAAGTGAAATAGAAAGTGTAAAGTAATATGGAGGACTGGGTTAAAATAAAGTTCTAATTCTAAGATTGATTTTTCGTACATCTACTGTTATTAACATGTTTTATATCAGAACTGCTATAGATACTGTGTTAGTGTTGTCTATCTATTGCTCTGTCGAAGCTACTTTACTTTATTTGGAATATATGGAGCTGTCATTTTACGATCATAAACATCGTCCTGAATCGTATGAGATGTACCCAGTTGAGGTTTTAAAACCAAGGATTGCTTCTAAAATTACTGTAAGAGCCATTATAGCGGGCTTCAGGGTTCAAGTTAAGCATACTTTCGATTAGTTTTTTAGCTCGGCGATCTTTGAAAGTTCGAGGGAACTATACATCTCCTCGAATGATGCTTTCGTAGATCTAATAAGGATTTTAAGTGTTGCCTCCGAAAGGAAGCTATCCGACCATAAACTCATAGAGCATGACTCCAACTGACCATAAATCGACTAGCTAGTTGTAGTCCTTTCCCAATACCATTTAAGGTGCCATATAATGAGGAGTTCCGATCACAGTATTAGTGCGATGTGTTTCTCCAATGAACTTAGCTGAACCTAAAGAGATTAGTCTAGGGTAACCTTTTTAATCGATGATAATGTTATCAGGTTTGATGTCTCTTACGACTATTTCCTGAGTCATCAAGTATTCTAGAAGCAAGATCAGACAAGCTCCGTAAAATTGTGTATCAAGAGTACTTAGAAGGCCGATTTCTCTAATAGAATCATAAAGAATTTAGCCAGCGATGTATTAGGTCACTATAACGATCACGCTTGGAGTTTCAACTACTTGATAAAATTTAGGCAAAAAAGGATGAGTGATTGTCTACCATGCTTGGATTTCTTGCTTGACTACTTGTGTAATACCATTTTTTTACATTTATTATCGGTGATACATCTTACCGAAAAGAAGTTTTTTATTGTACTAGAGTAACATAAGTGAGCTCTAACTTCCCTTATCAAGCTCAGATACCACTAAAAAATTACTAGGATTTATATACTAAGACTATTTTTTCCCCAGCAAAGACTGGATCAAAGAAAGATTATCTGTTTGGACTTGTCTGATACTGATTAGATTTAGCTCAATTAGGACACTTTCAGTTTCGACTACTATGTCGTCCTCTAGTCTAACGTTTGAATCAGTTATGAAAGATTCGCCCCATGTTTGTCCAGCTTAGGCTAAATAATGTGCACTTCTAAACTTTTTCAGCTTACCTTCCATCACAACAACTAAACGTTGAACTGTTGTACCTTTCTTAAAAACTACTTCGTTGGCCTTTTTGTACTGAACCTTCATTCCCTCGAAAAAACCTTATTCATCACGTTTGAGCAAGCTAAACAGAACTCTATTTCTTTGAAGCACATGTTTCACATAGTTTTTAAACATAATTTCTCTAAAGTCAGCTCCAATTATTTTTGCTAGTGTCTATCTGCCAAGAACCTGGCATACGACATCCTCCTCAGCTCGTACTGTCATCTTGCGCATAGTGTTATAGAAAAGAGAGTTTTGTCCGAAACTTTCGCCTTTATATATTTTTCTCTCCTCAAGATTTCCTTGTAACAGAGCTGCAGTGCCCTCTTTGATCATATATAAAGACGACCCTGGATCTCCCTCCTCAATGATGTTTTGTCCTTTGTAATACTTCAAAGTCACAAACGATGAAGCTACTTTTTACTTTTGCTGTGGCTTTAAAAATTGATAGAAAGCCATACCTTCTAAAAACTTTTGATTTGCTTCAAACTCGCTTATGACTATTTCTTAGACTGCTTCTCGGAAGCTGACCTTGTCAATTACCCAAAAAGAACATTTTTAAACAGTAGTGACAGTAGAAGGTCTTTAGATATCATAAAGCAAAGCTAATTATCCAAATCCTTAGTTTGCTCTCAACTATTTAGATACTTCGCTATCTACTTTTATCTGCACTGCACCTTTTTCAATTATATAAAAGCAAGTTCCGTGTGAACCTTGTCTGAATATTTATGTGCCATCCACCATCTCGGTCCAAAACATATACTACATTACATTTTACAACTATTTTTAAGTCAAGTTGTAAAAGATGAAATGATTTTTCAAGCAATTGATAATAAAAGTCTTATCGTTTTAGGTCTTTACACGCCTCTAGGGATCGATTCCTTAATCGCGGAGTCTCATGCGGATATCGTTGAGTCGAACAGTCTCATCTTTTTCACTGTGTTAATGCATTTTAATGATTTTTATAGAGCTAATTATATCAGAATTATAATCAATCAAGTAAAACAGCAAAATCATAGTAACAAAGACATCTCTTCTTTAATCTTGGGAGATATCATGTCCTTCAGAGATTTGAAGATCTCGCTTGAAAGAACCTAGTTAAGACTTGGTCTTTCTTCTGCATTTTTACTTAGCATTCTTTTAGTAAAAGGAACCAGTTGCTCAGCTGTATTTCCCCACACTGGGAAGTAAACAGGGTCTCTTATCTAAATAAACAAAATCTTACAATTTTTAGCAAATCGTTCTGATTCATGATTGAAAAAGGAACTTGACCAAAAGCAAGCTAATAAGTGATAATTCCCAGTCCCCAGATATCAGCTTTAGTGTTGTACTATTCTCCTTTGAGAACTTCAGGACAAACGTAAAGAGGAGTTCCACAGAAAGTGGTACGATTGTCTCCACGAGCATACGCAGCCCATCCGAAATCACAAATTTTATATACGTCCTAAATAAATATAAAAATACATTTTCTATTACGATATTTTAAGGCTTCAGGTCCCTATGTATGACTCCTTAACAATGCAGAAATGAAACTGCTTAAAAAATATTAGCCAGAATAGAAATTATTTGTTTTTATTAGAATCTTTGTTGTTCTCGGATGAGTTTAAGCAAGGTCTGCCCCGAGCAGTACTCCATCACTAGATATATGTTTTGATTGTCATAAAAGAATCCATAGAGTTTGACTATGTTGGGATGGTTCATGAACATTTGAATTTTTATTTAACGGATAAAAGGAGTTTACAAGTTTTATTCTCTGATCACTTTTTTCGATACGCTTTTCAAAGCACAAATAAAGCCTGATTGCTTATGCCTGAGTATTATATTAAGTACCTCGCGAGAAAAACTTTGCCGTACTTGCCAGATCCGATCTCTCGAATCAGATCAAATTGACTTAAAGTTATAGGTTTGTCTTTGTTTTGATGTTTTTTATAGTGTTTAAATTTTTAGCTAAAGTTGATGGAACGACTGACATTTGAAGAAAGACTGCTAGTGACACTTTTTTACTCCATAAGATTGTCTTCATTTGTATAATTTTGTGAGCAGTAGATTTGAGTACTTTTTTTCATGACCTTCGACTATATATCTCCTCTTGAAAATTCGTTGACGGGTCTTGCTTAAGTCCTTTTCATTTCCATAGAAGAGTTAACATTATCGTTTTGTTTTTCATCTTCTTCGAAGTCATTATCAGTCGGTAGCCTGAAACTACCGTTGATGCTTTACTTTGAGGATATACTGATTGATCCTTTCTAAGAAAAATCCAAAGTTCTTTGTTTTTATGTCATAAAATTGATAGGAGTCGCTTCTTATGTCATAAAGGACCGGTTTCCTTTAGATAGATATGGGGTTTTTGCTTCTCCAAAATGATTGTTTTTATTACCACTGGCTTTACAACTGTAAAGACTGCTATCTTGATGAGTGTCTTTTTTAAAAAGAGGCTTAGTTTCATAAATTTTGTTCGAAGGAGATTTGTATAGATGCGCATATGGTCCTTTTTTGTTAGACCTATCGACTCTTATCCAGTTTTTTCTATAGCTAGATGGCTTCCAAGGCTGTTAAGTAGTGTTTTGTAAAGTATTTTACTGATTTTCTAGGATTTTTTTATGCGAGTAGGCTGTAAAAACTTTTTGATTGGCCTCCTTCATCTCCCTGATTTCTTTGAAACTTGTAGGCTGAGGCTAGTTGAGACGCGGGGGGTTCATTTTGGAAGAAGCAATACTGTTTTATTTTTGCGATTTATAAGCTGCGAAAGAAGTATTGATCATGCCGTTAAACATAGTTATAATTATTAATAAATCAAGATATCATACCTGAAAGCATACCTTACCACTTTAATCGAAATCAGCTGTTAAAGCTTGAAATTCAAGTCAGCTTTTCTCTTTTTAGAATGCCTTTCAAAATGTGATTTTATATATTTTTTATAGCGAAATGAATTCTTAGTGTGAAGTGCAGTTTCTATACCTACAAGTAAGCTATAACTAAGTCAGGACATCGTGAAGCAAGTGAGTTTCGATTCGCAGCGTCTGCAGAGTTAGATAAAAAGTTTACGCGAGGGCTTGCAACAGCTTTAGAAGTCCATAATTGGCAAAAATTAAAACATAATAAGATAACTAATGCCCAAAATAGATCAACTGTAGCAAAAAATGGAAACAGGTTGGGGTAGTATTAGTAATATGGACAGCATTGCTTGGGGCGAACTTTAAAAATAGAAGGAAATTTTTAGAGAATGCGAAACACTACAGTTGTAGATGGACTAAAGAATACAAGCAGTTGAACGCAGAGTTTGAAATATTTAGATTATATGTATCTATATATAGAATTTCAATATATTTACATCATTAAGAATTATCTAAAGTCGAAGAGTTTTAGCTATCTCAGTTGTATTTTTAAACATAATCTTTGATTTTAAGTGAAGAAAAATCTGCTACTGATTAGTCGATTTTTTGATCGATTTAATTAAAATTTGATTTGAAATAGTTCGTGTTGAAACGTATTGAATGGCTAAGAGTATTTCCTCAAAATCTTGAAAAGGCTCGTTTTTAGAATTGTCAAAATGCTATCAAACAAATGATAATGAAATAAATGCATTTATTTGTTTAGGACAGCGGTCAAACAGCCAGTGGTACGGGCTTGTATCCGCTGCTGCTGAGAAAATCATTAAGAAGAGAGTCTTCGATCCTCGCTGAGGCCAGAATTGCCAAGAGAGGATTGAGATTGATAACGGCCTGAGGCGTTTTGTTTATGATATCAGGAAGGGGTTTCAGAAGCATCAGCAGCTCGAGGAGCGTCTTTGTTGGCAATTTTGGGACTATTCTGCCTATTATCAGCAAATCGTTAAAGGCCTCGCATTCGTCGATTTGGGTCAACTCTCCTCGGATATTTTGAATGGTAGTCTGCACTCGCGCTATAAGCCTCGTTCGATCGATAGCCGTAGTCATTTTTACTCGATTTTAATAAAATATATATCAAAATACATTTAAGTTTGATTGTCTATAAAAACAAAAGAGTTTCAATTCTTTAGTAAACGTAAACGTATACTCTCATAATTTTTTAGTTTAATAATAAAAATGACAATTTTAATGTAAATGTCCTTAATTAGTCAATAATAATTTAGTTAATTTTTTATTTTTTTTTAAAAACTTAGATAATCGTATTTAGATCACTTGAGTCTTCTGATGATAAGATCAACTATGAATTTTCCTTCTTGATTCATAATCCAATGATTAGTATTAGTACCATGCATCTCGCATCCCTTGTTTTCATTTAGATATTTTATCCATTTCTGTCCATGAAACTGGAAAGGTTTGTTTTTTGCGTATATATATACTACCGGAACAGAAGGCACATACCTATAGAGGAAGTTTTTGGGCTTATTGAAGATACTTAGAATCTTATTTCTGTAAAGATAGTAATAAGGGTAATTTCTGGATCCGTTTATTTATGAAAAATGTGCAGGTGAATATTTGAAAAATTTGACTACTGCTTTTGTCAGTAAACTTCCGCCTACACCACCGATAAGAAAAGCAATCATCAAAATTAATTGGTAACTTATAACAATTAGAAGTGTCTTTAATCCTTTTGGCTATACATAAGCCGGTACATCCATAGCCACTATCTGGTCAACTGTGCCTGGATAAGTCTATATTTATGAAAATTTACTTGGTCGAAAAGATATGCATAAAAGCATCCCCAGTCATGAGCAACAATTATTTTCTTTTGGAATCTGCTCAGATCGATAGCGTCGAAAGTAGCTTTAAGTCGCTCGACTATAACAGGAAAGTCTTGGCCCCACTTGATCGTTTCTTGAGTCGATGAGGTATTTGGAAAATTAATGAAAAGTAATCTTTTTGAAGCCAGCTAAGTCTTCCACTAGAGAGGAGCCCAGACATTATGATTGTCAGGCCATCCTTGCAAAAATATAACCAGTTCTTTAGAGCTCTATCGGCCTTAAAGATAGTGTTAAAGAGGTCCATACTCTGATGTCATAGCTTATCAACAAATAGATTTTATATATTACGCTATGATTAAAGCATTTAATTACTTTTTTTATAAATCGATGGCAACGGCGGCAAGAAGAAGACTTTTGAAGGATCTTAAAAGGATACAGAGCGAGCCTGGGGAAGAAATAGTGGCGACGCCGATGTAAAATAATCTGCTTAAGTGGACTGCCACTATCTAAGGAGC
>Ga0169931_10007120_pt1 | contig 16689 bp, 9 predicted proteins | sample Kivu_15m_20L_FD_129675 | JGI IMG/M metagenome (GOLD analysis project Ga0169931, IMG submission 129675) | Freshwater microbial communities from Lake Kivu, Western Province, Rwanda to study Microbial Dark Matter (Phase II) - Kivu_15m_20L... | ecosystem: Environmental > Aquatic > Freshwater > Lake ...
GGATTATTTTATGAGTTTTTTGGATGAACGGACAGGTGTTGGCAGATGTTTTATGTGCAAGGCTTAGATGCAGACGGTTATTTACAAAGAAAATTATTAATAGTCTTTTAGTAGCTAATTTAAAACGGCAAATTAAGAATTTTTTTGACAAAATTGAGTCTGGAGATTAAAAATTTATGTTTGAAGGGAAGAAATTTAACTATTTTTTGTATTCATTCGAGTAGTCAGATCGTTGTTTAAGTTCTTAAGATGATCTATTTATTGTTACTTTTCTTGTAAAAAAATATTCTGTTCTTTAACTTTCTTATCCACTTTTTACAGCTCTTCCACTTGATTTTAGTAATCCTTACACTTATTTTTCAATTTATCTATTTCTTACCCCATTTCCTTAATAGTCTGCAATCCTCCGACCTCTAGTCCACTAATTTCTTCCCTAAGTTTCTGCTAAACACGCAAACATCCTTCCACTTGCTTCTCCATACTTTCTTTCTCCACTTCTGCTTCTAGAAATTATCTTTCTAAATGATTTATTCTTTAATAAAGCTCCATTTATTTGGCTTTACTGATCCTTTTCTATTCAAAAATTTGTTATGTTTGTTGTTATTGATCAAATGTTGTTATTTCTTTGCTATTGTGTGTCGTAAACCCTTACTCTTTTTGTATACTCATAGCTTCTATTTTGACTTCCAAAGCCCAATTTTTATTAATCTCCTCCTCTAGATAATTTTCTAGCTCCACCATTTTCTCTCCCATCTGTTCCATTTTCAAGCTCACCTACCTCAACTGTTGAGATGTATTCATCAAATCAAGTTATATCTATTGTTGGATAGATGGGTGCGGGTGGTCTCGAAGGGAACGTTTGAGCTGTGTTATTTATTTTTATTTCTAGTATACAATCCTTACAAGTTTTTTAATATAGGTTGAAGTGCTGGGAGTGCTCATGTTTCTTATAGAAAATAGTAAATTTTAATAAGATGGAATGAGGGTATCATAGGCATACTTGAGCACACTCATATCAGGTAGAATAATCACTAGTGTTATGCTTAACAATTTTTTACTTACTAACGACTACTACCCTATTGCCAGCGTGGATTTTGAATTATTTCGCACCTATCGTAACTATCTTCTCCGATGGATACTGGTATGGGCTGAGAAAGGTCATTAGGATCTTTTTCTAGCAAGAAGGAGGCTTGTTCTATGCTTTATTCTTCAGAGGAAGGAGGAGGAGGTAAACGATGGCCCCGACGCTTTGAATGCTTCGTCTTGAATTTTCGTCTCGGGATCACGGAGGGTCGATTTTTAGGCGTACGAGGGTTTGATCGAGTGGAATAGTAGTGTTGGATATAAGTGCGGTAGTTGTGGATTATCAGAAAGGGGTCTTTGTGGACAGTTATCTGGTGTCTTGGCATTGCAGTAGAAAATATAATTAACAGTAGGATCGACTTAAATCACTATTGTAAGCACATTGAAGCAATTAAAGAAACAGTGTAGACGCCTCTATGAAAAAATAAGCGAAACACTTGGTCTGAAGATATTGCTGGTTCTTGTTTACAATTTTCAATGAATTTTCAATGAATTTTCTTGCTTATTTTTTAATTTACTTGTCTATTTATTTTTTTCATATAAAGTTCACAAATACTATAATTTAAGCTATGAAGGGGTATTAAAATATCACTCTGGGTTATTCAAAAACTTAGAAGTAAGACTCTTATTCCTATCTTCAACAGACCCCTTATTTTTTTTGTGTTTGCATCTCGAATCACAAGATGTATTACTTGTTTCAGTCCGCATCAATTTATTTCTTCCAGGTGACCTACCTGGCGATTTTCTATCTTATTCTTACTCAGACTCTTATTATTAAACTTACTAAATCTCAGCCTTTTTGTTCAATTGTTCATGTTTAAGAAGTGCCTAGTAGCCTAATAAATATTTTTGTCCATCTTGTTTGCAATAAAATTTGCCTTTTTAAATTCTTCTTTTGAGACATCGATGATGGATGAAGTGCCCGCAACCTAATTTACGCAAAAAAGCTTTTTGTTTGTCATTACAAGCAATGCACTATAGCTCCTCAACTTTTATCTAAAGTTTTTTGCATTATACAATATTCCATCGAGTATTCTTGCTGAAAAAGCAAGGCAAAGTCGAAGCGAGAAAATTCGATAATCTTTTACTACCTTTGAGTTTCATACGTATCAGACCTTGTTAGCTATCAATCTTTTTCTTAAGTTTTCGGTCTTAGCATTATTTCCATTTTTTCTAATATGTTTCCTTGTATATAAAAGAATGCCTGATATGCTTGTTCTGGCTGAAACAGCCCTAACACAGAGTCACATCTTCACAATGCACACACTTGTATACAGGTTAGTTCAACTAAATCTATCTAAGTTGGCATCCATCACAGTAATACCTGAATTATTTACCAACTTTTTTATGATTTATTTGTTAGCGATGCTCGTATTATTTCTGTTTTATTTCTCTGATTATATCAGGTGGCTTCTAATCTCGGCATAACGGGCATTTAACGATACCGTTATTTTTCATCTAATGTTTGGCCCACTGAGCAAAACATTACAAATGGAAAGTATTCCTGCATACAGTTGTGCAGGTGCTGGTCAAATCTGATCTAACGATTTGCATATGGCAGATTGCACAGAGATGCTCCATATCATCTTAATCTTATTCTTACTAGATTATGAGGTTTCTTCTTGGGAGTCCTTTGACGTATTTGAGAAACTAGGTGACTTTGTTGAGATGTATGCGTCTATTGGCGATAATGTACCTCAGTTCTTTATCCGTGTAACTATTTTGAAACAAAAGTTGATGCTAGTGTTGCAGATAAAATATTTCAGTCAATGCATACAGAGAATGCATGCATTGAGCTGAGACTGTGCTGCAACTGCACTTGATTTCGTTTCCGATAGTTAGTTTAAATTTAGTGCCTTTGATGTTTTCGAGGATGAAGGAGGTACTACCTGTGATGCCGACGAGATAAAGCTTTTCGAGTTTGAAGAGCTGAGCTTTAATTTGCTGGATGGCGAGTTCTCGTGATTTTTTTGATGGTTTATTTGACATCAATATAATAATCACCACGCCATGGGGTGAATTATTGTAAAAATAGCAAAGAAATGACTGAATTTATTCAAGCAAAATTCTTAATTATACTAAAAAATAAAAATCAAGTACAATCTTTTTTACTCGATTTTTTACTTAATTTGATATGTTATGATGCATATTAAATGTTTTTGATTGTATATCAGTTGTTTATAAGCTCATGTAGTAGAAAGCTTTACTGATAAGTTCCATGTAAAAACTAATCAAGTATCTTTTCCTAACATAGCCATATCGTCGTGAGCCGTAAAAATCAATAATAAATCTTCAGTTCGCTCAGTAAAAATGATTTTAGGAAAATAATTTCTAATCTCGACGATTAAAATCCTAGTAAAACCTTTAATAAATAGAACTGAGAAAGATTTCGCTTGCTTTGCTATCACAGTTACTGGCTAATAACCCGCCTTTAAAAGAAAAGTTTTGCGTGACTATGAACATCCCGCTTATCGCTGGGAGGGTGGCTTTAAATACTAAATTGTGTGCAGGGTCGACCGCTAAGCCTAATATTGCTTTGGAGATGGCAAAAAATATTAAAGAAGTCTATACGTTAATCAAGCAGCCTGTTGGATAAGGTAAAGATTATTAGATACAGCCTAGCAACAGCAGTTGTGGTTCGTCAACTATTCAAAAACGCCTTTGAGTTTGTAACATGCTCAGTGTGTCCCTACGAGTATAAGTGCTGATCTTATGGATCCTGTAGATTGTATGGTGGGATTCGTTTTGGTTTAGCGCACTGTTAAAAAATAGCCAGTTGTAGCAGACAAGCGTAGAAGCGATTTTGAAGTTTTTCAGCAAAAACCGATAAACAACTACTTCAGACCGACTAGTACTAATACATAAATTCAGTAAAAAAAGACACGAATGGTCCTCAGATGCTGAATCAAAGTATGGGGATGACTCCAGGACATGTGACTGATCGATAGGTGAGCTACATTCCTAAAAGTACAACTAATCGACCTATCAATACTACGCTTAATACAGATCAACGATTCATCAGAACCGGTGATGGAATCAGAAATAGATATACAGGCGGGATAAAAGTGGTCTCAGGTGTGGGGACTAGCGGAATAGGTGCGGTCAATCGTAGTAGATAAGAGGAATCTGGAGTGGGTGTGGGTAGATTTGTGAGTTTTCCGACCAGTAATGTAGGCAGACCAGTAATTAATCGGGTATAGAGAGGCTATGAGACTTTGAGAGAGAAAAAAGTAGTCGGAGATAAATATCAGATGTGATCAGGTAGTAATATTGTTCAATATGTGAACTATTTCTCGACTTTAAAATTTTATAAATCAATTAAATATTGGAAAAAAATATTAATAAGAGTCTTCAGCTTACTTTATGGATTTTTAATGAAATTTAAGTATATTTGATTTTATGCTACATATAGGTAATTGACGTCAATATTCATTATTCAAATGTTATCTAGAGCTCATATTTCATTTAAATAAACATGCTGATAAAAAACATCGAGTGGGTGGACAGGTGGCGCTAGACAAAATAGCGAATCTACTAATCTCTGCGAAAAGTAAACACCTCGTTTTCTTCGCCTAGCCCTATCTATGTTTTCATGGCAAACATTCTCATACTGCTTCCCAATATTGCTGTATTATTCGACGATAGTTCCATCTTCCCAGCTACTCTCCGTTAATGTACATAAAAATTAATAAAGTTTTTAAGATATTTTCGTTGAGCGGACTGGCTGATCGCTTCAATGTGTCAGCTCTCCTCCTGGCATATCTACTTCTCGCCCTATCTACACTGACCATCATCATATCAGCGATTCACCTAATCTTTCCCAGCGTATTCGATTTCCTCTCCAAAACTCTAAACGTCCTCTTCGTTTTCCATACATACTTGGTAGTTCCTCTTGTGGACTATCTGGTATACTTGGCTTCTCGATTTTCAGATCCCAACATTTAGACTGTATAGCACATCATTTCAATAGTAACAGTAGTAATAGTATCTCTCGCTATGATACTCACAGGCTTCTATCAGAAATTTAACATTATCATTCTTCGAAAAGGAAATTCTTCTTGGCGCATCAACAATGACATAAACTTTTACAATTACTTAATGTTGGGATATAAAACTTTTTCGATTTCTTTGATAGGTAACAGTCCTATAGTTTTTATTTTTACTTTGTATGGATGGTGGAAATGCGAAAAATGGATAGTGGGTGTGTAAATGCACCTTAAAGATTTGCAGAAAGGACTTTGGGAGATTATATTGCAGTTGCTGATCTGGCGATGCTGATAGGGAAACTTGTCAATCAACAACTGGCGTTGAGTTTATGGTAGGTTTTGATGGTACTGGCTGTCCTGTCAGGAATGGTAAGACTTAACAATTTTCAACTGTAAGTCAACAACATTCCAGTGTGTTCATCATCCCCTTACCTCTTCATAAACTGCTATTACCGACACCAATAGTAGACCAAACCATAGATCAAAGGCGACAGTTAAAAATGCATGCTTGCTTTTCATCGTTTGCACTGCCCCAAAGAAAAATGCGTTCTCCTTGGCAGAATCTAAGGCGAGTCGATTTAAGGACTTATATAGAGACAACTGTCAGCAATCAAGACAAAAAATGTTTAAAACAGGCTGGCCTATGAATTATGGGGTCTTGAACTGGGAAGGAAGTGTGTGGTAGATTTTCTGATGAATAAACATCTAAATGTCAAGCAAGATTATTTGCTGTACTGTATCAGATAAAAAATCAACAATAGTTAAATCAATAGTATCGGAATCTCTGTATAAAACCGAAACAGAGCCAGCACAGAATCCATCAAAAGAACACTTTCTTAACAATTTTTCGATCTTATTTCTTAGCTTTCGTCAAATTACGCGCAATTTTACTAATAAATGCGAAGATCTAACCCTTAGGCTGGTCTGATACTAGATCACGGACTCCAGGCAAAACAGCAAATTAAAACTCTGAAAGTACTATTTTAGTAACTGACTAAATCAAAACAATTAAATTTCAGGCATGTATAGCTTTACCTTTAATTTTTCGATACTTTTGCTCCACAGGAACATATAGACAAAGCACATATTCAAAGAGTAATGAATGTCCAACAGAGGATGCATTTCTAAGACATCTGCTAAAATTATTTACCAACAGTGACTTTAAATATCTAAAAAGGATTGATAGATGGAGTAAATGCATAGGCATAGGCATATTTTATGTGCAGTGCGTTTCAAATGAAATATAAAAGTTTGGGAGATATACTGTGCCCAGCAGTAAGCGTGTAGGAGCTAAGTTAAATAATTAAGAATCGTTCTAGTAATCAGTAAAATGGAAAGGCAGAGTTTTTAGTTTTATTCGCAAGCATAATGGTGAGGAAGAATGTGCTAAAATATTGCTAAGTTAACGAGTGATTCGTAACAAAAAAAGTATTGTTATAGAGATAGTTCGTTAACCGTTTTCAGTCATGAATAACAAAATTTTAGTCAATTAAAATTTCGAGATAGAAAAAATGCTTAGAGAAACAGTGAGGATTAAATCAGGTTAATCTGATTATAAAAAAATGAGTCTAAGATGGAAATAATTTTTTAGTGGTGTGATACCTCAACGCTAAAAACTCATGCAAATATCTGAGCTCAAACTTAGCATTGATTTTGATGGCTACCTTATGATTGTCAAGAAACTTCCTTGTCTTCGTCAAGGATTTGACATCATAGGAATATAGCTGATCTGTTCAAACAACTAGCTCTAGATAAAGATGAAAACAAAAATGGAAAATTTTATCAACTAGCAGAAAGCGAATCGTAGAGACAACCGATTTGAATTCAGATATGATGCTCGACAAGAACATAAAGCTTGTTTATTGGCAATAAGGGATAATGGAGATGGGGATATAAAAAGATCTACTGTGCCTTTGGATAGTTACGGAAGATCACTTCATCAAGGAGTAGTCGAAACTCTTATGATGAGAACTACTAATTACAAATAAGGTATTCGCAGCTATAGACTCTGGTAGGGATAGTTGTACAATATCGATCTTTAAGATGTCTAAGCATACTATGCGACTTTTTAGCCGCATATAGTATAGAAAAAAAAGAAATAAACAGGTTAGACTTCCTCAGATTGGTACATCTTCACACTTGTTGTTCTTCTTTGTCTGGTTCTGATTGGTCTTTCAACAGTTCTCATCATCTCTTACAACAACAATTAACAATAAAAGCATTATTCTCAGTATATAAACACCATAAATTTAAATACAAATTTCCAGCAAATGCTTGCAGTTATGGGCATCTACGCTGACAACCCTGCTCTTGTAAGCTCCACCAAATTTAATTTCAAACTAGAAATAGATAACACATATAAACGCATACAACAGTTGAAAAAATAAATACTTTTCGATGCGACCAACTATTCGATGATGTACAATAACCAAACTGTCAAAGGAACTATTAATTAGTTTATCAATTTTTTATTAGCTAGAGTGGCAGAATATCAGAATAAGAACGATGTTAGTGTCATCAGACTTATTCGAAATACGAGTTTGGTGTCGCTTTAAGGACCTATCAAGAGTGCGAATAAGGAGATCACTGATAAAATATTTTAAACAATGTAGTAGAGCAGAAGTCAACAAATGAATATTTTGTTCGCTACCATAGGAATTATCGTTGTATTATATTTCTGTATGCTGGCTTACTGTCTCAGAAATAGCACCAGAATCAAAGAAGATATTGGTCAGCTAACTATGATCAGCGATTCATAAGTCGCACTCAGACAATAAAATGCTTAAAAGATGAAATATTTAGTATAGATGTCTAGAAAAAATATGTAAATTGGCATGCAGGGGGTCATGACTCCATGCCGAAACAGAAAACGAAAAAATCCTAAAGAAGTTGTGTTGAGTAAACATATTGTGTACTCTATAGTTGTTGCTGTCATCTTGGGCTTACTAGTTCACTGTCTTTTATTGGCATTTTTCTGGTACTATATAGGATAAAATGTATCAGTTTATTAAAAGATGATGTCACAGACAGATTCGCTTATAAACATTTACCCGCAATCTATCAAGCTTTTCAATTAGATTCAGTTTACTCAGAGACTTTACCCTGATCGATTGGAAGATCTTCGGGCTCAGCTTGCAGATATCTAACGAAATATCAAAAATTTAGTATTTTCGGAAGATCTCAGTAATCACATATATGATTTATATTTTTAGAATTCATGTGCAAAGCTTCAAAGCAAATTTCCAGGTATTTTTACATCATGTGAGAACACTTGTCCAGGGTTCATAATAAACAACCCTTTTTAGATAGGTCTTGCTTTCTTTTTCCACAGACAATTCTATTATATTTCTGACACTCTGAGCTAAAATGTAGCTCATACTTCTATTTGTTCAAGTCCGTTTATAAGAGTTTATGGAGTTATGGCGGTAATGGCTAAAGCTTAGGGTGCTAAAATAGTGCAATAATGTTTGAATTGGATGACTCAATTGAATATTTTGATGATACTTGTGGACATAGGGTACATTGTTGTCTTTGTGGGCATATATATCTATTTCAGAAACTTAAATTTAAGAAGCAAAGAACTTAATGGATACTTCATCCCTAAAGATCAATAAGAAGATGAAGATTCGTAGCGAGATAAAAGCTAGGCTTAGGATGTCGTGGATGTTGCTAGGGATGATTAGAGAAATGATCAGGAGGAATCTCGTTTGTTGGGAAGTACTTCAATAAAACCTAGTAACTAACCGATGATATAATCTGAATGATCAAGTTGATTTAATTTTAAGAACTATAATCATTTTTTAAAAAAACTTTAAAGAGGTTAAATTGTATTTTTTGATACAAATTTACTATTTTCATTTATCATATGTGCATGATCATAAATCTTAAGCATTATCCTAGTTGTTATTTGATCTTTAAGAATTGTTTAACTCTTCCCAATCTTACAAGGACATGTCTTGATGTGTATTTATGTATTCAAATTTTCTAGAACTCTCCTCGCATTTACCGTTTTTTGCAAGTCTAATAGTTATATGTCCATCTTAGTCCACATCAACATTAGCTGAATGCAAATCTATGGCTGATCCGGCTTTGATGAACCTATATTTCTATGGAAGCTCAGCTCGGACTATAGCGGTCTAATCGCCTATCTGATAGTAAATTAAACCTTAGTTTTTTTTCAGAGGAGATTCAACTTTTAATAGCCTTATGACCTATATTATATCCAAATTTACTTCAGCTGATATATTGATATCTTAATTATCTGGACTTAGATCTTAAATCTAGGTCCAAATTATTTCTTTCTATTTTTTAGCACTCTGTTTAGTTTCTTAAATAGAATCCTATTATTACTGGGCGATCCATTCAAATAAGCTGATATCTTTTTCAAGATTAAGTTTAGGAATTTTAGCTTTGATCTACTAATAATGACTTTGCCTATGTAATCTTAAAGTTATGCGATTATCTTTGTCGACGTCAGCTTCGATATCTTTCAAAAATATTACGCTTCCTTATTTAACGAAAGTGTAGTTGGATGAAATTTTGAGACGTACTTTAGCAGTTTAATCTGCTACGATCCATGTTATCATTTATTTTTATTTAATGGTCAAATTTTATCTGTATTTTTCGACTACCTACATAAGTGCAAGGGTACCTGTACTAGTATATTAAAGTTATCGTCCCCAGGCTATATTTAGCCTATCTTTTTATGTGGCAAGTTTTGATTAATTTTTTAGGGCTACTATTTTTTGATTCGAGGATCCTCTTTTTTATGTTATCTACCTCCTTCACCTCTATCGTGTCTTCTGTGTTATCTTTTTATTTAAATGTCTTCTTATATTTGTTTTCGACTATTACTTTAATAATATCTTTAAATTTATCTTCCTTTTTGCATTTATAATTGATTTTAGTCTTCATCGCTGCTGTATATTGGCCTGTTTCTAGGTCTCCTATTATCTTCCCGTGGTGGTCGATTAGGTCTTGATGATTTTTAATATTCTTCATCACTGCTGTATATTTGTCGTCTGGATCTCGTATTATCTTCTTTTTGTGGTCGATTAGGCCTTGATGATTTTTATGTATTTTTCTGATTATTTTTGTTATTTTTGTTATTGATATATCGAGTATCAGTTTACTTTTTATAGTTTCTATCCTCTGAAAAATCTATAGCTGCTACTTCCTTGATATAACTATCTGTTTTGCTCATTTGTATTTGCAATGTTCCTTTAAAGCTAAATGTTTTGGCTTTGTATATTTTTATACTAGCACCTTTTTTTATTATAGGATCTTTGGGTATGACTGCCTCTATCTATCCAGTGCTATCTTTCACTAGAAGTCTTACTGATAAATTTTGATAAACATAAAAAGAATTTTTTATTTAGATTACTTAAAAACTGATATTAAAACATTCATTATCTTTAAAAGTTTTTACTTCATTGATTTTTGCCTATGGAAGATTATTTAATATCGTATTTTAAGTTTTTTGTTGATTAGAAGTCATTTTAGCTGGTTTTTATTATACTCTGTTTTATATTTTTTGTTTTTCTAAATCTTTGTTCTTAGGACTATATCGCTTTTTTATTTTTTATTAATTTTTTGGTGATTATTTAGGTTTTTTAGTTATATTTTTACTATCTTCTTTTGCGAAATGTTTATTGTTTGTTTATACATGTCTATTAGCAGTTTTTTATTTGCTTAGATGCAAATAAAAAGATTCTTAAAGCAAGTTTTTTATCTTGTGTTCTGCATCTTTTACAAGTTCTTTAGATAGACTCTAAATTTATTTACTATCTATTTTTCTGGGCTTGGACACAGCTTGTCTGATATCATTGATGTCACGACTAGAAAGTTTTTAATACTCAGCTGCCAAAACTTATTTTGCTATGTATAGTAGGTTATCGTTCCATTGAAAAGCATATCTCATCTTTTTATCAACCACTAAATCTTCTTTCAAAACTTTTAGCTTGCTCATAAAAATATCGAACTTATCAGAAAGAGTTATGATTGACTATGACCAATATTAATCATCTTGTCCAAGAAAATCTTATACGCTTCGTTTTAATTTAGCCATTCGCTAGATTTTATTATTAGTACTTCTTGATAGCTATCGGCTGTTCTGATTCTATTTCGAGGATCGGGTCTTCTTTATTGCTATCGAGGCATTTATTTATGTATTAATTAAAATTAATATATGTATTAATTGAGACTAACGAAATCAATAATCTTGCTCCATCTATTATCTCTTTTCCGGCTATTGACGATTTTTGTCAAATCGATCATTGTCATTATTTTATCGTCTGTTTCGTCCATCCCTATTTCCTCCCTATTGATACCCTCTATCTCTATATGATCTGTCTCTATATCCGCCCTAACGATTACCTCCCTCTCTATCTCTGTATCCTCCTTAGCGATTACCTCCTTATCTGTCCCTGTACCCACCTTAGCGATTACCACCTTATCTATCTCGGTACCCGCCCTAACGATTACCTCCTTCTCTGTCTCCATTTCTATCATATCTTCTTTCTCCTCTATCTCTTTCCTTGTTATCTCTATCTCGACCCTAATAAGTATTTCTTTTATTAGGTCTTTATGTATCTTGTTTAGTCCTGAAATCGTCTCTTCGTTGTTGACCACCCGTTCCTCGACCTTTTTCTCTTCCTTTTTTGAATCCTGCATCGAGATCTACTCTGATTACTCTCTAGTGAAGTCGAGCTTTAGATACGTACTGAACAGCAAATTAGGCCTATTAGTGTGTCTAATATCTATGTGAAAACAAAATTACATGACAAAGCAGAAGCCACAAGGATGACCCTCATCATCAATACCCATAATAATCTATTTGACTTGACCTGCCAGACCAAACAACTCAGCAACACTGTCTTGAGTAGTATAGATAGACAAATTTCCGACATAAACAGTGGACGATGTCGCTAAAGCTTAGCGATATTCTTCGAGAGTTGGGTAGTGTTTGCGATCGAAATATGTTTTTTACGTCTCGAGGATGGTGTATAGTTCAGCCATACGATATGATTACTAAACTCAAATTGCAGATATTAAAGTTAGTGCGACTATTTATAAAAGTCAAATAGGTATCAACAATGTGCTGTTTTATGCTTTTTCAAATAATAAGCAAGTATTTAGATCATAATAAGGCTTTTGTTGTCCTTAAAAGGAACAAGAAACACTATAAGCAACCTTGAGTACCTACAGACAGTCACAAAATAATTCTTTTCAGTCAAAAGATACAAAAAACATTAAACCTACGCTAAAAAGTTGATTTTATTAATAATATCTGATCAGAGATATCACAATTTAGGCCTTATTTTCTTATCGATGTCACCATAGAAATTTCTAGCTCGATTGATTATCGTGTCTCTTTACTGTTGCTCGTAAAAGGCATCTTTTTTTCCTTACTCGAACGAGATTCCTAAAGCCAAGTATCCACTTTGCACGTGCGGAATCTGAAGAATGACTTTACCGTCATCAGTCGTAACTGTAAGCATAAAATCCAAGACATTTGGATAATCTTTTTTGTAAAATTTAGTCACATGACCTTTGAGTTGTTTCATTTTGCTTGTGTCTCCAAAAATAGCAGCTCCTTCAATTCCAGTACAGTTGAAAATATGAGTTTCTTTCATTCTAAGAACATCTTATCGACCACTTATTCTCTGTTGAACAATTTTAAATCTACCAGTTGCATTCATTTACCTTATCAAGAAAGGCAGATATTTTTCGTTTTCGATTATGTAAGTATCAAACATCTTTGCTGGCCTTTTGACGCCTTCTCCGAAATCAACTAGACAATCTTTAGGGTCAATTACACCTTAGATCGCCATATACATCTACTCTTTTTTATCGTTTATACAGTAGCAAGGAATTTTTGTTATACCAAGTTGCTCTCCAGTTCGTTTTTGCCTCGCTTAAATATCTTGGAAATGTTTCCAGCTTGTCTGTGAAAATTATTAAGCTTATTTTCGGTTAGCTAACTTGATGGGCATCCAGTAGCCAGCAGCCACAGTTGAGGTCAGCTCAGGACGGTTGGACACTGGCTGGTATGGCAATAGCTAAGCGTAGACGTTGACTTTGAAACCTTTTTAAAGAAGAAGATATGCAGTTGAAAGACCAATTGACCCTGCCCCGAGTACAGCAATCTCCTAGTTGAATCCTGGACCTGGTTGAAAAAACTTTTCAATGACTTTTTTAGCACAACCATAGGCAATACTGATACCTGCACCTCCATGACCATAATCGTGATAAATAATTTTGTTTTAAAAATTTGTGCGTTCCATACGTATTCCGGCTTCACGAATAGGCCTTAGTCCAGATGAAGTTTTGACTACTTTAGATATCTCAGGTATGAAGTAAGGTAGCTTGATTTATGGTATAGTTGACATCTTTAAATAATAAAAGCATATCATAATTAAACATTTATCTAAAAAAAGCATGAGAGACAAGCAAAAAATACTTAAAAAATAGATGAAATACCTTAGAATATGAAATCGTAAATTTTTTTCAATGATTCAGATATTTTTAATTGCTTATTGAATCTTTTTTGTTTAGCTCTATAATTATAATATGGCGGCTTATCAATGGGTAAAGCAGATGGTTGACAGTCTCTAGAACTCCAGATAAATACAAATGCTGCATCTATCTATGCAAAATAGTTCGCATCTTTTCAAAGCTACCTTGTAACTACTCATACTGACTCACAAGCTGACCCTTAACGAATTACCTATCAATCTTACTAGTGTGCTTTAAAAAATCACTGCAAGTCTTTCACATCTTTTACCTTTCAGTGAACCATGTCGCGCTTTAGCTCATTTTGACTACAAACTTTTTCAGGAATTGTGCGAGTATAATCCTTAGTTCAATATGTTCAAAAACATGGTATTTGGCATTTTCCCGCCTCGTGCCTAAGGTCAACTCAAATGTCTTTAAATGTAAGAGTCTATGAGCGGCCGTGGAGGTAATTCTAACTGGATGATCACACGTCGCGTACTTAATAGTTGGCACTAACATCACAAATCACAAATGAATCCTCAACAGTTGATGGTCAGTCTGACCTTACTTGCTAATAATTAATTGTTCAGAACGTGCTAGTAAAAAGGAGGGTGGACCAAGATTTGGTGTTATATATACTTATGGACAATTAACCTGATTTTGCCTGCTCAGTCAAATCCAACTTGGAAAGTTCTTAACGATGGTTAACTGCCAAATAAGATAATTTATGCTCGTGAGGGACTCAGTGAATAATCGAAGCTGGCTCATTATTTGATCTAGTTTATCATCAAACTTGCACTAAAAAACGAAGAAAGTGACCTTAGCCTCATAAATGCAGTTCGTTAGCTGAAATCAAAAAGATTGGAAGATTATCCTCGTAAAGAAGAATACATATTGACAGCCTAGTTACTGAAATTCATTTCTAAAAATCGGGAGCTATAGTAGACATAGAGATAATGCCAAGTAATTCTGAGAAACGGCATCAAACAACTTATGAAATAGTCTTTAAGTGAGGAACTTAGGTATTATCTTTTGCACAATATTGACACGCAGGAAGCTATTGAATATTTCAATCTAAATAAAGATCTTAAATTCTGGCAGTATCCTCTGTCTTCAGCAGTCACTGAAGAGCTCGCTAAGCAATCTATTGAAGAAATCCATACATTTGACCAAGATTAACAGTTTTAAATCGTAACTCGACTACCCTTTTCACAATTACTCTATTATTTCTTGAATCCTAGTCCGCATCAGGTTTTATCAAACGTTCATTTTATAAAAATAGCTTCTCGCTTATCCGAAAACAGATCAAAAGATCTGGCCTAACATGTGCATAGGCATCTACCTGATATTTAGACATAAAAAATTGTTGATGGACTTGGAAACTTTGGAGAGCAATGGAGGTACTGGTACACTATCAATCTTAACAAATCTATAACTAGATAAACATTTGAGATGGCTCTTTCTTTACTGGGCTTTGATCTATAATCGGTAAAAGCAGTCAAAACACACTTTTTGTTTCCACAACAGCATCCAGCTATCGTATTTAATGTTGGAACGTTACTGATGGAATTTCTTTAGAGCAACTGGCCGAAGATAAGCCTGTAAAGTCATAAAAGTATATACAAATTGTTTCAGAAACCATCTTTTGTGAAAAATCTTCACAGTCTATAGTAGCACAATCTTTCGAAATTTTGGGTCAGGGCAGGATATTTTTTGCTTTAAAACGATGTATTTTTGGAAGATTTGATGAATATACCTGGCGAAAATGGCAAATAAGCGTGATTGTATTCTTACATTTGAGACAAAATATTTATTAATATTATATTCCGCTACTAATTCATCAGATTTATATTAAAAAAAGTAATTAATATGCTCGAATAGCGCTACTTCTCCATGGGCGACGACACCCGCTTCAAGATAATCATGGTGGGAGACTCAAATGTAGGCAAAACTACTCTTTTTTGGAAGTATATCTAAGGAGAGTATCTGAAGTAGAAAAGCTAATCTGTGACAACAATAGATTTTAAGATAAAAGAAATAAAGATACAAAACCAACCTATAAAATTGTATATTTGGGACACTGCAGGTCAGTAGAAATACAAATCTATAGTATCGACGTATTTCAAAGGTTGTGATGGGGTCATAATTATGTTTGATTTGACCAAACCCTCCTCATATTAGAATGCTATAACAAAATGGTATCAGTTATCGATGTCAAAAGCTCATGATGCTCAGATGATGCTTATAGGTAATAAAAGTGACTTACCAAGAATGGTAGAGTAGAATCAAGCCATGACTTGGGCACACCAGCATAATATAAGGTATATTTAGACTTCGGTGAAAGAAAATTTGAATGTCGATTAATGCTATGATATATTAAGTAATCAAATTTTCAAAAACTTGAAGATACGCAGATCAACAGGAACCGTTTTACGGAGCAAATCATTAGCAGACAACAAATCCAAAAAAAATTGTGCTTGTTGATATATTTTTTATATAAAATTATATTCAAGATGATTAATTAATAGTTATTCGAACAAAGAAATGATAAGAAACATTCTAGGACGTTACGCTTTCAGCAAATTTAACCCTAAAACTGATTACTACAAAATATTAAACCTGAGTTCGACTGCAACTGAGACAGATATAAAGAATTCGTATAGGAAGTTAGTGAAGATATATCATCCGGATGTCAATCAAGGAAATTTGTCGAAATAGAAGGCGGAGGAGAAGTTTAAGGAGATTAATGAAGCTCATCAGATATTGTCTTCGCCTGATATAAGGAAATAATATGATTAGTAAAGAAAAAATCAGCAGAATGCCAATTAGTCTTCGTATCAGGAACAATATTATAGAAGTAGGGATGGGCCACAGCAACGGCAAAGTAATTATGGTAGATAGGGTCCAGGTCAGCGTCAAGGAAATCAAGGTTATTACTCGAATTCTGAATATCGCTACTACTAAAATTATGCTGGATAAAAGCAGAGACAAAGTTATGAGAGTAGAGTATGGTAGTAAGCATACAAAAAGTACTAGTAGTAGCTAAGAAGACAATCTAGATAGAGACAAAATTACTCAAATTATCAAACTGCTCAGTAAAACTACTAAAAATTTGCGCAGTAGA
>Ga0169931_10007121_pt1 | contig 16689 bp, 13 predicted proteins | sample Kivu_15m_20L_FD_129675 | JGI IMG/M metagenome (GOLD analysis project Ga0169931, IMG submission 129675) | Freshwater microbial communities from Lake Kivu, Western Province, Rwanda to study Microbial Dark Matter (Phase II) - Kivu_15m_20L... | ecosystem: Environmental > Aquatic > Freshwater > Lake...
GGCCGTGACCTGAAGGACCGCCTTGGCAAGGACCTTCACGATAGCGCCGACGAATTCGCTGACCACGCCCGCAAGGCGGCGGCCAACGTACGGCATGGCGCCTGACCCACATGGCATGAACGACCACAACGGGGATGGTGCGCGCGGCCCGGAGGCACCAGCGCTGGATGAGTGGATCGAGGATGTGACGGCCCACGCCCAAGGCTATCTCACCGCGCAGCAGACCCTGATCAAGCTCGACCTCAGCGAGCGCGGCGGGCGGGTGGCGGCGAAGACAGTTTGGTATATAGCGGCCATACTGCTGGTGTCCATCGGCATCGGTCTGCTCGCCGTTGCGCTCGGGCTATACCTGGGCAGGGTGTTGCACGATGCCGTACTGGGCTTCCTCGCTGCGGGAGGGGTTTTCTTCCTGTCCACCGCGCTCTTTTACCTCCTCTGGCGCTGGGTATTGAGGGACCGGATCATCCTTGCCGTCATCAACGCAGCACATGCCAAGCCGGACAACCTTCCCTGACCTTGCTGCGGTGCAGCGCGAGCGCGGTCGGTTGCGGGCTGACCGCGATCGGCACACCATCGCTCTGCGTGAGCATTGGCGCCAGCTGCGCAGCCCGGCGTTCCGACGCCGGGTGATGGGTGATGCTCTTTCAGAGGTATTGCACTCCATCCGACCGCTGGACCACCTCGTTTCCGCGTTCGGTCCGGGACGCGGTCTTGGGGGAACGCTGGCCAGCGCGGTCTTGAGCGCGCGGACCGGCTCACCCATGCCGAAGGCCGTCATTGCGGGTTTGAGCGTGATGCTCCCCGTGGTTTGGAACGGGGTACGCCGCGGGAAGCGCGGCCAGCACGTACTTTCGGAGCTGGACCGCTCGTGGCAGCGCATCAAGGACCGATTGCAACAGCTCCGGGACGCGCACCGGGGGTGACCCGCTCCTGAACACCTGCCATGCCCCAACACGCGCTGCAACGTTACGTGTACCTGCTTGCCGCCCTGGTGCTCACCATCGTGGTGCTTTATTTCGGTCGCGACCTGATCCTGCTCTTCGTGGCCTCGGGGCTGCTGGCCTTCCTGTTACTGCCCCTGGCGCGCCGGGTGGAAGGTTGGGGTGCTCCACGCTGGGCGGGCGCCCTGATGGCCACAATGGTGTTGCTCCTGCTGGTAATGGGCATCTTCTTCCTGGCCGGCTGGCAGCTGACACGGTTCGGCGATGACCTTCCCGCCCTTCAGCAGGCCCTCACCAACAAGGGCCAGGCACTGCAGCTGTGGATCGAGGAACAAGCGCACATCAGCCAGCGTGAACAGCTCCGGTGGTTCAATGAGCGCCTCACCGACCTCGCTGGCATGGGTGGCAGCCTGCTGATGCAGTTGTTCTCCGGAACAGGCGCCGTGCTCGCAGCCGTCGTACCCATCCCCATCATCGTGTTCCTGCTCCTGGTGCTCAAGGACAAGTTCCGCATCTTCTTCGAGCAATTGGGATCCACCCGGGAGGTGCTCGTGCTCGACATCCTTCGCAACATCTCCTCGCTCAGCCGCAAGTACCTGCGCGGCGTGCTCTTGGTGACCATCATTCTCGGCACCTTGAGCAGCATCGGCTTCCTCATCCTCGACCTGAAATACGCGGTATTGCTGGGCTTCACCATCGGCTTCCTGAACGTCATCCCCTATGTGGGTGTGCTCATCGGCAGCCTGTTTCCCATCCTTATCGCGCTGGTGACGAAAGATTCCATGATGTACGCGGTAGGCGCGCTCGCCGTGTGCCTCATCACGCAGTTCCTGGAGAACAACCTGATCACACCAAGGATCGTGGGGAGCAGTGTGAGCGTGAATCCGCTGGCGAGCATTGCCGCGCTCATCGGGTTCGGACTGTTGTGGGGTGTGGTGGGCATGGTCCTCGCCATACCCATCACCGGCATGCTGAAGATCGTCTGCGACTCCGTACCCTCTTTGAAGCCCTATGGTTTCATCCTTGGCGAGGAGATCACCTGTCCCAAGGAACAGCGCATCAGGTTGCCGCTGAACAGCCCGAAGGAGGGCGAGGGATCCACGTAGGTCCTGCAAACCGGTCCCTACCGGAAGATCGCCGTATGGAACACCCCATCGGTGCCCACATGTCCGCGGTACATGCCGCTACAGTTGAAATCCAGCACCACGTTGCCTGCGCGGTCCACTGCGATGAGGCCTCCATCGCCATCAAGCGGTGGGAGTTTCTCGTGCACCACCACACGCACCGCCTCGGCGAGTGACAGGCTTTTGTAGGCCATCAAGGCATGCACGTCGTGCGCTGCCACGGCCCGGATGAAGCTCTCCCCGTGACCTGTGCAGCTCACGGCACAGCTCTCGTTGTTGGCATAGGTTCCCGCGCCGATGATGGGGCTGTCGCCGATACGCTGCCAGCGCTTGTTGGTCATGCCACCGGTGCTGGTGGCGGCGGCCAGGTCACCCTGAAGGTCGAGGGCCACGGCCCCTACCGTACCGAACTTGCGGTCGCCCTCGCTGTGATCGAGGCGCACGCTGGTGCTGCCTGAAACCTCCTTCCACTGCTGGTAGCGGAACTCATCGAAGAAGTACTGGTCATCCTCGAGCACCACCTTCTGCTTGTGCGCGAACTCGAAGGCGCCATTGCCACTGATGAGCACGTGGTCGCTATGTTCCATCACGCGCCGGGCGAGCACCACTGGGTTCTTCACGTTCTGCACGCCCGCCACCGCACCGGCGCGGAGGTCGCGGCCGTTCATCAGGCTGGCGTCCATTTCGTGCTGGCCATCGGCATTGAAGACGGCGCCCCGTCCGGCATTGAAGAGGGGGCTGTCCTCCAGCATTCGTGCGGCGGCCTCCACGGCATCGAGGGCTGCGCCGCCGTCCTTGAGGATGGCGTGGCCACTGCGGAGGGCGCGTTCCAAGGCTTCGCGGTAGGCCTTCTCGCGGGTGGCGGTCATCCGTTCAGGTGCGATGGTGCCAGCTCCGCCGTGGATGGCCAGTGCATAGGTGCTCATGGGTGCTTTGTCTGCGGCGAAAGTAGATGCGTTGAAGGGCCGCCGCCATCTTGCTCGCCGACTTCTCTCAACAGCACACTGGTGGAAGTGGGATGCAGCAAAAAGCCCGGAACATGGCCCCGGGCTTCCTGTTAATGAGCAGCACGATCAGAAGGTGATCTGCACGCCTTCCGCCAGGAACATCAGGTTGGTCTCGGGCTCGGTGATCTTGGCGACCTCCTCCTTGCTCTTGCCGGCATCCTCGGCGTAGTGCCGCAGGGTGGCGACATCCACGGTCTCCTTGGTGGCCCATCCTTTCATCACGCACTGCTTGCCTTCGAGGCCCTGGGTGGGCACGAAGAAACCGTAGTCCAGGAAGCGCACCATCATGTCGCCACCATCGGGTAGCTTCACGGTCATCCAGCACCCCTTCTTGGTGCAACTGGTGATGATCTCGCACTTCACGGTGGCGGCCACGCTGTCAGCGATGGTGAGCGACTTCAGGAGGTCGGCCGAGCCGATGGCATTATCGGTGGTGATGGCAGCACCGTAGGCCTTTACGGTCTGGGCCTGGGTATCGGGCGCGTTCACGGTGCAACCCACGGTGAGCAGGGCGGCGAAGAGAAAGGAACAGGTGCGGTCCATGGCGATGGGATGGGGTGTAAAGGTCGGGAATATGGGTGAGATGGTGAGAGGGTGAGAGGGCCCAATGGAGCGTATGAGGGTTGTGGTATAGCAGGGTGTGGCGCTCACGGGTTGGACGATGGCTCGGGCTGGCATCCTACCTTGCGGCCATGGTCGCCCGCACCACCATCGGACGCCTGGAGCATATCGCGCTGCCGGGCCTGGGGGTGCTGCGTGTGGAGGCCAAGCTGGATACCGGGGCTTACCGCAGCGCGTTGCACTATCAGAAACTGCGCATCCGGCGTGTGGGTGAAGAGAAGCGTCTGGTGGTGGTCTTCCAGATGGGCGGGCAACGCAAGACCAAGGTGTTCAAGACCTTCAAGCGCGTGACGGTGAAGAGCAGCAACGGGGAGAAAACCCGGCGCTACCTGATCAGCACCAGTGTACGGCTGGGCGTGCATCGGGTGCGGACCCAATTCACCTTGTTCGATCGCAGCGACATGCGCTATCAGGTTTTGCTGGGGCGTAAGTTTTTGCGGGGACGCTTTGTGGTGGACGTGAGCGGCAAACACCTGCTGGGATGAAACGCACAGCACCGTGTACTGAACCTCCGGCCGGCATCGCGATCGCATGAACATGTCCGAACACGATCTGCTCCATCACGAAGTGCATCACCTCCACCCTGGCGGGGCGTGGTTGGTGCTGATCCATGGTGCCGGCGGCAGCACCGTTACCTGGAAGCGGCAGGTGGCTCCGCTGGGCCAGCACTTCAACCTGCTGCTGGTGGACCTGCCCGGTCATGGCAAGATGGCCGAACGACCGAACAGCGAACCCTCCTACACCTTCGACCACATCGCGGATCGCATCTGGCAGGTGATCGATCACCTGATGCTTGGCCCCGTTCACCTGGTGGGTGTCTCTCTTGGAACGGTGATCGCACTGACCATGCGGGAGCAACGTCCCGCACAGGTGGACTCGATCGTGAACGGCGGTGCCATCCTCCGCCTGAGCAGACGGCTGAAGGTACTGGCGCGGGCAAGCCTGCTGCTGGCGAAGGTGATCGGCTATCCAGCCTTCTACCGGTTGAGCGCGATGATCATGATGCCCCGCCGGAACCATGAAGCCTCACGGCGTGTCTTCATTCGGGAGAGCCGCGTACTGAGCACCGAGGAGTTCCGCAAGTGGACAGCGATGTACAGGGGCCTGAACAGCACCCTTCAGCGCCTCTTCGAACGAACGTCACATGTTCCCCATCTTGTGGTGATGGGCGCACAGGACCACCTCTTTCTGGACCAGGCCGAGCTGTATGCCCGGCTGCACCCGAGCACCGTTCAGCTACTGGTGATCCCGCGTTGTGGGCATGTGGTGACGATCGAACAGGCGGACCGCTTCAACGAGCTGTGCGTGGCCTTTCTGAAGGGGTTGCAGGGGAAGTGAAGATGTCAGGCTTCAGCCCGTACTGGGCCAATAAGCTAGAAGCCTTGTCATCTACTTAGTCCTGCACTGGATAAGCAGGCTCGGAGCCTTTGCTGCCGCTTCGGCTTGTATGTGTTCAACAGGGTAGAAGCCCGTTGGACTACACGTTCCGTTCTATGAACTTGACGATCTCCCCGGCGATGTCCTTGCCGGTGGCTCCTTCGATGCCTTCGAGACCGGGACTGGAATTCACCTCGATGACCAACGGTCCACGATCGCTCTGGAGCATGTCCACGCCGGCCACATGGAGGCCCAGGGCCTTGGCGGCCTTGATCGCCGTGACCTCCTCTTCGTGGCTCAGATCGATGAGCTGCGCAGTCCCGCCCCGGTGCAGATTACTGCGGAACTCCCCCTCCTTGCCGGTGCGCTTCATGGCCCCCACCACACGGCCATCCACCACGAAGGCGCGTATGTCTATACCCCGGCTCTCCTTGATGAACTCCTGTACGATGACGCGCGCCTTGAGGCTATTGAAGGCTTCACATACGGCCACGGCTGCCTTCTTCGTATCTGCCAGCACCACGCCAAGCCCCTGTGTGCCCTCGAGCAACTTGATGATACAGGGCGCACCGCCCACACTGTCCACGATGGACCCCACGTCCTTGCTGTAATTGGTGAACACGGTCTTGGGAATGCCCACACCGCTCCGTGTGAGGATCTGCATGCTGCGCAACTTGTCCCTGCTGCGCACCAACGCCTGGCTCTCCGTGGTGGTGAACACCTTCATCATCTCGAACTGGCGCACCACCGCGGTACCGTAGAAGGTGACGCTGGCGCCGATGCGCGGGATGATGGCATCGACATCGACCAACGGTTGTCCACCATAGATGACCTGCGGATTCTTGCGTTCGATGAGGATATCACACTTCACGTGATTGACCACGCGGGCCGTGTGACCGCGTGCTTCGATGGCCTCCACCAGGCGTCGGGTGGAGTACAACTTGGTGTCCCGGGAAAGGACGACGATGTTCATGGGAGCTGGAGTGTGCGCCAAAGTAAATGCAGCGGGAGCGCCCTTGGTTGAAGCCAATGATAATTCGGTGATGCGTCCAACAGCACATCCGTTGCCGACCGGACCGTGTGGCGGTGATCATGGGCAGGTGGGCCCCCTCTCCGCATATGTCAAGCAAGTGCGGACCCCCGCATTCGTCAACGAGCACGGTCAGGGGATTAGCTTCGCCGCCATGTGGCAGCGCTGGACACAGTACATTACGACCAGACCGCTCCGGGCGCTCACGCTCATTGCTCTCCTGCCCCGTCTATTGGCGGCCCTGTTCAGCGGCGGCTACTTCGCCCACGACGATCACTTCCTCATCATCGAGGCCGCCGGGAGCTGGGTGGACGGCCACGATTACAACAACTGGCTTCCCTGGAACCAGGGCGAGGATCCCCAGCCCAGCGGACACAGCTTCGTTTACGTTGGCCTGCACTACCTCCTGTTCTCCCTGCTGCACATCACCGGACCGGTGGACCCGGAGCTGCAGTTGGTGGTTGTCCGCGTCCTGCATGCCCTTTGGAGCCTGGTGGTGGTGCGCGTGGGTTACCGCATCGCCCTACGGCTGAGCGACCCGACCATCGCCTGGCACACCGGGCTCTTCCTTGCGCTGCTGTTCTTCATGCCCTTCCTGGCCGTGCGCAACCTGGTGGAAGTGGCCTGCATCCCCTTCCTGATGCTCGGTGCACTCCGCCTGCTTGGGACCGCGGGCGCCCCCACCCCGCGCGACCTGTTGGTGGCAGGTGTTTGGATAGGGCTGGCCATGAACATCCGGTTCCAGACCATCTTTTTCGCGGTGGGACCCGGCCTTGCATTGCTCCTGCAAAGGGAACTGCGTGGGGCGATGCTCTACGGTATCGGCGTGCTGGCGCCGCTCCTGGTGCTACAGGGAGGCAGCGACCTGTTCCTCTGGGGCCGCCCGTTCGCCGAGTTGGGTGAGTACGTGCGCTACAACCTGAACAACACCACCACGTACGGAGTGCTCCCCTGGTACAATTACCTGCTGCTCTTGGCGGGAATGTTCATCCCCCCCCTCAGCCTTGGGGTCGGTTTCGGTTTCCTGCGCCGCAGCGCTCCCCTCCTGCTCTGGCTCCCCACCCTGCTGTTCATTGCCATCCATTCCTACTTCCCCAACAAGCAGGAGCGTTTCCTGCTTCCCATCGTGCCATTGTACTTCATCCTCGGCTATGTGGCATGGGAGCAATGGCGGAGGACAGCTCCATGGTGGGGGCAGCGCAGTGGCCTCTGGCGCTGGGTGCTACGCTGGACGTGGGGTCTGAACATCGTGCTTCTGGTGCTGCTCTGCTTCAGCTTTAGCAAGCGCAGCCGCGTGATGGCCCAGGTGATGCTGCGGGACCGGGAGGTGCGCGGCATGGTGATCGAGGATAGCGCAGAAGGGGAAGCCCCGATGCCGCCCCTGTTCTATTCCCGACTTTGGACAGCAACGGTTCTGCCCTGGACCGACCCGTCAGCCGATCTTGGAGCGGAACTGGCGCGCTACCCGGACCATGTACGACCCAACTACGTGCTGTTCTGCGGTATGGAGGACCTGCCCTCGCGCATGAGCCGGACCAACGCGGCCATGGGGCCTTTGGAGGTCGTCGGCGTGGCCTCCCCCGGCCTGCTGGACCGCACCATCCATTGGCTGAACCCTGTGAACCGCAACGAGGCCATCATCGTGGCCCGCACTCGCTGACCGGCATATCCGTTCCGGTAGCTTTGCGGCGTTGCACAGGAACCCGATCTAGCATGAGCGAACGCAAGCTGCACCCCGAAAGCCTGATGATGAGCCATGGCTACAAGCCGGAACTCTCCGAAGGCGCGGTGAAGTGCCCCATCTTCCAAACAAGCACCTTCGCCTTCAAGAGTGCGGAAGAGGGGAAGGCCTTCTTCGAGGTGGCCTATGGGTTGCGCGAGAAGCGCGAAAAGGAGGAGCTCGGTCTCATTTACAGCCGCCTGAACAATCCTGATCTGCAGATATTGGAGGAGCGCCTGTGCCTGTGGGACGAGGCGGATGAGTGCGCCGTGTTCGAGAGCGGGATGAGCGCCATCAGCACGGCCCTGCTTGAGTTCCTGTCCCCGGGGGATGTCCTCCTGTACAGCAACCCGCTCTATGGCGGAACGGACCATTTCATCAAGCAGACGCTCACCCGGTTCGGTATTGAGGTGATAGGCTTCTATCCGTGGGAGCAGGACAAGCTGCCCGAGCTGGTGGCCGCCAGCGGCAAGGCCGACCGCATCCGCATGATCTATGTGGAGACGCCCGGTAACCCGACCAACACGCTGATCAGCATCAAGCGTTGCGTGGAACTGGCGCGGAGCCTCGGCACGGCTGAAAAGCGGGTGCTGGTGGCCGTGGACAACACCTACATGGGTCCGCTTTGGCAGCACCCCTTGAAGCTCGGCGCCGACCTGGTGCTCTACAGTGCCACTAAGTACATCGGTGGCCATAGCGACGTGATCGCAGGGGCATGCCTGGGGTCTCATCAGCTCATCGCAAGGGTGAAGGGCATGCGTACGTTCCTGGGCTGCATGGCAGGTCCGTGGACCGGCTGGCTGCTGCTACGCAGCCTGGAGACCCTCAAGGCGCGCATGGATATCCAGGCCCGCAATGCTGAACAGGTGGCGGCCTACCTGGACAACCATCCCAAGGTGGAACGGGTGTTCTATCTGGGCCGGTTGGACGATGCGCGCGAGCAGACGACCTATGATGAGCAATGCCTCGCCGCCGGTGCCATGTTATCCTTCACCGTCAAGGGAGGAGAGTCGGAGGCGTTCCGGTTCCTGAACCACTTGAGGCTCGTGAAACTCGCGGTGAGCCTGGGCAGCACCGAATCGCTCGCAGAGCATCCCGCAAGCATGACACACGCCGGGGTGGATCCCGATGAGCGAAGAAAGCTGGGCATCAGTGACAGCCTTGTACGATTGAGCGTAGGCGTGGAACACCCATCGGACCTGATCGCCGATCTTGGACAAGCATTGCTTACCATCTGACACATCGAACCACCATGCTGGAACTTGCCACACTCGACCCCTCTGTACTGCTGACCTCGCACGGCATCATCGCCCTGCTCACCGTCACCGCGTTGGAGATCGTGCTGGGCATCGACAACATCGTCTTCATCTCCATCATCAGCAACAGCCTTGCTTCAGAGCTGGACCGACGCAAGGCGCGTCAACTGGGACTTGCATTGGCCATGATCACGCGGGTACTGCTCCTGCTCTCGCTGAGCTGGGTGATGAGCCTGGACAGACCATTCGTAACACTGCTTGACCATCCCTTCAGTGGCCGTGACATGGTGCTGTTGATCGGCGGGCTCTTCCTGCTTTACAAGGCCACCGTGGAGATCCGAGCCAAGGTGATGGGCCATGACCATGGAGACAACGGCGGCAAGAAACAGGTACGCACCCTGGGAGGCGTCATTGTACAGATCATACTCATCGATCTGGTGTTCAGCCTTGACAGCGTGATCACTGCGGTGGGCATGAGCAACGAGATCATCATCATGGTGGCCGCGGTCATGATAGCGGTGGCCGTGATGATGCTGGCTGCAGGAGCGATCAGCGACTTCGTGGAGAAGCACGCCACGGTGAAGATGCTGGCCCTTGCCTTCCTTGTGATGATCGGTATGGCCCTCATCACTGAAGGGATGGGCGAACACATCAACAAGAACTACATCTACTTCGCCATGGGCTTCTCCGTGGCGGTGGAGATGCTCAACCTACGAATGATGCGGAACCGTTTGTTGAAGGGCACCGGGGGCGCAGGCCAACCGTGAAGGCCGTTGGTTCCGGTGGCTGCTTGCTGCCTTTCGCTGGATACGGCCTCCCTCTTCAGTTGACCTCGCTACGCAGCGCTGCCAGCTCCAGCCCGCCTTACGGAAGATGGTCTGAACGTGTGGCGGTGGGAACAGTACCACCAATGTTCAGGAGGATGATGTCGCGGTCGTTGGATGCGCCCGTGTAGCGCACCACCCCATCCATGTTGATATCCTCGGTATGGTAGCCGGAACTGGTCGCGGTGGGCACCAGTCCCCCGATCCGGGTCAACAGGCGGTCGCGGTCGTTGCCTGCACCCGTGTAACGCAGCACACCGTCCGTAAGAGCATCGCCTGCGAACAGGACACGACGTGCCCCCACGAGCCGGGTGGCTTCGCTTCCGCCTGCAAGAGCGGTGGATCCGTTGCTCAGGTCCACCGTTACAGCACTGGCACCCAGCGCGACGGCGGCGGCGGTCATCACGCCCAAATGGTTACGATGACGCACCGCCACACGATACGCCCCTTCAGCAACGCTGAGGGATACCGGCGACGTACCATCGGTGGAAACGATGTCCCCATCACTCTGCAGCAGGGCGCTGCGCGTGGTGATGATGGTGGCCGGATCCGCGTTGCTCCGCAACTCCAGCACCACCCAGTCCACGATCGCATTGGATCCCGTAACGGCCAGCACCGCCGCCGTAGTGCTCTCACCGCCGCCACCCACATGCGTATATCCAAGGCCTGTGTAGGGTTCCATCGTAGGCACCAGCCCCAGATCACGCAACCCCGTGTTCATTCGCGTGGTGGTGCTGTTGTACGGTCCTTCGAGGAACGCACGAACGGAGAGCAAAACCTGTGGCGATGCGTTGGGGTCGAAGCCATCGAGCACGGTGGTCGTGTTAGCGGGATCGAGCCAATCACGCAGCCGAGCCGAGGGTGCCGTGCCATCCCAGCTCGCGCTGAACTTGGCACACCCTGTGGATACTGAAGCCGCGTTGGCACAGGTCTGGGCTCCCTCTGTCATGTGCCCGATCATGCGCTTGTTCTGATCGAACAGCGGCGAGCCACTGGAAACAGGCTCCACAATACCGTTGTCCCAGAAATTACGCCACATCTGGATCCCTTCAGCATCAGCATACGAGGTGGCGGGGTCATTGTCGAAGGTGATCTTCTTCACGTCGAACAGGGGGTGGTGGATCACCGTCTGGTCCTGGGGGTTGTTACCCGTGCGGTCCCATCCAGCGTAATACACATTGTACCCCGGCGGCGGCGTATCGAACAACTCCACCAGGCAGAGGTCGTCGTAATAGAAGGCCGCACGCCTGACCGCCCCCGTCAGCGTTTGCGCGGTGGGTCCTGAATTACCAACGCAGGCGGGGGACTCATAGTTGAAATAGAACACCCACTGGGATTCGTTCGGCTGGTAGCAGTGGTTGGCCACATGGAAGAACGGCCTTCCCGGTGTGGCGGTATTGTTCAGCAGGGTACCGGTGCACCCATTGCCATCCGGTCGCAGGAACAGCGCTACAGCGCGCTTCTGGTCCTGCCATGCAGCCGCTGAGGGGCATACGACATTGTTGTGGCAGGGAGCGCTCTGGTAGCCGGGATCGATGTCGCGCAGGAGACCGGCCTCCCCGAAGCGGAAGACATCGACCAGGCCATGCGTGACACTCGCGAGTTGCAGGCGACCCGGATCGAGGCCCGGCACGATATACTCAACCACCACCCGATCACCTGGCACCACCTGCGTGGCCATGCCCCCGTCCGGAAGCCTGTTCGACGCCCTGAACGCACCGATGTAGAAATTGCGGTCCGCGTTGTACAGGAACACCTCCGCGCCCTCCGGCAGGTCCCATACATCGAATTGCAGGCTTAGCATCACCGCACCGGCGCTCTCGATGATGACCTGACCCATGCGGCGACCATCCGGACGCAACACCCAATCGGCAGTATGCACCAGGTCGGCAGCATGGAAGCGCTGAACACCATACCGGAAGTCGCTGCTGTCAGCAACGAGGGTAGCCTGCTCCTCGGGACCGTATGCCGGGATGGTCAGTACCGGGATCCCGGTCCGCAACGGTGACCCGTTACCCCAATCCAGCGGCTGCCCTCCATGGGAATATTGACCCTGTGCAACATTCGTGCACAGGTGCATCAGCAGGCCCACCACAAGAGAAGGCTGCATCAAGCCGAAGCGCGTCATCGGGCGGGGGTGGATGTTTCGTCCGTGATGCTCGGTGGGGAAGATCCGCAGCATTGCGACTAACGTGCTGTAATGACAAAGGCTGTGCGCCGGTTCTGGGCGCGTCCCTCCGGGGTGTCATTGGATGCCACCGGAGTGGTGGGCCCAAGACCTTGGAAGGACAGGCGTGCAGCGGCGATGCCTTTCGCACGAAGATACTCCATCACTGTAAAGGCCCGGTCCGCGCTGAGTGCCATGTTCTGCTCCATGCCACCCACGTTGTCCGTGTGCCCTTCGATGCGGATCCTCACCGTGGGGTTCTCCTGCAGGAATACGATCAACTCATCCAGGATATACTCGCTGCTCCTGGTGATGGTCGCTGAATTGGTCGCATACCGGATATCGCTCACCCGGTAGCTCTTTCCGACCTCGATCCGCTGCACGCTCATATCCACCCGGGCCACACCGGCATGGACAGTGTCGTCCACACTGAAGCTGCGTGACTCGAAAACGTGATCCTCCTTCTTCACCGTCATGATCACGTCGCTTCCTGGTTTCAATCGGAGGACCGTGGCGTACCGGCCGTCGTTGCCATCCACCTCGATCACATCCACCTTGCGCGTATCCATGTACTTGATCTCCACGCGGGCATTCTTCACCACATCGCCTTTCTCGTCGCGCACTTCACCCTTCACGATGAGCACATCCTCGGGACGTGCCTCCTTGGGCAGCGCGAAGCCATAGATGTCAAGGCCGCCCATCCCCCGGAACCGACTGCTGGCGAAATAGGCCGTGCGACCATCTGCGCTCACAACAAGGCCGTGTTCATCCTCCCCTGTATTGATGGGAGCTCCAATGTTCTGCGGCTTGCTCCACGCACCATCGTCGCCCATCCGGCTGAAGAAAATGTCGTAGCCGCCGATGCTGCGATGCCCCTTCCCCTCCGCATTGGGCCGCGCTGCGAAATAGAGCGTACGGCTGTCGCTATGCATGAACGGTGCCTTTTCATCGCCCGGCGTATTGATGCCCTGCACCGGTCGGCCGGGGGACCAGGCACCTTTTTCATCGCGGATGCTGAAAAAGATGTCCATGCCATCGGTGTTCTCCGCCTGCCGGGCGTAGTAGAGCGTACGGCCATCGCCACTGAGCGACGGTTGGCTCTCCCATGAATCTGGACCGTTGACGCCAGGACCCAGATCATCCAAGCCGCTCCACTCCCATTCCTGTCCGCCGATGTCGAGGTTGAACTTGCTGTCGTAATGGGTGCGGAAGAGGTCGCAGTTGCGGTAGCCGCGGTTGTCTGCCGGTCCGCAGACGGTGACGAACATCTCCTTGTTGTTCACGCTCACTGTCACGCCACCATAGCTGTCCCCCTGGTTGAAGGGATCCGGCAATGCGCGACCGGCCGTGAACGGCTCGTCCTGGCTTTTGCGTCGCGCCTCGGTCAGCTCTTCCACCTCACGACCGACGATATCGCCCTTGGCCTTGACCGTCTGTTTCCGGGTGAAGAAGAGCAGCTCATTGTCCGGAGAGAACATCGGCAGGTATTCATCGGAAACGGTGCTCACATTGGGAAGCACCGTTGGATCAAGCGGGGCGGTGTTCTTGTAGAAGTCCACGTAGAACTGAAGCTCGGGCATGACCTCCTCCACGTCCTTGTACTGCTTGTCGTAGTCCTTGGACATGCGCGATGCATCATCGCTGGGAAAGCGTCGGAACGCCTCGAATGCCTTGGCCGCCTCCGGGAAGCGGTCCTCGGCATAGTGCATCACGCCCAGTGTGTACGGAACATCGCTGTGATAGGTGGGACAGGTCTGCTGCACCTTATCGAGGTATCCAATGGCGGCTTTGTAGCCACTGCCCCCCTCCTTGGCAATACGGTAGGCGGAAAGCCCGAGACGGAAATGGCACTCGACGCATCCGGGGTCCACTTCAAGGGTGGCCTTCAGGCTCCGGTGGCGTTCCATCGGCTCGCGCGCCTTGGCCGCCTCATCCAGCAGCTTCAGGATCTTCTTATCCGTCGGTGGGGCGCAGGCATCTTCCTCCTGTGCCTGAACAGGTGGTGCACACAGCACCAATGCCATGCCCAGCACACGCATTATTCCCGGCCCGACCCAGCACATTGTACTCACTTCACGGTGGTGTTGGTGGCCTCCGCTTTGGCGATCAGTTCATCGCCCTTTTTACGCGCGCTATCCACCAGCCCATCGGCACGCTTGTCGGCTTCTGCCACGAATTGTTGTTCCTTCTTGTCGGCCTCTTTCCTGGCCTTGTCCGCCAAAGCCTTCGCGGCCATCTTCGCCAGCGGATTGGTGACCTTGGCCAGCTCATCATCGGCGAGCTTGTAGGCCTGGGCCTTGGCGGCGGCTGCTTCGCGGCGTGCGTCAGCTTTGACCCTGTCCGCCTGCTGCTGGGCCTCTGCCACCAAACGGGCCGCCTCCTCGCGGGCCTTGGCTATTGCTTCCTCCTTGGCTTTGGAGATCTGTTCGTTCAGCTCCTGCTTGATCACCTCGGTGGCGGCCTCCTTCACGCTGGTCTGTCCACCGGCGAACACGGGCTTCACAATGGGTTTCTCCATCGTTCCCGTGATCTTCACCTGAACGTCCAGTTCGGCAGGTACACTGAAGTTGCTTCCGATGGCTGCATTGGCCTTCCCCAGCAGGCCGGCCACGGTCTGTGCCGCCGCCTGACCGAACATATCACTCGGCACCTTCGCCTTCATGTCGTAATCGATGGCGTGGTCGGCAAAGGCTGTGCTACCTCCCACGACCGCCTTCACGCGGTCGATCTTCACCGGGAACGGGTCGGTGATCATGCGGCCGTCCACGATGCGGTATACGAAGTTGATATCCTGGATGGTGGTATTCTCGATCCCCTTCAACTTGAGCGCCTTCGCGATGTCCACCAACGGTTGGAAGCCGTCCACACGCACGCTCTTGGTGCTGAAGGTGCCACGCCCCTGCAGGGTGTTCATGTCAGGTTCCATGCGGTCGTTCAACACGGCCTGCATGATCAAGTCGGTGCTGAAGCGCCCCTTGCATGACTTGGCGATGGGCGCCATCTTCTGGATGAGGTCCATGTAGGCCACGCTCTGCTCGATATCGATGTCACGCACATCGTAGGTCATGTCGATCCGGGGACGCCGTGCATCCTTGGTATCGTATGCGCCGGCCATGGTCACACTTCCCTGGAACAGGTTGAAGAAGACATCCTTCAGGTCGACCTTGTGGTCATGCACATGGAGCGCTCCTTTGACATTGGTGAGCTGGAGCTTGTCGTAGATGACCTCACCCACGGTCATGCCCATGCGGAAGTCGATGTTGCCTGGCACCTCGATCACGCTCAGCGGCGTGGTGTCGGCCGGCGCTGCAGTGGTCGCGGTGGTATCGGCCGGTCCCATGAGCTCGTTGAGGTCGAACCGGTTCGCAGCAAGATCGAAGGAACCCACGAGCGTGCTGTCCCTCAACCACCACTGAAGGTAGTTGTCCATTCGTCCCTGCGCTTTCAGCTGGCTGGAACCGACCGCCCCGTCGAACCCGGCAAGCTCCAGGAAGCGGGGGGAGAACGCGAACCGGAGCGTGCTGATACCCAGCGGAGGGAGGCTATCGCTGCGATAAACCATGTCGCGCAACGACATGGTCCCATCCGCCTGGAACCGTTCATACCGCCCTGCATCCACATCGCTCATGCGACCTTTCATGCGCACATCGGCGGTGAAGTGCCCCTTCAGCTCCTCCTTCATCGGAACCACCTTCTTCACACTGGCGAGGTCCAGGTCGGCCTTCAGTTCGGCATCCACAGCAGGGTCGCTCATCGGGGTGGTCAGGTGCATGCGGGCCTCCACCGGATTGCCCGCCATGGTCATCGCGAAGCGCTTGAGGTCCACCACCATGTTGTCCAGATCAGCGCCCCCGGTGCTAAGGACCTTCAGGTCGACGAAGATGTTCTCCACCGCGGCCGGCAGGTCCGGGTACTTGAAACGCCCGTTATCCACTGCCACCAGCACGCCAAAGCCAGGCATGGTGGAATCGCTCATCACACCCTTCACATACCCGCTGAAGGCGGCCTTGCCGCTCATCTGCACACCGCTCAGGTCAGCGGCGAACTCAGCCGGCACCAAGGAGAGCAGGGTGGCGAAGTCGGTCTTCTTCGCGCTCCAGGTGAGGTCCATGTCGATGTCGTCACCCGGCATGGCCAACCAGCCGTCCAAGCCTACGACCAACTGGTTGATGGTGGCCTCGTTATCCCTGAAGGTGAACTTCATGTTGGGCATGTCCATATCCAGGTCGGCGGTGATGTCCGCCTTCACGTTCTTCAGGTAGCGGATGCCATCGAAGACCACATTGGCCGTGTCCGCATGCGTTACGGTGCGCAGTGTGAAAAGGTCCTGCGTGAAGTCACCGCTCCCCGTGTGGTCGAGGCCCTTGAGATCCATGGAATACGTAAGCGATGCATCGTCGTAGGTGAACGTACCATCCTCGATGGAATAGGCGCGTAGTCCGATGTTGAAGGCCGGGGCTGCGGTGTCGGTCGGTGCAGCGCTCGTCGTGGTGTCGGCTTTGGCAATGTCCCAGTTGGCACGACCATCTTCGAGCACCTTCACTTGGATATTAGGCTTCACCAGGCCGATCCGCTTGATATCGATCTTGTCACCGAACACGCTCTTGATATCCACCGTGGCA
>Ga0169931_10007122_pt1 | contig 16688 bp, 20 predicted proteins | sample Kivu_15m_20L_FD_129675 | JGI IMG/M metagenome (GOLD analysis project Ga0169931, IMG submission 129675) | Freshwater microbial communities from Lake Kivu, Western Province, Rwanda to study Microbial Dark Matter (Phase II) - Kivu_15m_20L... | ecosystem: Environmental > Aquatic > Freshwater > Lake...
AAAATGGTGGTTGGCAGTTAAATTTTCAGCTTTTTAGTCCGTTTTTAGTCCGTGTGAAGAGGAGGCTGTTTTTGTCAGAGAGGCTGAAACGCCCGTCTGGCGTCGAATTTACAATTGCTGCGGTTTTCCAGACAGAATTTATCCTAAAACCTGCAGCAGAGCGTCACCCATGGCCTGACAACCCACCTGGGTCATAGTTGCAGACATGATATCGCCAGTTCGATAACCCTGATCTAAAACTGTTGTAACCGCCTGCTCAAGGCGATCGGCGGCGGCGGGTTGATCGAGGGCGTAGCGCAGCATCATGGCGGCGCTCAGCACCTGGGCCAGGGGGTTGGCTTTGTCCTGGCCTGCAATGTCTGGGGCCGACCCGTGGACGGGTTCGTAGACCCCAGGGCCATCGGCCCCCAGGCTGGCGGAGGGCAACATGCCAATGCTGCCGGTCAGCATGGCGGCGGCATCCGATAGGATATCTCCGAACAGGTTGCCGGTGACGATGGTATCAAACTGCTTGGGCCAGCGGATTAGCTGCATGGCGGCATTGTCGACATACAGGTGGGTCAGAGCGACGTCGGGGTAGTCAGGGGCCAGGGCGGTGATGCGATCGCGCCACAACTGCGAGACCTCCAGCACATTGGCCTTGTCCACCGAGCACAGCTGTCCCCGCCGCTTTTGAGCCGTTGCAAAGGCCACTTTGCCAATCCGATCGATCTCACTGTCGGTGTAGACCATCGTGTTGACCCCTCGCTTGTGACCGGTCTCGGTCTCAAAAATACCCTTGGGGGAACCAAAGTAAATGCCCCCGGTCAGCTCGCGTACCACCATAATATCCACCCCTTCCACCACCTCCCGCTTCAGGGAGGAGGCATCGACGAGCTGAGGCAGAATGGTCGCCGGGCGCAGATTGGCAAATAGTCCTAGCCCCGCCCGCAGGGCCAGCAACCCAGTTTCTGGCCGCTGATGCCGGGGCAGGTTGTCCCACTGGTAGCCACCGATGGCCGCCAGCAGCACGGCATCGCTGGCTTTGCAGATTTTCAGGGTCTCCTCCGGCAGCGGTTCTCCCGTTGCGTCAATGGCGGCCCCGCCAATCAGCGCCGTCTCAAACTCAAAGGCCAGATCCATCTGGCGGCCGATGGTCTTTAGCACCTCCACCGTCACGGCCATAATCTCAGGGCCAATGCCGTCACCGGGCAGCAGGGTAATGCGAAACGAAGAAGTCATAGGGTCGGGGGAATGGGAAGAATGCGATCGGGGTTGGGGGAAAAACACCCGCTAGGGCACTGACCACCGGCCAGCCCAGGGGAATTTGGCCCGCCGATTCAATATCATACTCCCAGGGGTTCTCCCCGTTTCCCCTGGGCCGCAATTCTGAACCCGATCCCCAGGCCGAGTCGGTTCCCAAACCCTAGGCCTACCAACCCTGCCATGACCCAATATCTCTATCTCCACGGCTTTGCCTCTAGCCCTCGATCGACCAAAGCCCAGTCCATGCGGGCTCGGTTTGCCGCCCTTGGGTTACCCCTCACCATCCCCGACCTCAACCAAGGTGATTTCACCCACCTCACCCTCAGTCGCCAGATTCAGCAGGTCAGCCAAATGATCCTGAGTCAACCCGACTCCACCGTCCTGATCGGCTCTAGCCTGGGCGGGTTAACCGCCGCCTGGGTTGCCCAGGCCAGCCCCCGCCAAGCCCGGATTGAAAAACTGGTGCTGCTGGCCCCAGCCTTTCAGTTTCTGGCCCAATGGCTACCTCGACTGGGCCAGAAACAGCTCGACACCTGGCGTACCGTGGGCACCCTGCCCGTCTACCATTACACCCAACGGCAAACCCTGCCCCTGCACTACGGCTTTATTACCGATGCCCAGGGCTACGACGACGCGGCCCTACAGGCAACCATTCCCACCCTGATTCTCCACGGCACCCACGACGAAACCATCTCCATCGATGCCAGCCGTGCCTATGGGGCCTCTCGGCCCTGGGTGCACCTGGTAGAACTCCCTAGCGATCACGCCCTGACCGATGTGGAGGCCGATATCTGGCAGCACAGCCAAGCGTTTCTAGGGCTGGAGGCGATCTAGGCCCTAGCTATTCGGGGGACGGGGCAGGGGCGTCTGGTTCTTCAGCGGTACGCGATTGCAGCAGGGCGTCACGACTTACGCAGGTTTCGCTGTCGTACTCAACATTCACCACCACCTGATACAGGGTATTGGGCTCTAGGCCACCCTCCCCATCCTCGTCCCTAGCCTGCTGTTCCAGACCGCGCAAGGCCTGCTCCGCTGCCTGGTTCAAAAAGGGGTAGCCGGTGCTCTTCAACACCGTAGTCCAAAGCTTGAGGCCACTGCTGGTCTGATCATCCGGGAGGCCGATCACCCCCAACAGCCCTTCCGTCGGCGCCGGGTTCAAGCAGAGACGACCGCTATAGGGCACCTGAATCTTAATCGGCTCAGGGGCTTGAGCCACGTTATCACCCAGTTTTTCCTGGACGGTTTGCAGCCAAGCGGCCTTGGCAATCTCAACGTCCGCGGCGGTGGTTTGGGCCTCACTGTACTCAACCCGAGCCAGTAGCTCATCGGCGCGCTCGGCCATCGACGGCTGCCCAGGGGAATTCGGGGCAGACCCTGGGGTCGTCCCCGCAGTGCCATTTTCTGGTGCCGTCTCTGGAGCCCCATTCTCTGGGCCAAGATCCGTCGCAGCTGTGCTGGTGCCCGTTTCTGGAGTCGTTGAGGTGGGGGTTGAAGCCGGTGACGAAGCCGAATCTTCGGGGGTTTCCGGGCGACGCTCTAGGTCACGGCCGCTGGGGGGCGGTGGCAGCGTGGCGCGCCGCGACGGGATCACAATGGAGGATCGGCGGGGAAAGGTATAGGGGGAAATACCGGCGGAAAATGGGTTTGAGGACAGATTTGGGGTCGGAATAGACAGGGAAGACCCAAAGTCAGAGCCTGGGTTGAGGGGCAGACTGTTTCCCGACGGTGGAAAGAGGCTAAATAAATTATCGTCACCACTGGAGGACAGGGAATAGGGTGAGGATGAGAACTCTGGCAGCCGATCTTGCTCGGCGGGGGTCAGCTCAATCAGGGGAACCCGGCGCTCCTCTAGCTCTGAACCATTGCCCTCCGACGACGCCATGCTCAAACTTGAGAACGACGGGCCAGCGGCAAACAAAACACCGTGAAACCCCACGGACAAAATAGCAGCTATCCACTGGGGTTGGCGGAGAATAGTCAGGAGTTGGGTGAGCCGAGGGCCGGTGAGTGGGTTCATGCGTTGCTGCGCTGCGGATTGCCGATGAAATGGGTTGGGTGAATCTGTTGACTGATGGGGGTAGGACTTGGTTCCTAGTCTCTACCTAGGGTAGCGGATTTACCCCCGACCGTATGACCATGAGGGAAAAGTAGGGCAGTTTGAGGTAAGGGTGGGCGGTGAGGGGATGATAGATTTCCTGGGTGGGTTGGGTCGCGTTGATGATCGCCCAACTGCGCTCTAACAGGTGGCGATCGCCCAGCAGTTGCCAGACCTGCTCATACACAGCCCCCACCTTGAGCAGCACGACCACATCGGCCCAGGCCAGCACCGTAGCCAGGTCTGCCAGGCTGTAGAGCGCGGGCAGCACCACCAGTTTGTCAGACTGCACCGTCAGGGGAATGCCCAAGGCGCTCACCGCCGCCATGGGTGAACAAACCCCAGGCACTCGGCGAATTTTCACGGTAGGGTAGCGGCGCTCCAGGCTCAGGGCCAGGTAGTTGAAGGTGCCATAGAAGCTCAGATCGCCCTCACAGGCAAACACCACATCTTGCCCCTGGCTGAGCCATTGCCAGACGCCGTCGGCGGCCCGGTGCCAGGCCTCAGATAGCTGGTCTTGATCGAAGATGTAGGGGAAATAAAGGGGTAGCAACCGCTGCTGCGCGAGGTGGGGGGTAACAATGTGCTGGGCCAGCCCCGGCTGACCATGGCGCCCCTGGGGAAACGCCACCACATCGGCAGCTTGTAAGCACTTTAGGGCTTTGAGGGTGATTAAATCGGGGTCGCCGGGGCCGACGCCAATGCCGGTCAACGTACCTAAAGACGGAGTTTGAAGAGCAGCCAAGGTCATACAGATCGCAGAAAGGGCAGGGTGTCCTAGGGTGACGAGTCAGGGCGCGGAGAAAACGACGCCTCGGCCGGGCCAGCATCGGGCGAGGGGAGAACCGGGTTGGTAGACCCATCCCCCAACGAGGAATTGGGCTGGTCTGCGATCGCCGCTTCAACCCCAGGCCGCGCAGCCTGGGGCCGGAGCAGGGCTGTGTCCACAACGGGCAACGCCTCTAGCCTCAGCCGACTGGGTTGAATACCCCCGGCCAGTTGCTTAAGCAGCTTGGGTTTAGAGTCGTGCCAGAGGTAGAGGATGCGATCGCCCGCCTCCCAGGTCTCCTGACCGAGGGCAACCCGCAGTGTATCAGTCCGCTCGACCAGCAGGGGCAACAGATCGCCACTGCGAACCAAGGCCGTTAGGTTTACCTGCTGCAAGTCCAGGGTCTCGGCCCGGAGCCAGGTCTCTCCCAGGCGCACCTCCCCATCCCTGAGATAGGTATTCCACTGCTTGAGGGACAGGCGGGGCGTTTGTGCCCCCTTGGCCCCCTCGCCATACCCCTCGTTGGACAGATCCCCCAGACTGGTCTCCTGGGGCACCACGGCCACCACCCGAGCCGGCTGAAACTCCTCTAGGGCACGCTGGGCCACCACCGCATTGACCTCGCCGTTTTTAGTCATGGCCAGAAACGTTCCGGCTGTGCCCAGGCCCGCTTTTTCGAGGGCGGCGCGATCGAGGGCGCTGCTGATCAACAGCTCAATGCCCTCCTGCCCAGCGGATTCCACCGCCGCTTCGTTGGTGTCGATCATGACCACCGGGTCACCGTACTCCTTCATTAGGCGGGCAATCAGCAGGCTGAGGGGGTTGCATCCGACAATCACAGCCCCGACCGCCGCCGCCCTGGTAATGCCTAGCCAGCCAGCCACGACCCCGGCGGTCAGCCCCTGCACCAGCACCGTTAAAATAATGGTCAAAAAGACCAGTGCCTTAATGGCATCGCCCCCGCTAATGCCCCGCTCCGTGAGCAAAATGGCAAACAGCGACGCCACCGATGCCGACACGATGCCGCGCGGGGCTACCCAGCTCAGAAATAGCTTTTGCCGCCAATTTAGGTCGCTAGACCGCGTACAGAGCCAAATATTCAGGGGGCGCACCACCACCATCAGCACCAGTACTGTGAGCACCGCCCCAGGGCCCAGGGCAAACACACTGGCGATCGAGAGATCGGCCGCCAGCAAAATAAACAAAACCGACACCGCCAGAACCGTCAGCTGCCCGTTAAACCGCCGCAGTAGCCGTTCATCGGGCACCGACACCCAGCGCACCATCATCCCTGCGACCACGGTGGTCATCAGCCCCGATTCGCTGCGAATTCCCTGGGCCAGCCCAAACAGCGCCCACAGCCCGGCTAGCACCACCAAGTTGCGAAGATCTTCCCCTAAAAAGTTGGCCTGCTTCAGCAGGAGGGCCATGAGGCCGCCACCCAGGATCCCAATGACGGTTCCAATGCCCAACCGCAACGTCAACCCACTCACCACCGTGATCGGGTCAGCGTCGCCGTTGAGAATAATACCCAGCACCACGACCGCCAGAATGGCCCCAATCGGGTCGATCAACACCCCCTCTCCCTCCAGCAGGGTAGCGACCTTGCGGTCTACCTGCACCTGGCGCAGCAGGGGGTTGATCACCGTGGGGCCCGTCACGACCACCAGAGACGCGTAGAGAAAGGCCAACGGCCAGGGAAACTCCCCGAGCCAGTGGGCCGCCATGCCCCCGCCGATTAAGGTGACAAATATGCCGACGGTCACCAGGTTGCGCAGACTATTCGAGACCTGCCCCAGATCCTCCAGCTCTAGGCTCAGCCCGCCTTCAAAAAGAATCAGCGCTACGCTGAGGGCCACAATCACCTCCAGCCCCACCCCCAGCATCTGAGGATGGAGCAGCCCCACCCCGTCTGGCCCCAGGGCAATGCCAAACAGCAGCAAAAAAATAATGCTGGGAACCCTGGCAACTTCTCCAATGACCTGGGCCGTCACCCCGGCTAGCACCGTCAGCACGATCTGTAGGGTAAGGGCAAAGGAAGTATCCATAGGCGTCTAGGGTAACACCCCCACTGGGGCGACGCTTGCCTCTCGCCACGACCCCACACCCTGATCCAGGCCTGGCTCCCCTAGGGTCGCAGCATCAAATAGTACAAGCGGCCTGGGGTGTGGATGCGCCCGGCCAGTTCCCCCGCTTGGGGGCCCGACCCAACAAACAGATCCACCCGGCCAGGGCCCAGAATGGCTCCGCCGGTGTCTTGGTCGAGGACTAGCTGCGTGGTGGGCTGATCGGCCCAATCGCCCTGGGGAGTCGGCTGGGGCAGCGGCACCTGGATGACGGCGATCGCCCCCGGCGGCAGCAGTGACTTATCGGTCGCGATGGAGTAGCCCGCGGTGACCGGCACGCTGAGGCTCCCTGTCGGGGGCCCACCGCTGTTCTCGCGAAAGAAAATAAACCGCTCGTTCTGGGGCAAATACTGGTCTAAGTCGGCGGGATGGGCGGCAAAGTAGGCCAGGAGGTTGGGCAGCGACAGATCCTCGGCCCTGATTTTGCCGTCGTTGACCAGGGCCCGGCCAATGCTGGTGTAGGGATACTCGGTGCGGCCCGCGTAGCCCACGGACATGATCCGACCATCGGTCAGCTGGAGTTTGGCTGACCCCTGCACCTGCACCAAAAAAGCCTCCAGGCGATCGGCAAACCACACCAGTTCTAGCCCGGCCAGGGGCCCCTGGCTTCCCCCTAGCCCGTCGGCCCCCTCTAGCTCCAGCCGAGTCGGGTGGGGCAGGGGCCAGGTCTCTAGGGTGGGGGGCCGGAGATACAGGGGATAGCGATACTCGGCGGTGGGCACTGGGCTGGCCTGAAACTGGGGTTCAAAGTAGCCGGTGTAGGCGACCGTGCCCGCTCCGTCAGCCCCAATGGATTCGTACAGCACAAACTCTTGCCGCAGGGCCGCCTGGAAGGCCTGATCGCTAGGGCTCTCGGTGACCAATTGCCGCAGGCGTTGAAGGCTGTGCCAGACGCGATCGCGGGTAATTTCCGGTACCGGATACTGGTCATAATCCGCCGCTGCCTTGGGGGTGCCCAGATAGGTCAGGCTGTGGTTAATGGCCTGCAAAAACGCCTGGCGATCGCTCGGCAACGCCAGATCAGGCCATAGGGATCCTGCCGCCGCTGCTGACACCGGGCGCAGGGGCAAAGGGACTGGGGCGGCTGGAGCCAGCTCTTCCCCCATTGTCGCTGGGGATGGGGCCGCTGGGGATAGGGCCGCTGGGGATGGAGAGGGGGTCACTGGGGATTCGCCCCCCTCTGTCACGGACAGGGACGGCAGCACTATCTGGAAGATGGCTAGGAACACCCCTGTCCCCAGGCCAGTGACTCGCCGCCAACGATGGGCCCTTAACCTCACCCGATCCCCCATTAATACCGTTCAACGCTGGAGCTAAACACCGGCTCAACCCGAATGGCGCTGAGTCGAGAAGGACGAATCACCATATATTCGCCAGGGTTGACCTTGGGCAGGGGCACGGTAATAAACTCTTCGGACGTGGCCTTGGGCATTAGTTCGCCGCTGTACCACTTTTGAAAATCCTGAATCGAGGAAAAGCGCACCTCTTCGTGGTGGCCGCCATCAAACAGCATGTGAATGATGTACTCACTGGGTGTTCTTGGCATGGGAGATTGCGTTCCTTCAGTTCATCGCCCCTATTATGGGCTGTTTGGCCCTAAAAACTACCATGGGCGAGGGGAATTTTCTGCCCCTCGCCCACGTCTTTCGCCTACCTCGGCAGCCCACGGCTAGGGAATGGGCACCGTCGCTAACAGGTCAGCCACCAGGCGCTGGGGCCGGTGATGGCCAGCCGGGATGAGTCGGTGGGCTAGCACGTGGGGGGCCAGAAATTTAGCGTCGTCTGGGGTGGCGTAGCTGCGCCCCTCCAAATAGGCCAGGGCTTGAATCGCCCGGTAAAAGGCCACGGATCCACGGGGGCTAACCCCGAGGGTAATGTCGCTGTGGCTGCGGGTGGCCCGCACCAAGTCGAGAATGTAGCGCTGGAGAGAGTCTTCGAGGATCACCTGGGCGCAGGCTTGGCGCAGGGCTAGCACTTCGTCCAGGGCGATGCAGGGTTGAATGGTGTGGAACGCCGCCCCACCCGTCAGTCGCTGGAGCATGCTGAGTTCTTCAGTTTGGCTGGGGTAGCCGAGGCTAAACGACAGGGCAAACCGATCCATCTGGGCTTCGGGGAGGGGAAAGGTGCCCTGGTACTCCACCGGGTTCTGGGTGGCGATCACAAAAAATGGGGCGGGCACCGGGCGCGATCGCCCATCCAAGGTGACCTGGTGCTCTTCCATCACCTCCAGGAGCGCCGACTGGGTGCGGGGAGTGGCCCGGTTAATTTCGTCGGCCAGCAGAATATTGGCAAACACCGGCCCCGGCAAAAACTGAAACTCACCGCTGCTGGGATTCCAGATATTGGTACCGGTCACATCGGTGGGCAGCAGGTCAGGGGTGCACTGAATGCGCTGAAAGCGACCGTCAATTGACTGGGCCAAGGACTTGGCCAGCAGGGTTTTGCCCACCCCCGGCACATCTTCGAGCAGGGCATGCCCGCCCGACAGCAGCGCCACCAGCACCAGCCGAATCGAGTCCGACTTACCGACAATGACCTTATTTAAGTTTTGAACTAGCGTCTCAATCCGCTCGCGCATGCCAACTATCCCTGTTATTCCCAGTCCAGCCAGTCCCATCCAGATCTGGGCCTGGAGTCTCCCCCAGGTCAACCTTTCCGGTTGGACTTAGTTTGCGTGTATCTAGCCCTATGATGCCCCGATCGCCCCTCAGAGTGGGCCATTCTAAAAAGTCCCGGCCAGACACCCTGAACTCAGCCCAGCCTGCTCCATCAAAATCCCAGCCAAGTCGGCGCCACGTCAGATTGGGCCTGGGTTGAAACCCTCTTAATTCGCTACCGGCGTCCACTCCAGTTCGTGCCGGGCGCGCTGGCAATCCTGCTGAATCTGAGCCTTGAGGGCGTCGAGGGAGTCAAATTTTTGCTCCGGTCGGAGAAAGCTGTGCAGGTGCACCGCCAGGGTTTTGCCGTAGAGGTCGCCGCTCCAGTTCAGCAGGTGCACCTCGGCCCTCAGGGCCACCCCCTGCAGCGTGGGCCGGGTGCCTAGGTTCATGACCCCAGCTACCCGGGGGGCGGAGGGGTGAGGGGCTCCCTCTACCCAAACGCTATACACCCCCGTCTGGGGCAAAAACTTCTCGGCGGGCAGGTGCAGATTCGCGGTTGGAAACCCGATTGTGCGACCGATCTGCTGCCCCTGCACCACCCGACCGGTCAGGCTGTAGGGTCGCCCCAACAGCGCTTTGGCCGTCTCTAAATCTGCCTTTTGCAGCGCCTGGCGAATGCGAGAGCTGCTGATCCGCTCTGCCCCCAAATCCACCAGGGGGGCAATGTGCACCTGGACCCCGTGGCGGGCGGCCAGGATTTTGAGGTCGTCGACGCTGCCCTGGCGTTGCTTGCCAAAGCAAAAGTCTTGCCCGACGCTGACGGTGGTCACCCTGAGCCGCTGAACCAGCAGGGTCTCGACAAAGTCTTCGGGGGACAGGTTGGCCAGGTGCTGGTCGAAGGGCAGCAATACCAGTTGCTCAATGCCTAGGCGGCTGATCTGAGCGGCTTTTTCGGTCAGCGGGGTGAGTAGCGGCCTGGGTTTACCCGAAAAAAATTCCTGGGGATGGGGGAAGAACGTCATCACCGTGGGGATGGCAGCGATCGGCCCCTCTCCGGCGGTAGCGGGGACCGGTGAGATCGTCGGCTGGGTCGGCTGGCGATCGCTCAGCCCCCGCAGTTCTCGCCCTAGGTCAGAGGAATGACTGCCCAGGATGGCTTCAGCCGCCAAGGGCACCACCGAGCCAATCACCGCCTGATGGCCTAGATGGACGCCATCAAAGTTTCCCAGGGCGATGGCCGTCGGGGTAAGCGCTGTTGTCAGAGAAGACGTAATCCACACGCTTTACATTTTCACACAGACTGCCAACCCCCGCCCGCCCGAGGAGTCATCTGAGGAGTCATCTCAAGCGACCCTCACACCCCACCGGCCGGCGACGGTAGCGACGAGGGCGGCGTAGCGACCGTCAGGTCGAGCACCATGCCCTCGCGAGCCACCACGGCCCCTGGAAATTCTGCCTGGGTCTGAATCGCCACCTGATCCATAAAGTCATCGTCGTGGGCGGGGTCGTGGTGGAAAATCACCAGCTTTTTTATCCCAGCGGCCTTAGCCACCTTAACGGCCTCTTGCCAGGTTGAGTGACCCCAGCCCACCTTGCTCGATTTGGGGTCGTGGTACTCGTCGTCAGTGTAGGTAGAGTCGTAGATCATCACGTCGGCATTGCGCGCCAGGGCCACCACATTGTCGTCGAGGCGATCGGGGTAATGCTCGGTATCGGTGATGTAGGCGGCCACATGGTGCTGCCAGGTCACCCGATAGCCGACCGACTCGCCGGGGTGGTTCAGCAGGGCGTTTTCAATGGTGATATCGCCAATGTGAAGGGTCTCACCAATGTCTAAGTCGCAAAACTTGAGGTCGGCACCCATGATCTGGAGCGGCACGGGAAAATTGGGGTGCAGCATTTGATCGTTGAGCCGCTGTTCGATGGTGGAGCCGTTAGGGGCAACGGTACCGTAAATATTAAACCGGTTGCCCCGCACAAAGGCGGGCACAAAAAACGGAAAGCCCTGAATGTGGTCCCAGTGGGAGTGGGTAAAGAAGAGGTTGGCCTCGACCGCCTTCTCTGCCAGCAGGGTAAGCCCCAGCTCGCGTAGGCCCGTGCCACCGTCAAAAATAAGTCGATGGCCTCCCACCATCATTTCGAGGCAGGAGGTGTTACCGCCGTAGCGCACCGTAGATGCCCCTGGGCAGGCAATGCTCCCACGCACCCCCCAGAACCGGACTAAAAACTGCTCGGTAAGCTCAGCCATGGATCTCTCGGGATGGGGAAAGCATGGAACGTCAGGCAAAAAATCTAAAGATGCACCTTAGCGGTTGCTTGAAAAGGGTTGCCCCAAGTATAGTTTGCCACCCTATAGTCAGCCAAAATGCTGAATTTTGAGGGCATTAGCCTACGACCTAGGTATAACCTGATACGTCCTTTGACTTTTCAAATAACCTCTTGGAGTAGAACATGAACCTAAGATCTCTAATAGTAATGAACTCTGTTCAAAATGATCAGGGTAGGTCAACCACCCTACCTTGATGGATGCTTGATGGTAGTCAGGATCTTCCCCCTAGTTTGCCCCGCCGCATCGCAAAATCCCACTGTGGCAAGGATTCTTAGGGGAAAGGATTCTTAAGGGGAAGGTCGGCTCATTCTGGCAGCAGGGAGCGCCGACCCTGGGCCAGGTCGAGCAGATCGCCCACGGCGGTGAGGTTGTATTGGAGCGGTGTCACCGAAATGTAGCGATCGCGAAGGGCCTGCACATCGGTGGGGATAGTGGCCAGAGCTTGTTTCAGCTCCGGTGGCCACCCCTGGTTAGGCAGGGGGTCTTCGATCTCTTGCACCGCTTCTCCGGCCAACCAGTAGTAGGTCTTGCCGCGCGGGTCAATGCGCTTTTCAAACTGGTCAAAGTAGCGGCGAATGCCCTGGCGGGTAATTTTGGCCCCGTTGATATCCGCCGCTGGCACCGCTGGCACGTTGACGTTGAGCAGCATGGGGGCTATCGGGGAAAACCGGGCCGGATCGGCCAGCAGATCGCGAATAAAATCGGCGGCGGGGGCAAAGTTGCCCTGGGTGAAGCTGGTCAGGCTGACGGCGATCGCCGGAATTCCCTCCATGACCCCCTCCATGGCAGCAGACACCGTGCCCGAATAGACCACATCGGAGCCCAGGTTTGCCCCGTGGTTAATGCCCGACACCACCACGTCGGGCGGGGTGGCCATCAACGCCCCCAGGGCCAGCTTGACGCAGTCGGCGGGAGTACCCGAGCAACTCCAGGCCTGGATATCGGGCTTAAACACCGACTCAATCATCTCAGCCCGAATCGGCCGATCCATGGTGAGGCCGTGGCCGGTGGCCGATCGCTCGCGATCGGGGCACACCACGGTGACCTGGTGCCCCGCCGCCGCCAGGGTGGTCGCCAACGTGCGCATGCCCAGGGCAAAAATGCCGTCGTCGTTGCTGACCAAAATGTTCATGACTGTTCCCCCGCCACACTAAAATAGTCAAAGTCTGGAAAGCTGGGCCAATCCTCGGTTCTAACCGAGCCTTCCCAAGCGCTATTTCTTGTTGTTGCACCATACACCCAGAATGACCGCCGCACTCACCTCGCTCGAAACCGACCTAATGGCCATGAAGGAGGCCGCTAGGGACGCGATCGCCGCCGCCACCACCCTAGACGAGCTGGAGCAGCTACGCATTGGCTACCTGGGTAAAAAGGGCCAGCTGTCCAAGGTGCTCGGGGGCATGGGCAAGCTCTCCGCCGAAGACCGCCCCCGCATCGGGGCCCTGGCCAACGAGGTGAAGGAACTGATTCAAACCCAGCTCGACCAGGGCAAAACTGCCCTGGAGTCAGCCCGCATTGAGGCCCAACTGGCCACCGAAACCCTGGATGTGACCATGCCCGGCAGCTTTCAGCCCCAGGGTCGCATTCACCCCATCAACAGCATTATCGATCGCATTGTCGATATTTTTGTGGGCCTGGGCTACACCGTGGCCGACGGCCCCGAAATCGAAACCGATTACTACAACTTCGAGGCCCTCAATTTCTTGCCCGACCACCCGGCCCGCGACATGCAGGATACTCTCTACCTGCCCAACGGCCACCTGATGCGCACCCACACCTCCAACACCCAGATCCGCTACATGCAGAGCCATGAGCCGCCCCTGCGGGCCGTGGCCATTGGCCGCTGCTACCGCCGCGACACGGTAGATGCCACCCACGCCGCCGTGTTCCACCAGATCGAGTTCTTTGCGGTAGACACCAACATCACCTTTACCGACCTGCGGGGCACCATCAAGATCTTTCTCGAAGCCCTCTACGGGGAGATTCCCGTGCGGTTTCGTCCCAGCTTTTTTCCCTTTACCGAGCCCTCGGCGGAGGTGGATGTGGAGTGGCAGGGTAAGTGGCTGGAGGTGCTGGGCTGCGGCATGATCGACCCCAATGTGCTGAAATCCGTCGGCTACGCCCCCGAGGTCTACAGCGGCTTTGCAGCGGGACTGGGGGTCGAGCGCCTGGCCATGGTGCAGCACCAGATCGACGACATTCGCCGTCTATATACGAGCGATCTGCGGTTTTTGCGCCAGTTTTAGGGGATGATCCTCTGCTCAACGCTGCCTGGGGCTATGAGATCAGCTATGTGCGAAACCCTAGTTCTAGTTCGGTTAGCGCTTGAGCATCAACCTCTCTTGCTGCCGCTACTCAACGACTTCCAGGCAGCGGGAGAGAATCTTCTCTTTCAAAAAACCTTGACCCAGGTTCAGGCTGATTTTGCCGCGATCGTGCAACAGCTGAGGGAGGACAAAACTGGGGATAACTTGTCCGAAGATCGTGTTCCTGAGACTACGCTGTGGCTCAGGCGGAACCAAGCCGAGCTAATCGGTTACGTCAATATCCGCCACCGATTGACAGCCGCGCTGGAGCACCATGGCGGACATATCGGTTATTTTATCTGCCCGTCAGAACGAGGCCAGGGCTACGGTACCAAAATGCTGGCCCTGGCGCTGAATGAAGCCCGTCAGCTGGGGCTTCCCAAGGTGCTGATGACCTGCGATGTTGACAACCTGGCTTCGGCACGCGGCATTGAAAAGAATGGTGGGGTGCTGGATAGCCAGGGCATCTCGGATGTGTCTGGCAAACTAATTGCTCGTTACTGGATTGGGCTGGATTCTCTTGACGGCGCAACTCGAGAGCAACCACCTTCCCTGGGTTAGCAATCATTTTACTTGTAGATACTCCTTTACCTGACGCAAAAAGCTCTCAGCTTGTAAGTAGCAATCATTGGCATCTTGCATAGATGACTCAATTAAGTCGGCGTAGTCAACTTCTAGCCGTTGCTCAAAGGTGCGATGCAGCCCCATTGACATCTCTTTACTGAAGATTCCAGTTTTTACAAACTCGCGATCAAACAGAGAGATGGCTCCTTTATGCTTCGACGTACCGAGCTGCCGTGTGATCAACAGAGCCAAAACTGCATAAAACATTGCGTAGTAAAAGCGATTGATGGAGTCTGCATAAAAATCTTGTTCAAATAAAAGCTGACCTGCTTCTAGGGCATTTTGTGCCTGTGTTAGCCGGGCTTGAACCAATGCATCAATATCTTTGCTTGACTGATTCATGCCGCAATACCTTCTGTGAGGATATTGTGGATCAGTGGGCTGGCTACGCAGGGGCTTTTTTCAAACTGCTGCCGAGAAAATTTTACAGTGGTAATCAAAATTTCATGCTGAAAGCCTACCTCCCAGGCAATGTCGCTGATGGATTGCCAAATAGTGCGGTCTAATCCATCAACAACGACACAAATATCCATATCTGAGTCAGCTTGAGCATCCCCTCTGGCGCGGGAGCCAAAGGCCAAAACACTAGCGCCGGGATAGTGGGTACGAATTTTGCTGGCGAACTCAGTTAGGATGCTTTGGTCGTGGGGGGACATCATAATGTGTTGAGTTAGCTGGGCTGTAAGATTGTCTCAAGGATGCCGAAAAGGTTTTGAGTCTAGGGGTGGAGGCAGGCGAGGGCTGGGTCGAGGGGTGTTTCAGGCTGTGATGGTTGGTCGGCGGCGGCGGCGGCGGCTTGGGTATCTTGCTGAATTGAGGCCAGCCGGGCCTGGACTAGATACCAGCGATCGCTAACAGGAAGCTGCATCATCTAAGCTTGGAGTTCCGTGGTGTCATGGCGAAACCTTTCCAAACGGCTGAGTCAATTGTAGCGACAGGGTGGCGTGCCAGCAGAACCCAACAAGCCTCAGTCGCACTCACAGACCGCTTGCTGCCAATGGCGAGAATTTTGACGGGCTCGCGGTCTGGGTTGGGGTAACTGTGGAGCTTGAGGGTGAGTTCGAGGTGGACTTGGCCGGGGTCGGCATGTTCTGAGACTGTGGCAGGGTCGGGGGTGATGATGCGGGCACTGTAGCGGGCGATGGGGTCGGCTTGCATGGAATGTCAACAGAAACGATGACTGGAATCATGATCAACAGATTAGTTGCCGTCAACAGATCAGTTGTTTACGTGCCTAGGCTGGTCTGACACCATGAAGACATGGGAAAAGCAGGACAGGTGCTCAGGCAAGTGCTTGAGGAATATGAGGTGAGCCAGTACAGCCTTGCGGCGGCTCTCGATATTGAACGCAACAGCGTCTACCGCTGGGCTAATGAAAAGAGCGATCCATCGGGCGAAACGATTGTAGAAATTGTGAGAGCTTTGAAAACGCTGCATCCTTTGGCGGCTAAGGCTTTTGTAGAGCGCTATCTGGGCAATGAAGTGAAGGACATTTGAGACCTGTCTGCACTCAGGAGAGGGTTGAGACATGCCAGTGAGAGATTATCAGGCCGATCTACTGGTTCAGCTGGCTGACCCAGACTATGCTGCCCTTTACCTTAAGGCGTCGCTAGACGAGACACTGATGGATGACGATTGGGAGGCTTTTTGGCTGGCGATCGAAGATGTGCTTGAAGCTAGACAGACAAGGGCGGCGGGGGTGATTAACGATGATGGTGCCGATCAGCCCCTGCAACGACCATTGGGAAATGGGGAAGCCCCAACGTTGGAGTCTTTTGTGGCAGTGCTCAGTTCGGTGGGGTTAGCGATCGACGTTAAGCTTGCTTGAGAGCGTGAAGTTGCACGATTCTGGACTGTGTGGGTAAGCTAGGGCATGAATAGAGACACAGAGAATCTTTTAGGCGCATCTCGTGGCGATACCCGATTACCAATCCATAATGCTGCCCCTGATCGAGATGGCCGCCGATGGGGGAGAGTATTCTTTACGGGAAGCTATTGAAAACCTTGCTCAGTACTTTTCGCTCAGTGATGAAGAGCGTCAAGCAATGCTGCCTAGTGGCCGACAAGCCACCTTTGATAATCGAGTCGGATGGGCTCGTACGTACTTAAAGAAAGCCAATTTACTTCAGACAACTCGCCGTGGCTATTTTCAGATAACAGCTAAAGGAAAGTCAACGCTTGCAGAAAGACCCATTGAGATAAACGTCAAATATTTAGAGAGATTTCCTGAATTTCTCGAATTCAAAAATTTCAAGCGTGAGCCATCTAACAGCGAAAATCTGCCAATTCAAATCCAGGATAAAACTCCCGAGGAAAATCTAGAAACTATTGTTCAAGGCCTTAATCAGGATCTGGCTTCTGAACTTTTAGATAATATCAAAATCTGTTCCCCTAGCTTTTTTGAGGCTCTAGTAATTGATGTCTTAGTAAAGATGGGCTATGGCGGCACTCGTCAGGATGCTGGCAAAATTGTCAGGGTAATCGCATCTTAACCGAGTGCTCGTATTGATGGGCTGAAGGGTAAAATCAGCGGGTTATAGCGGGTCGACTCAGGCCTCAGGCTCAGCCATGGTCAGATATTAGGGTTAAATTGC
>Ga0169931_10007123_pt1 | contig 16687 bp, 18 predicted proteins | sample Kivu_15m_20L_FD_129675 | JGI IMG/M metagenome (GOLD analysis project Ga0169931, IMG submission 129675) | Freshwater microbial communities from Lake Kivu, Western Province, Rwanda to study Microbial Dark Matter (Phase II) - Kivu_15m_20L... | ecosystem: Environmental > Aquatic > Freshwater > Lake...
CTCTGTCTCAGACCCATTAGATATAGACTTAGACTTAGACTTAGACTTAGACTTAGACTTAGATTTAGATCTTGATTTTTAAGTTTTAGGAAAATGCTTATACATTTTTTCAGGTTCATTTGCCAGGTTCCAAGTTTGTTTATGCAAAAAATTTAAAATATCATCAACCTGTTTCATTTTTTCGATTTCACTAAATTCGATTACATCTCCTATACTAATTCCCACTTTTCTGTTCATTTTATTTCTAACTTCATTCAGTAAAAGACCAAGTCTTAGATTAGGATGAAGGTGGCTCGCAATTTGAAATACACGGCTATTTCTACCATGAAAAAAAATAGGTAATACTTTAGCTTTAGATTTTTGGATTAACTTAACTACAAATCTTTTCCACTCTAAATCCTCAATAGGCCCAAACCATTGCCTGGAAGTTGCCACTCCACCAGAGGGGAAAATAGCAATTACCTCCCCCTGAGATAATCTTTCCAAAGTATTTTTTCTGGTTTGTATAATTGTTTCTAAAGCTTCTTTGGTTTCTCTAAAGTCAATAGGGAGGAAGTAGGGCTGAAACATTTCTTCAGTACACAATACCTCATTCACAAGGATGCCAAATTTATCTCTCAGTTTTGAGGCGATTAGCCCCAGCATAAGACCGTCTGCTACGCCAAAAGGATGATTAGAGATTATGATCAATGGCCCATCTTTAGAGATCCCTGCTAATTTTTTTTCATTATAAACGGGATGTATTTTCAGTTTTTCCAAAGCTATGGACCAAATGCTTTGCGGTGTTAGTTGCATTTGCTTCATCTCCGTATAAAGCTTTTCAATGCGAGGCCTTCCTGTTAATCGCTCTATTAGTTTGATCAGCTTTCTTTTGTAGAAAGGGTCATCATCCTTCGCATAACTTAATCTGGATCTCGCAACATCTATACTGATTGGTTTGTTTTCTTCCATAAACAAAATATGTTTTCAATTTTCGAAAATAGGAAAATTATCTCTTACATACTCGAAATTTGCGAGAAAGAACTTTTATATGCTCTTGAGTTCAGACAGAAGCAATTTGGCAATGATCAACTTTATATCAAGGTCTTCTCTGATGAAAAAATAAAATTCATCTTAGAGGATGAGCATGCAATCATTATCACACAGGATTTGAACCAATTATTTGAAGATCAGCAGATCAAAGAACAATTAAAAAAAATACCCGCCTTCATTTTAAATTGGATTGATTTAGAATCCATAAAAGGAAAAGTAGAACGGAAACTGAAAGAAATTTTAAAAAAAGATGATTTTCTGCTTCTTAAAAAAGTAGATAAAGACCTGGAAATTTCTTTATTTCACAGGGATGAATTCAAGAGAAATACTTCCTTGAAAGATATTTTTTAAGAATCGTAAAAAATTCGCGGCACTCTTCCGCTGATATGAGTAAGTAATTCATAGGGTATAGTACCGGCTGCCTCAGCAACAAATTCAATAGGAAATTCCGGCCCAAATAAAATGACTTCATCTCCCTCTCTGACATCCACATGGCTAACATCTATAAAACACATATCCATACAAATATTTCCGACAACAGGACAAACAAAACCATTAACAAAAACGGATCCCTTCCCATTTCCGAGAGATCTCACATAACCATCAGCGTAACCGATAGCCAGTGTCGCAATTTTCCTGTCATCTAAACTGAAACTATGACGCCCGTATCCAACTGCTGCGCCTGCTTTTACCCATCTGATCTGAGAAATAGTTGTCTTTAGAGTGGCGACAGGTTTGAGTAAAAATTGAATTTTACGGTTGGGATCAATGCCATGTAGTCCTATGCCTAACCTAACCATATCAAATTGTTTATCGGCAAATTTTGAGATTCCGGCAGTGTTGAGAATATGTTTCGTTAGTTTTTTCTGAAGCTGTTCCTCCAGCTGTAAGGAAATAGTCTCGAAAAGTTGAATTTGTTGCTTTGAGAATTCATCCTGTTCTCGCTCATCCGCAGCAGCCAGGTGTGAAAATATGGCAATAGGTTCTATGAAATCTTTGTTCATTGACAGTAATTCAAACAAAGAATCAATTTCTTGAGGCGCAAAACCTAATCTGTGCATGCCAGTGTCTAGCTCAATATGTACTTTTAATTTTTGAAAATCAACCCTCTCTTGTTTGATGAAATATAAAATTTGTTCAAGATGATAGAAACTATAAATAGCTGGTTCTAAATTATATTTGGATAGAAGTCCGTATTGTTCGGGGGAGGAATTCATCACCATAATAGGAACTTCAATGCCTTTGGTTCTCAGTTCTACCCCCTCATCCACATAAGCAACACCCAGATAGTCAACATGATGATATTGTAATAATCTGGCAACTTCATAACTACTGCTACCATAGGCAAAGGCTTTCACCATTACCATGGTTTTTGTTTGTGGATCCAGGATTTTTTGATATGTTTTGTAATTATGAACCAAAGCATTCAAATCTAATTCCAGAACAGTATTATGTGTCTTTTTTTGAAGAATTCTTACAATTTTTTCAAATTCAAACACTCTGGCACCTTTAATTAAGATATTTTCCTTTTCAAAATGAACTTTAGTTTGTAGCTGATTGATAAATTGAAGCGTATTTTCAAAAAACTGACAGTCGAAATCCTTAAAAAATTTATGATTTCTATCCAGTGCTTTTCCTATGGCAATCAGTCTATTTACCTGATAAGAACTAAGTAATTGAGAAATTTTAGAATACAATTCAGATTCTTCCATACCACTTTCTAAGATATCTGAAAGGATTACTGTTTTGCTCTGAATAATACTCAAACTCGATTTTTGATGTTGAAAATCAAGGGCAATTTCCAATCCAGACAAATCATTATTGTAGGTGTCGTCAATAATCATACACTGTTGAATACCTGATTTCCATTCCAAACGCATGGGTAATTCTGTGTTTAGTTGAGATACCCTTTCTTGTATGAGCTCATTAGGAATAGATAAATGCTGCATCAGCACGATACAATGAATTATATTTTCTATGCTAGCCTGATGCGCATAGGGAAGACGAATAGAGAATGTTTGATCAGAGTCATAAATCTTTATTTCGGTTCCTCCTGTCCATTTTACTTGTTCTATTCTGATTTTTGCTTTTTGATTTTTCCCCCAGGAAATTAATTTTTTTTGCGGGTAAACCCTTTTTATCATTTCATCAATCAGCAAAAAATCACTACAATAGATAATATACTCACAACTTTCATTCTGAAATAATTTTAATTTTTCAAGAATTTTATCTTTCATATCCTGAAAACCATCATCATGAGCTGTACCAATGTTGGTGAATATTCCAATATTAGGTTGTATGATTTTATTTAATTTTTCCATTTCACCCGGAACTGAGATGCCAGCCTCAAAAATTCCAAGTTGGTGATTTTCTTTGGATAAAAGCACTGATAATGCTACACCTATTTGTGAATTATAACTTTTAGGACTTTTTACAATATGAAAATCAGGACTCAGCAATTGGTATAACCACTCTTTTACAATTGTTTTTCCATTGCTTCCAGTGATAGCGATTATGGGAAAGGCAAATTGGTTCCGATGAAAACTTGCCCATTGTTGTAAGGTTCGTAAAGGACTTTCAACGACGTAGTAAAGAGCATCTTTATGTCTTGTACCTTGAAAAAGATGACTTACTACAAAATGTTTAACCCCTTTTTGGTATAATTCCTCTACATATTGGTGGCCGTCTCTTAACCTCCCTTTTAATGCAAAGAATATTGCCTGCTCGGGTACCAGAACAATGCGGCTATCGATGACGGGATGTAGTTGATACCAATTTTGAAAGGGCAACATGAAATTAAGTTTAAACAAAAATAATACATATTTTTGTTAGCAAATGTATTCACAAGATACAAGATGATTAGATTATTAAGTTTCTTTTGTTTTTTATGCTTATCTGTTAGCTTATGCTCTCAGGATATTATTCCTTTAGAAGCCATACAGTTGATGAAAGCCTATCCGGAACAGATCATAGGTTATAAGGAGAACAGATTGATATGGAAGGATCAAACCAAAAGTATTTTTGATGATGCTTTGAAAAAAAATAGATTAGAATTATTTGAAAATCCGGATATACAAGATCAGGTAGGAAATATGAAATACCAGGCTACTTTTCCTCTTGTAGCGCCTGATTTTGGTTCTGATCCTGGTAGAATAAGAAATGAATCATTTTTTAAAAAAATGTATGGATCCTCAGAAGAAGAGGTGAAAAAAAATTTAACACGAATCATTTGGTGTCCAAACACTTTGCAAATTCCACTTTGGGTGAGTACAATTAATGAGATCGATAAAAAATTGGTTCAAATCTCAGTAGAATTGGAAAAAGATAGTTCCCTGCTACCTTATTTGAGCGCACCGGGTGGTACATTTTTATGGAGATACATTGCAGGTACAAAAAGGTTAAGCATGCATAGTTTTGGCATAACAATTGATATAAATGTACAATATGCACATTATTGGCGTTGGCATAGTAAAGAGACAAATGAATTTGATCAAAATAGGATCCCATATAAAAACAGTATTCCTGAAAAAATAGTGAAAGTGTTTGAAGAGAAAGGATTTATTTGGGGCGGTAGGTGGTATCATTACGACACAATGCATTTCGAGTATAGACCAGAATTATTACATCATCAATAATTATTTCCTATGAAAAATCTATTTTTTGCCTTTTTGTTTTTGAGCCAGGTAACCAATTTATTCAGTCAAGCAGATTGTAATACTTATAATTGGGAAAATTTTGCAAAAGGTTTTGTTGATGCAGTAAAAACCGAGAATAAAGCAAAAATTCAAAGTTTAACCGATTTTACCGTTATGTCTCTTGCCGATTTCAATGAAAATTATGATTTGTTTTTTTTGTCTGAATTCAAAAAGAGAATCCTGAAATCAAAGCTTGAAAATTTGGGACTAAGTACGGAAGAACTAAATGGTTCCAAGGCAACTTGTATCAGAAAATTACTTTTGGTTGTTGAAGAGAAAGATGAAGATGGCGATACGGTAGAATTCTCCAATATTTATTACTTCGGCTGGACTAAGGAAGGTTTTAAATTGCTGGCTTTAGTGGAGGCAGAGTAAAATTATAATGTTCGAACAACGGAATTTACTTCCGGCAACTTCTTGATTTCAGAGATAACCCCGTTTAATTGCTCTTTGCTCTGTACTTCAATGCTGATGCGCCCCTCAAAATGGCCTTCAGATCCATTCATAGAAAAGGCTCTCATATTCAACTTAAGTTTGTTTGCTATAACGTCTGATAATCTCATGATTACACCCATGTCATCCATTCCAGAAATTAATAGTTCAGCTACAAAAGAGCTGCCACTAGACTCAACCCATTCAGCTTTTTTTACCCTATACCCGTAAGTTGCTTGTAAAAATTCAGCATTTTTGCAGGTGTTTCTATGAATTTTTATACCCTGTTTGGTCGTAACATAAGCGAATACATCATCTCCGAACACAGGGTTGCAGCAGGTAGCCAATGAATGAAGATATGTGCTAGCATCAACACCATCTATCAAAAGTTTGGGCTTTTTAAATAGTTTTTTCTTTTGAAATATATCTGGAACTGTTTCTACAACGGGAATCGATTTTTCTTTTTCCTCAGTTTCCTTGTTCATCTCTGTTTGGAACCTGCCGTTATCTATTCTAAGATTTCTCAGCTCAGAAATATTGATCTGTTCAGTGTAAATTCCATAGAAAAGATCTAATCTTGATTGAAGATTGAAATGTTTAACTAAAAAATCAACATTTTCTTCCATGTCAACTTTTAGATTTTTTAATTTTCTTTCAAGTGTTTCTTTTCCGATACTTCCCAACTGTATCTTTTCTTCTTTAATGGCTTGTCTTATTTTTCCGCGCGCCTTACCTGTTTTTACTATTTTGAGCCAATCCTCTGTTGGTTTTTGATTGCCAGATGTAATTACACTAATTTGATCCCCATTTTTCAACTCATAACTGAGGGGTACAATTTTTTGCGCCACTTTCACTGCCTTGCAATGGTACCCTACCTGTGAGTGTATATCAAAAGCAAAATCGAGTGCAGTTGCTCCTTTGGGTAAAAATCTGAGGTCTCCTTTTGGAGTAAAAACATAGACTTCTTCTGAGAACAGATTTGATTTAAAGTCATTTAAAAAATCAATGGCATCATGGTTTGGATTTTCAAGGATTTCTCTTGCTTTATTCAACCAATTTTCGAGAATGCTATCCTGCTGTGTAATCCCCTTGTATTTCCAATGGGCCGCATATCCCATTTCTGCCATCTCATCCATCCTCTCAGATCGAATCTGCACTTCTACAAATCGCCCCTTAGGACCCATTACAGTTGTATGAAGGGATTCATATCCATTAGATTTGGGCATGGAAATCCAGTCTTTTAATCTTTCCGGAACTGGAGTATAGTTATCGGTAATTAATGAATAGGTATTCCAGCAAGCAGCTTTTTCTTTTTCGTAAGGAACACTCAAAATGATTCTGATGGCAAAGATGTCATATACCTCTTCAAAAGGAACCTGTTTATTTTTTAATTTATTGCTGATGGAAGAGATTGATTTTACTCTACCGTATATCTTGAAAGGATAATTTTCCTTATCAAGAGCCTCCTTCACTGGTCTTATAAATGCATTGACATAGGCTTCCCTGTCTTTATGAGTGTCTTCAAGTTTTTGAATCACAAACTGATATTGTTCAGGTTCAACAATTTTCATTACCAGGTCCTCGAGTTCATTTTTTAAGCTGTAAAAACCAAGTCTGTGAGCGAGTGGTGCATAAATGTATGATGTCTCTGAAGCTATTTTGAGTTGTTTGTGTTGGGGCATTGAACCCAGTGTTCTCATGTTGTGCAGCCTATCTGCCATTTTAATCAAAACTACCCTTACATCTTTGGATATGGTTAATAAAACTTTTTTGAAATTTTCAGCTTGTGGGCTATCGCTTACTTTTTCTTTGACATTAGCAAAATCTGAGAACTTGGTTAGCCCGTCAACAATTAAAGCGATACGGTCGCCAAATTCTTTTTTTATAAAATCAATAGTAACAGGTGTGTCTTCAACAACATCATGAAGTAAGGCACTGGTAACGGATGTATGCCCTAACCCCAATTCTACCGCGCAGATTCTGGCCACCTCAATTGGATGCAGGATATAGGGTTCACCTGATTTTCGTCTTTGAAGATTGTGCGCGCGAAAAGCCAATTCGAAGGCCCTCCTCATTTCATTTTCATCTTCAGGTGTAAAACTTACCTTGATTTCAGGTAATATTGCTTCAAAGGCATTTTTCACCAGAATGTATTCTTCCTCGCTAATATTACCCAAGCCTGTGGGTAAATCTATTTCATTTTTTAAAATACGATGATCCAAAGTCTCAATTTTTTAATTGTATCCATTCCTGTTATAAAGTTAGTAAGATTCAATACAGAAACTATGCGTTATGACCGTTCTGCTAGTTTTTTTGAAAAATTATTAATAATCTGTAGTATTTTAAAATTGTAGTATTATATTTGCAACGCCAAATGCGAGTGTGGTGAAATTGGTAGACACGCCAGACTTAGGATCTGGTGCCGTGAGGTGTGCGGGTTCGAGTCCCTCCACTCGCACCAATTGTGCAAGTTAGAAGTCAATGCACTGTCATTTTCTAACTTGCATTTTTTTTTCTAAAAAATAAACATATGCCAAGTACAAATCCAAAAATCAATAGCGAGAAGTTTACAACTATACTTGAGATTTCCATACCCCAGGCCGAGTATATGCCGAGAGTTGACAAAAAGTTGAAAGAATATAAGAACAAAGTACAGATTAAAGGATTTCGCACAGGTGAAGCTCCTATGAGTTTTTTGAAATCAAAATTTGGAAATTCTATTTTAACTGAAGAAATCCAGGAACTAGTAAACACTGAAATACAAAATTATATTACCAATGAAAAGTTGAATGTTTTAGGTAGCCCAATGCCTGTTACTACCTATGATGTCAACATATCTAAGCCCGCTGATGTAGAAGTTGCTGTAGAGATTGGGTATATACCTGAATTTGAGTTAAAAGGACTCAATCAATCGATTAGTCTGCCCTTTTATCAGATAGAGGTGGATGCAGAGACTCTACAAAAAGAAATTCTTTCTCAAAGAAACAAATTGAGTACTGATTTTGTAGAAAATCCGGATATGATTGAATCTTTAGATACGCTAAAGGTTTCAATTACTGAATACAAGGATGGCGCTGTAGTATTAGATGGTCAATACAAAGACGAAACTTATCTTGCCTTAGCCAAAATGCCCAAAGAGACACAGGCGCTTTTCCTTGGTAAATGCCAGTCTGATGAGATAGTCACCCAAATTGATGTTTTGGATACTGCACTGGACCTGAATCAGGCAAAAAAAATGTTGTATGGTCTGCAACCAAATGATTCTTGCAGCCTTCAGGCAATTGTAAAGGTATTGGAAATAAAGAGGCCTAGATTAAGAGAACTAGATCAGGATTTTTACAAGCAGGTTTTTCCAAATGATGTAGTTGAAAGTTATGAGGCATTCGAGGAAAAAATGAAACAAGCTATTTCAGAAGGTTTTAATGGACCAATATACAATATTTTAAATCGGAATATTTATTTGGGATTGATGAATGCAAATGAGAACATGCCAATTCCGGTTGATTTTCTTAAGAAGTTTGTTCAAGAGACACAATTGAAAGGTGAGAAAATCGAAGATCAACAATTTGAACTTTTACTTAAACAAGTGAAATGGTCAACTATTACTCAGATTTTAACTGATAAATATCAAATATCTGTTTCTAAGGAGGATGTTGAATATCAAATGAGAATGGCAATTGCCAGATATTATGGATTCCAAATATCACCTTTTCATAATTTATTTGACGATCAAGTAAAAAAAATGATGGGAGATCAAGAAAACTACAGGAAATTTCATGATGAGGTACTTGAGGCAAAATTATTTTCTCATTTAGAAAATGAAATTCAGAAAATCAACCAAACGGTAGACATTGAGAAGTTTAAGTTGATTTATGATGAAACTTTTAAAGATCAAGAAAATTAAAGATTGCATCTTCGTATGGAGCAAGATGTTGATTATTATATTGAAAATGGACTTCTTGTTTTCACAGCAATATACCATTTGAAAAGAGGGTATTGTTGTGGTTCGGGTTGCAGACATTGTCCATACAAAGATGTGCTTGTTGAAAAACAAATACTCGATCAAGAGACAAACGATGAGGATTTTTGATGTTATTTTCGAATTTTTTATAGAATTTAATGTAAAGCTTTTTTTTATTTAAAAAATAATTATACCTTTGCATTCGCTTTAGAAAAACCATTTTAAAGCTTTTTTTAATAGACTAATTGAAACGTAAAATATTTTTTTGTAATGCCAACTATCAACCAACTTGTAAGAAACGGTAGAACACTGATTGCCACTAAAAGCAAAGCAAGAGCTTTAGACTCTTGTCCACAAAAAAGAGGCGTATGTACTCGTGTTTACACAACAACACCAAAAAAACCTAACTCTGCTTTAAGAAAGGTAGCCAAAGTAAGGCTTACTAATGGTATTGAGGTGATTGCCTACATACCAGGAGAAGGTCACAACTTACAAGAGCACTCTATTGTATTGGTAAGAGGTGGTCGTGTTAAAGATCTTCCAGGTGTACGTTATACAATCGTTCGTGGTGCATTGGATACAGCTGGTGTTAACGACAGAAAAAAATCTAGATCCAAATATGGTTCTAAGAGACCTAAAGCAGGAAAAGGCGGAACTGCCACACCGGCTAAAGGTGGAGCTAAAAAGAAATAGTTTAGTTTTTTATTGTTGAAGTAAATTCCAAAAAAGTTGGAGTTGAAGAGTGAATATTTTTTAATTAATAAGGTAAGTTACAATATGTAACTTTCACACAGCATAAAAATTTTATAAAATGAGAAAGCACAAACCGAAACCCCGGATTGTAGAACCGGATCCTCGTTATAATGATCAAATGGTTACAAGATTTGTAAACATGATGATGTATGATGGTAAAAAAAGTACGGCGTTTAGTGTATTTTACACTGCCCTAGATCAGATAGATCAAAAAGGTGAAGAACCAGCCATTGAAGTTTTCTTCAAGGCACTCAGAAATGTTATGCCAACCGTTGAAGTTAGATCCAGAAGAATTGGAGGTGCTACTTTTCAAATCCCTACCGAAATTCGTCCAGACAGAAGAATGTCTATTGCCATGAAATGGCTGATTAAATATGCAAGAGCCAGAAGTGGCAAAGGTATGGCCAATAAGTTGTTTTCAGAAATTTTGGCTGCATCCAAAGGTGAGGGTGCTGCAGTAAAAAAGAGAGAAGATACACACAGAATGGCTGAGGCAAACAGAGCTTTTGCACATTACAGCGGTAGATAATTTTAAATTTAATTCAATTTCAAATAATGGCTTTTAGAGATTTAATTTTCACAAGAAATATTGGTATTGCTGCTCACATTGATGCAGGTAAAACAACCACCACTGAGCGAATTCTGTATTATACTGGTTTGACACACAAAATTGGTGAAGTACACGAAGGTGCTGCAACCATGGACTGGATGGAACAAGAGCAGGAGAGAGGTATTACTATTACTTCTGCAGCAACCACCACATCTTGGAAATGGAAAGATCAACCTTATCATGTTAACATTATTGATACCCCAGGTCACGTAGACTTTACGGTTGAGGTTAACAGATCTCTTCGTGTTCTTGATGGTCTAGTATTTTTATTCTGTGCATCCAGTGGCGTACAACCGCAATCTGAAACCAATTGGAGATTAGCAGATAATTACAAGGTTCCTAGAATTGCCTTCGTTAACAAAATGGACAGACAGGGTGCTGACTTTTTTAACGTTGTTTCGCAAATGAAAGAAATGCTTGGAGCCAACGCAGTTCCACTTCAAATACCAATTGGTGCTGAAGATGACTTTAAAGGAGTGGTTGATTTGATAACAAATGAGGCTATCTTGTGGAATGAGCAAGATCAGGGAATGACTTACAGAGTTATTGATATTCCTGCAGATCTTGTTGATGTTGTGGCTGAATACAGAGAGAAGTTATTGGAAGCTGTAGCTGAATATGATGTAACTCTCATGGAGAAATATTTTGAAGATCCAGATTCAATTTCACATGATGAAATTAGAGCTGCTATCAGAGCTGCTGTTTGCGAAATGAGTATCATTCCTGTAATGTGTGGAACTGCCTTCAAAAATAAAGGTGTTCAAGCGGTTTTAGATGCAGTTTGTGCTTTCCTTCCATCTCCTTTGGATGTTGATGCCATCAATGGTACAAATCCTGATACAGAGGAAAGTGAGGTAAGAAAACCTGATGTTAAGGATCCTTTTGCTGCACTAGCCTTCAAAATTGCTACTGACCCATTTGTAGGTAGATTGGCTTTCTTTAGAGCTTATTCTGGTAGATTGGATGCAGGTTCTTATGTTTTGAATACCAGATCCGGTAAAAAAGAAAGAATCTCTCGTTTATATCAAATGCATGCTAACAAACAAAATCCTATCGAGTTTGTTGAAGCCGGGGATATTGCTGCTGCTGTAGGATTTAAAGATATTAAAACAGGTGACACATTGTGTTCTGAAGATAAACCTATCATACTTGAAAGTATGGTATTTCCTGAGCCTGTAATTGGTCTAGCCATTGAGCCAAAAACACAAAAAGATTTGGAAAAACTTGGAATGGCACTTGCAAAATTGATGGAGGAAGATCCTACATTTAGAGCTTCCTATAATGAAGAAACTGCTCAAACAGTTATCAGTGGAATGGGTGAATTGCACTTAGAAATCATTGTTGACAGATTGAGAAGAGAATTCAAGGTGGAAGTTAACCAAGGTGCTCCTCAAGTTAATTACAAAGAAGCCCTTACTACTTCAGTAGCACATAGAGAAAGATTGAAAAAACAATCTGGTGGTGCTGGTTTGTTTGCTGATATGGAATTCGAACTAGGTCCTGCTGATGAGGATTTCTTGGAAAGTGATGAATTTAAATCAGGCAAGGAAAAGATGCAGTTTAAATGGGATATTGTTGGGGGTGTTATTGATAAATCATACATCAACCCAATCAAGAAAGGTTTTGAAGCCATGATGGATAACGGAGTTTTAGCTGGTTATAGCATTGATAGTATGAAAGTTAGAGTATATGATGGATCGATGCACTCTGTTGACTCCAAACCTGTAGCTTTCGAATTATGTGCCAAAGAAGGTTTTAGAGAAGCGGCCAGAAAATGTAAGCCAGTTATTCTTGAACCTATCATGAAGCTTGAGGTAATTACTCCTGATGAATATACAGGGTCAGTAATTGGCGATTTAAATAGAAGAAGAGGCCTTTTGAAAGGACAAGAATCTAGAGGATCAGCTATTATAGTTAAAGCTGAAGTGCCATTATCAGAAATGTTTGGTTACATTACGGAATTACGTACTTTAACCTCTGGTAGAGCTTCTTCAACTATGGAATTTTCACATTTCTCGTCTGCTCCTGATGGAATTTCTAAAGCAGTTATTGAGAAAGCAAACGGATCTAAATAAATAATTTTTAATATAATAATTTTAGAGGCATGAATCAGAAAATCAGAATCAAATTACGTTCTTACGATCACAACTTAGTTGATAAATCAACTTTGAAGATTGTTAAAACTGTACGTAATTCAGGTGCAGTAGTTACTGGACCGATTCCGCTGCCCACCGAGAAAAAAATATTTACAATTTTGAGATCACCTCACGTAAATAAGAAATCTCGAGAGCAGTTCCAGTTACGTACCCACAAGAGATTAATCGAAATCTACAGTTCAACTGCCAGAACAGTTAGTGCTTTAGAAAAACTTGAATTGCCTTCAGGGGTAGACATTCAAGTAAAGTTAATGTAATCATTTTTTCAATTAAAAAATTACAAAAGTGGAAGGCTTAATAGGAAAAAAAATTGGTATGACTAGTGTTTACAATGAAAAAGGTGTAAACGTAGCTTGTACTGTAGTTGAGTTGGGACCTTGTAAGGTAACTCAAGTAAAAAAAGTAGAGACAGACGGGTATGATGCCCTTCAGTTAGGTTTTGGCGTGAGAAGAGAAATAAATGTTTCTAAATCACTACAAGGACATTTCAAAAATCAAAAAGATTATCAAAATAGCTCTAAGAATGCTGTAACTGCTGTAGAGAATAAAAGAGGACGTTCAGTTAATTTATATCCTAGACATTTGGCTGAATTTCGGAATTTTAACATTGCGAAAGACTTAGGTGAAGAAATTGTTGCTTCAGAAGTCTTCAATGAAGGTGAAAAAGTATCCGTTGTTGGAATCTCAAAAGGTAAAGGTTTTCAAGGGGTTGTTAAAAGACATGGATTTGCTGGTGTTGGTATGAGAACGCATGGTCAACACAATAGACTTCGCGCTCCAGGTTCTGTTGGTGCTTGTTCTTTTCCTGCCAAAGTTTTCAAAGGCTTGAGAATGGCTGGAAGAACTGGAGGAGACAGAGTTACTGTTAAAAAGTTAAGCATCGTAAAAATCTACCCTGAGAAAAATATTTTGTTAATCAAAGGTGCTGTTCCTGGTTATAAAGGATCTACCGTTATAGTTAAAAAATAATTTATGAAAGTCCAAGTAATTGATATAAATGGTAAGTCTCTTGGTAGAGAGGTTGAATTACCACAGGAAGTCTTCGGTTTAGAGTTAAGTAACAATCATGAACATGTTGTATATCTTGCTGTTAAGCAATACTTAGCCCAACAGAGACAAGGAACACACAAAGCCAAGGAAAGAAATGAGATCTCAGGTTCTACTAGAAAGTTGCACAGACAAAAGGGAACCGGCGGATCAAGAAAGGGTGGAATTAAAAATCCATTGTATCGCGGTGGTGGAAGAATATTTGGTCCAAGACCTAGAAATTATGATATGAAAATCAATAAGAAAGTTTCAAGATTGGCTAGGATTGCAGCTCTATCTTCCAAAGCTTTTGAAAATCGTATCATTATAGTTGATGACTTCAAATTCGAAGCTCCAAAAACTAAAAGTTTTATAAATTTTTTAAGTAGTATCAATACTGAAAAAGGTAATCTTTCTACTTTAAAATCTATTTTACTTTTAAATCCTCCTGCTACACCTGAATTTCCAAAGCCCCCCAAGTTTCCATACGGGATACGCGGACGCAAAATTGCGAAGAAGGAAGCTATATTAAGTAGTTATAACAATGAAGTTAAGGCTTATGAGTCTTCTTTGATCCAGTATCAAAATGAAGTTGTAGCTCATGAAGATGTTATTGATGATGTGTTTAATAACATAGTACTTTCTTGTAGAAATATTCCTAATGCGGATGTTATAGCTGCTAAGGATTTAAATGTTTATCAAATCTTAAATTCTGATTATCTTATTATTTCTGAGAGTTCTATCCAGAAAATTAAAGAGACACTAATTAAATAGAAACGTCATGTCAAATAAAAGTATAATTATCAAACCTTTGATTTCTGAAAAATCAACTAAGTTGGCGGAAGACACAAAACTTAATCAGTATACTTTCGTAGTAGTGAAAGGCGCCAATAAAATTGAGATAAGAAAAGCTGTTGAAGCAAAGTTTAATGTAAATGTTGTTTCTGTAAATACATCTGTTAGACCAGGAAAAAATAAATCTAGGGTTGTAAAGGGAAAGCAAGTCAAGGGTAAAACCTCAGCTATCAAGAAAGCTTTTGTTACCATAGCTGAAGGTCAATTCATTGATGGGTTTTATGGTGATATTGATATGACCTCAGAAAATTAATTATTAATTCATTATAGTCACGATACTGATAAATTCGTAAAATTATGCCAGTAAAAAAATATAGTCCGATTACTCCTGGTACGAGATTTAGAATAAGTAATACTTTTGCAGAGCTTACTACTTCTAATGAACCAGAAAAAAGTTTACTATCAAAGAGTAGTAAGTCTGGTGGAAGAAACAATCAAGGTAGAAGAACGATGCGCCAGATTGGTGGTGGTCACAAAAAACGTTACAGAATTGTTGATTTCAAAAGATTAAAAGATAACATTCCTGCAACAGTCAGTACGATTGAGTATGATCCCAATCGTTCAGCATTCATTGCTTTACTAGTTTATGCTGACGGTGCAAAAAGTTATATTTTAGCACCTCAAGGTGTCAAGGCAGGAAGTACAATTCAGTCTGGTTCAGGTATAGCTCCCGATGCTGGTAATTGTCTTCCAATTGGTGAAATGCCATTGGGTACTTTTATCCATAATATTGAAACTAAACCAGGAAAAGGTGGAGTTCTAGTAAGAAGTGCTGGCGTATCAGCCCAATTACTTGGTAAAGACGGTAAATATGCCATCGTGAAAATGCCTTCAGGTGAGACTAGAATGATCTTAGCTGCTTGTAGAGCAACTGTAGGTATAGTTTCTAATCCTGATCACAGTTTGCAAATTCTTGGGAAAGCTGGTAGAAATAGATGGCTAGGTAACAGACCAAGGGTTAGGGGTGTTGCTATGAATCCTGTTGATCACCCCATGGGTGGTGGTGAGGGTCGTTCATCTGGGGGACACCCAAGATCTAGAAATGGTATCAAATCCAAGGGTCAAAAAACTAGAAAGCCAAAATCTTATTCAAATTCTCTAATTATTACTAGAAGAAAAACCGGTAAAAATAAATAGTTATGCCACGTTCATTAAAAAAAGGTCCATATGTTTTTCATAAACTTTTAGACAAGGTTTTAAAAGCGAAGGACAATAAAAAGAAATCTGTCATCAAGACTTGGTCACGTGCTTCAATGATTATACCAGATATGGTTGGTGAAACAATTGCTGTGCACAATGGTAAAACTTTCATACCTGTATATGTAACTGAAAATATGGTTGGCCATAAATTGGGTGAATTTGCACCTACTCGTACATATAGAGGTCATGCTGGTAATAAGAAAAAATAATAATTTAAATTAATTGATATGCAAGATAATGGAACAATGGTTCAGGCAGTTGCTAAAATAAGAAATTGCCACATGTCAGCTCGCAAAATGCGTCTTTCTGCAGATATTATTCGTGGTAAAGAAGTATCTAAGTCATTAGGTATCACTAAATTTACCAAAAAAGAAGGTGCCAAATTTTTGTATAAATTACTCCTTTCTGCATCTGCAAACTGGTCAGTTAAAACGGGCCATGATTCTGCTGACCACAACTTGATAGTAAAAGCTATTTGGGTTGATCAAGGCACTCAACTTAAGAGATTTCAACCTGCTCCTCATGGTAGAGCACACAGAATTAGAAAACATTCATGCCATGTTACTTTAGTAGTAGAAAATAAAATTGCTGTTTCTTCTGACAACCTTGTAGAAGATGCAGAAATTGTATCAAATGATTAAACATTCAACCTTATAAAAAATGGGACAAAAAACAAATCCAATTGGCAATCGTTTAGGTATAATCAGAGGTTGGGATTCTAACTGGTTTGATGATAAAGATTATGCAGGTAAAGTTGTAGAAGATGAGAAAATTAGAAAATACTTATCTGCTAGAATAGAGAAAGGCGGTATTGCAAGAACTGTCATCGAGCGATCTGCTAAAAGAGTAACTGTAACAATTCATACTTCCAGACCTGGTATAATAATCGGAAAAGGTGGTACGGAAGTAGATAGCATCAGAGAGGAATTAAAAAAGCTTACGGCTAAGGAAGTTCAAATTAATATCA
>Ga0169931_10007125_pt1 | contig 16686 bp, 13 predicted proteins | sample Kivu_15m_20L_FD_129675 | JGI IMG/M metagenome (GOLD analysis project Ga0169931, IMG submission 129675) | Freshwater microbial communities from Lake Kivu, Western Province, Rwanda to study Microbial Dark Matter (Phase II) - Kivu_15m_20L... | ecosystem: Environmental > Aquatic > Freshwater > Lake...
GACGATGCCGGCCCAGCCGTTCTGCTGTGCGAGCGCGCCGAGCTTGCCGCCCACGAGCGCGCGGTCGACGACCCCATCGCCGTCGACGACAAGGACGCGCCCGTGGCCCGGCTGTGACAGCGCCTCCCGCACGAGCGCGTTGTCCCGGCGAACGCGCAACGTCGTCACGAGGCCGGCGAACGCCCGGACCGCATCGATCACGTGGCCGAACGGATGGACTGGGGCGCCGAGGACTGGACCTCCGAGGAGGGCGGTGAAGGGGGCGAGGAGGCGGCGGACGCGGATGACGAGGTTTACACCCTCCACAAGAACCCGATCTACATCGCGACCCGGGCGCTTTACCTGAGCCTGACCCGCTCGTGGGAGGATCTGGCCGCCGAGCCGCGCCACGTGCCGCAGGCCAACGCGGTGCGGTTGCTGGTGCGCCTGCACCGGGGCGAGGCGGAGGCGATCGAGGCGATCCACGCGCTCGATTTCGGTGATTACGCCCTCGCGGTGACCCTCTTCAAGCGCTCCCTCGCGACGCTGAACGGCCTGCTCGCGGAGATGCAGGCGCCGGCGCTTGCCGCAGGCCGGGCGGCCGCGTGGCGTGAGATGGCCCTGCCCCGCGTTTTCGACCTGCGCGAGATCTGGCTGCGGGTGATCGCGGAGTGCCGCGACGAGCTCGAGCGGATGGGCGACGAGGACTAGGCGGAAATCGGCCTTGCACTTTGGCGGCCCGCGGATTGCCTCCCGGGCTTGGTTGACCGGAGAGATGGCTGAGTGGTCGAAAGCGGCGCTTTGCTAAAGCGTTGTAGGGGTTTAAATCCCTACCGAGGGTTCGAATCCCTCTCTCTCCGCCATTTTTCCCGTATCAAGAACCTCTTGGTGCGGGATTATTTTTCCGGAAGTTGCTGCGTGTCCGACACGAGGGGAATCGGCGTTTTAACGCCTCCGAAATTAGTTCTCGTTTTGACCGGCCGCCGATTCGGCAATACGCCTCCGAAAACAGGGTCGCGGAGCGTGCCGTTAAATTTCGGAGCGTGAGAATTCCGCGGGATGTGCGATACTTCCGCTCGAACAAATCAACCCGGGGCCGAGGCCAAATGGATTCGCCCCTCCCACTAAAAACGGAGGTTCTTGTCATGCCTGCGATCCCATCATCCGCCACCATTCGCGCCCGCGCCAATGCTATCGCGGTAGCCATTTACACCCGCGTCTCCACCGCCAACCAAGTCGGCGGGCGCTTCGATTCGTGCGAGAGTCAGGCCGCGGTCTGTCGCGATTTCATCGCGAAACACGCCAGCGACGGCTGGTTCGAGGTGGCCTGTTTCTCCGATCCAGCCTACTCGGGCAGTTCGATGAACCGGCCCGGCATTCAGGCGCTGAAACGACTCATCGAAGCCGGCGAGGTGAAGGTCGTGGTGATCTTCAAACTCGAGCGCGTGCTGCGCAGCACGGACGAATGGGGACCGTTCCGCTCGTTCCTCCAGCAACACGGCTGCCGGCTCGTCAGCCCGACCGAAGACCTTTCCGACGAAAGCCCGTCGGGCCGCCTCAAGAACAATCTCCTCATGAGCGTCGCGGAATACGAGAGGTTGAACACGGCCGAGAAAATCCGCATCAAGCTCAACGAGCAGGCCAAACGCGGATTCTGGACCGGCGGGCAGGTGCCGTTCGGCTACGTTTACGACGAAACCCTGCAAGGGCTGAGTCCGCATCCGACCGAAGCAGCCACGCTCCGTCGCATCTTTGAAATGGCCGCCGGGCTAATGTCGCTCACCGAAATTGCGAATACGCTGAACGCCGACGGTCTTCGCACTCGCGCACGGATTTTCAACCGGCGCAGCGGCGACAAACAGAACGTCGGAGAAAAACGCTTCCGCTCCGACATCGTGCGCCGATTGATCACTCGTCCCCTCTATGCCGGGCGCGTGCGCATGAACGGTAAAGAATTTCCCGGCCAGCACGCGGCGCTCGTGTCGGACGATCTGTGGGAGCGGGCGAACGCTGCGATCCGGCCGGCGGCGCTGCCGGCACCGCGACGCTTCCGTGACCGCGACAAGCATTTTCATCTGCTCAAGGCCGTCGCGTTCTGCGGTTGCTGCGGCCGGGCGATGATTCCCAACGCCAGCGGCAAGCTCGATCCCGACGGGAAGCCCTACCGCTACTATACCTGCGGCTACGCCCACAAAGAGCGCACCGACGCCAAGTGCCCGGTGCGACACGTCTCCGCCACCGCGCTCGAAACGGCGGTGGTCGGTTTTCTGGGTGCGTGCAGCCGGCATCCCGATGCACTCGCGGCCACGACCGCACACGCCAAGGCGATGCGGCAAACGGATCGCGCGCCGCTGCGTGCGAAACTCTCCGAGATCGAACGGACCCTCACAGGCGTCGGCGACCAACTCCGCAATTGCGCCCGCGTGCTGATCCTCGGCCAAGCCACCGCGCTCGATGACGTGCTGCGCGAGCAAGCCGAGGCGCTCAACGCCGACAAACAGCGACTTCTCGTCGAGCGCGAACAAGTCCGCCTCGAACTCGCCTTGTGCGAGGAAGGTGACATCGAAACTGCCCGCGTCAGCCAAGCGCTGCAAAAGTTCAGCGAACTGCTGCCAAGCCTCTCGCCCAACGAGCAGCGCGATCTCGTGATGCTGTTTCTCGAACGCGTTGAAGTGCGTCCGTCGTCGCGTCCCGCGGGTAAACTCGCCGTCGGCGTCCGGTTCCTCGAGTTGCGCCTCAAGCTCCGCGTGAATCGCCTGGTCGAGGGCATGGCGGAGCGCCTCGTCATCGAGGACCGGGTGCAGCGCGCCGACTCCGCCGCGCCGACCCGGCCGCTCGTGCTGACGCTCGACGTTTCCATCGCGCCGCCTTCGGGCACGGCGAAACCGGTCACGCTGCTCGCCCCGTTCCCTTGCGAACTTGGCATTGCCCGCCGCCCCGCTGCGCCGGAACCGGAAGCACCGCCGATGCTCCATCCGATTCACCGCGCTCGGGCGTGGCGCCGCCGATTAGACAGCGAGCGCGGTCTCAACCAACTGAAGCTCGCCGCCGAGGAAGGGCTCTCGCCCGGCTCGATCACGCATCACCTGAAACTGCTGCAGCTCGCGGACGACATCCAAGGAAAGCTCCTGGATCTGACGAAAGCCGAGGACGTGCGCCGCTACGGGCTCAACCGCATGAAGGCGCTCGCGGAATTGCCGCACGATGAGCAACTGCGGCGGTTCGCAGCAATCAGTTGAAAGTTCGCCACCACGCCCGTCGGGCCACCATCCGAAACGGTTGACGGCGTCAGTCGCTCCCGCTGTGCCGATCTCATTCGAACCGAACTCCGCCAAAGCCGATCAGGCGGGTGCGTTCTCCATCCTTCAATCCCATCAGGCGGCAATTGCGCAGCGCTATTTCCTCGTGCCTGCCCGCCTTCGCCAAAGCTTGGTCTTCCTTGCGAAACCGATCCTTCAGCGCAGCAACTTCTCGGTCCGCTTTGGTCAGATCGAGCCGGGAGAGTTTGGTCCTGAAATGACGCAGGTTCAGTGGCTGAATCGAAAGCAGCGCCGAGACAGCGGTCAATCACGTGACCGATCGTGCGAGGCGGTCCGCTGGGGCTTGATCCTGACACCATTGACGGTGAGCAAAACAGTCTTGGCGGATGCCGTGATCCCAAGATTTCTCATCCGGTCGGCCAGCACCTCGTTGCCGCGTCCTTGACGATAAAGCACTGCGTCTTCACGGCGAAACTGCGCTTTCAAGGCAGTCGCTTCCCGTGCAGCCTCGGTAAAATCAAGCCGCGAAAGTTTGGTCTTGAGACGACGCAAATTCACGGGCGGCACGCTGGCGGCGGCGACGTCGTGGGTCAATCGGCTACGGCGGGCGGTCAAAAAAACAGGAAGGGAAACCAGACTTCAATTGCGCGTGAAATCCGCGCGGAGTTCATAGCGAGCTATGCGCGTCTTGCCCGTGACGACGCACAGGCCGGTCCGGCGCAGCAGGCGGAGTTTCCGCGCCAATGTCCGGCGCTTGAGGCCGAGTGCGGTGGCCAGTTCGTTCGGCGTGGCCGGTCCCGCCATCGTCAGAAATTGTGCGACGCGACGCTCTATGGGGTCGAGAATCGACGCCACAGGATCGAAGAGCGGTGCGGAAGGTTTTGTGCCGCCGCCTGCGTGGCGCGGTGCCGAGCCTGACAAACGGCCGCTGCGAATCAATGCGGTCGCCAGCAGCCCGCCGATGCGCCCAAGGATTTCCGCCTCACCCAAATGCGCGAAGCGAGCCGGATCAAAGTGCGATGGCGCCCTGCACTCCTTACGAGCGGAGGATTCGACGGTGGGCGAGGTGACAGCGGGCTTGGGCATCGAGCGAGGTTTCGACTGCCGCAAAGAACTACGGCAACCTCGTGGCCATTGCCACGCCAAGCGGCGCACATCCGACACGCCAAATGTGCGCGGCAACAGCTTGTCACCGGAGCCGATAGCGACCACAGTTCTATCATGGTGAAAGCGACGCATCGCACAACGCAGGCATTGCCCGCGCCGCTCTTCGCGGAGCTGCGTCCGCACCATGCGTTGCTGACGGAGTTCGCCCAGCGCTACATCTGGTGGCAGTCGCCGGAGGAGGCGTTGGAATTTCCCGCGCGCGTGGTGGCGCAGGTCATGAACATCGGTGTTTTTCAGGATGCCGCCCGGCTGGCGGAGGCGGTGGGCGATGACAGCCTGCGCGCTGTTTTGCGCCAAGCGGAGGCGGGCCAGTTCAACGCCCGGTCGTGGCACTACTGGCACTATCGGCTCGGGCTAGCGGAACCAGGCCAAGTGCCGCCATTGCCCGTCCGCCGCATCCCGTGACGGACACCTTCACCCCGCGGCTGGAGATCTTACCCGCCGCCCAACGCCAACTGTGGCCGGAACTCAAGCCGATCCAGCAACACGGTTTTGTCCTGTATGGCGGCACCGCCATTGCGCTCCGGCTCGGGCACCGCCAGTCGGTGGATTTCGATTTCTTCAGTGCCCAGCGCGTCGATGCCCAGCGGTTGCGCGCAGCGTTGCCCTTCGTGAAAGCCGCCACTGTGCGGCAGGAGAGTGCGAATACACTCGAGGTCGAAACCAAGGCCGGCGTGAAGGTCGCATTTTTCGGCGGATTGGAATTCGGACGTGTGGGCAGGCCCCAACGCACGGCGGATGGCGTGATGCAGGTAGCATCGCTGGACGATCTTATGGCCACCAAGGTCAAAGTCATCCTCCAGCGCTCGGAATCGAAGGACTACCGTGACATTGCAGCCATGCTGCGAGCAGGCGTTCGGCTGGAAACCGGACTCGCGGCAGCGGAGAAAATGTATCGTCCGACATTCCCGCCCAGTGAATCGCTCAAGGCTCTGGTTTATTTCGAGGGTGGCGACATGGCGCGACTTTCAGCCGAAGATCGTGCGGTGCTTACCCGCGCAGCGGCGCGGGTAAGAGCGCTGCCGGCAGTGACCATATCCGCCGGGTTGGCTCCCGGTGAAACCGTGGCCCAAGCTCCGACCGTCGCGCCGTCGGTTCGGAAAAGAATTGTTCCGCCACGGCGGGGGCCACGCATGGGGTTTTGAACGCGAGGTTATTCGCCCAACGCCGGGGCTGGGGCGGCGCGAGCCCCAGCAAGCCCCGCCTGCGCCCGACGCTGGACGGGGCGTAGCAAAGCGCCGCAGGGGCCGGCGCGCGGAGCTCCGGCGACTCCCCCCGAGCCCCGAGCCAAAACGGACGCGCCCCTTTCACAGCAAGGCTTGGAGCAGCGCTCGAAAACCGATGCATGCGAGACCGCGAGAAATGGCACCGACCGCGAAGCTGGCTCAGCCTGACGCAGAGATAACGAAAACGAGGAAACCTACGGCCCCGTCAACACCCACGCGACAATCTGCCGGTGCGAAAACTCCACTGTCCCGATTCGAAGCGCGAGAGATTGTCGGGCATCCAGCGGCAGATCCGGCGCTCGCGCTAGCTCAAGTCGGCCCTCCAACCAGGGCACGTTGCAGTCACGCAGATCCATTTTCACGCGCTGTCCAAGCGGAACGCTCCAGCATTCGGCAATCAGTTCCCTCAACTCGCCCAGAGGATCGGCCAGTGCAGGTGCGCCCGTCGCCGAGCCGCACAGCAGGAATTCGAGCTGCTCAAGATCGTTGGCCATGTTCGTGCAACCGGGTCGTGATCACGTCCCAGACTCCGATTCGCCGCAACTCGCGAATGCGAGAATGCGTGGCGCCGCCGCGCGCGGTCGCGCCCATTCCCGGACGCACGCGGGTGGTTTGAGGCCGGACGCGACCGGCGCAGCGAAGCGGAGCGGGCGCGAGCGCAGCGGTCCGGGCCCCGAACCTCCCGCAGTCGTTTCCGGGCAGCCGCCGACCGTCGAAGAACACGGTTCCTCCGACCGCAGCAATGCGGAGGTTGGCGGGACGGTGTTCCGGATGTCGGCCCGTCGGACGCATAGCGCCACATCGCCGCCGGCAATGTCCGGTTTGTGTCCGGTTCGAGGGCGAAGGCTTGATGCCTCTCGCGCAACCCGCGTCACGTCCGAGGAGAAGCCGGTGAGCTGATCGACCATGATGTTGATGTTCTACTTCTCGCTCGACCCGGACGAGCCGCGGGTGGTCGGGGCCGGACGCGACGAACGGAGCCGCAGGCGGAGTGGTCGCGAGCGCAGCGGTCCGGCCCCGATCTCCCGCAGCCGTACCGGGCAAATCCGGCCGTCGAAGGAACAGGGTTGCGCCGAGCGGAGCGCAGCGGAGTCCGGCGCGACTTTGTTCCCGGTGCCGGCCGAAGCCCGCCTTTCCCGGTGCGGTTGCCTGTCGTGATACAATACGGCCCGTTGCAACTCACGCTTCCCACCGGCTTCGATTCGTGGGCGCAAGTCCTGACCGACTGGCGCGTGAGCCGGGCGTTCGACGCGGTGTCGCTGCCGCGTTGCTTCGCCGCCGAGCCGGAACTCGCTGCCCCGTTCGTGGCTGCGATCAGCCGTGAAATCTGCGCGCGGCAATTGGGCCCGCCCCCGCTGGAGCTGCGCATCCTGCGCGAACGGGTCGTGGAGCCTGCCTTTGACCGCGTTTGCGGTCGAACCTACGTCGAGTTGCGCGGCGCGATGGAAGCGGCGCAGTGGCGTCATTTCTCCGGACACCGCGCCGAGTGCACGCGGACTCACGAATCGTCGCCGAGCGAGTTCACGCTGCCCGCGGAGGTCTGCCGCCTGCAGGCCGAGTTTTTCGGCCATCGCCAACGAAATGCCGCCGCCGTCGAACACGAAAAACGCGCGGTGGCCCGCGCGTATTGGAAGGCGCATCCCCGTCACGGTATCGCCGACGATTTCTTCGCCGACGCCGCGAGCGATTCGATTCCGGCGCGCATGGCCCGCGTGGATCCGATGTGGTGGTGGCGCTCGTTCTTCACGCGGCTGCAAGCAAAGAGCAAACGCCACCACGCCGCGGACGGCCGCTTTCTCGACGCGCTGCCCTCCCTTCGCGCCCGAGCAAAGAAAACGACCTTGGCCGCACAAATCACCGAATGGAGCGACACCGCCGCCGTAGAGTGGGGCTGGCGCGGCGTCGATCACTACCGACGACTCGCAGACTACGCGGACGAGAAAGCCCGGGACATGGTCGCATGGTTCGATCAACGCGCGCCGGGCTACCGCACGGCGGCGCAAACACGCCACGCGCTCGATGCGCGACTTGCGCGTTTCCTCGCGGAGCATGATCCCCATGAGCGGCTACTCGCCGCCGAGCGCGCTTCGGTGAGCGAACATTGGCGCAATTGAATGTGCGCTGCGGAGGCTCCGCAAACGCCGGCTGATTGCACAGGCTCGCGGCATGAAGTCGTCAGCCGCTCAAAAATCGTCGCGCGCAATGCGAGGCCCGCGGCGCGGCGTATATGCGGTCGGCGCTGGCGACAGCGGTGGCAAAACGGCCGGCCGGGCAACCGCCGCCGGCTTGATCGGCGGATTCGCCGCCGCGGCGGTCTTCTTTCGCGGCCGACGTCGCTTCGGCATTTTCTGCTGCAGGAGCCAGACGCGCAGCGTCTCCTCCGAAATCGTCACCCCCACCTTCGCGAGCGATCGCGCCATCAGACGGATCGACGCCCCGGTGCGCCGTTCGGCGAGCAGCACATCGCGATACGGTTCCAGCTCGGCGAATCGCAGGGAGCGCGGCTTGCGCCCCGCCGCAATCAACTGCGCCAGCGCCGCGGCATCGCGCGGTGAGGTATCGGGCGCCGGCGTGGCAGCCGCAGGGCAGTGCGTGGCGTCGGCGCGCGAAGCGGTGGGCGCAGCGAAATCAGTCGCTGACGGAACTCCGGGCGCGGCTTGGGCGATCACGGGCGGATCGCCCGGTGAAGACGGGCCAGGAATGAGTTGTTCGCCGGCGGCTGCCGGTGTGTCTACAGGTTGCATACCGGTAATTTACCGGTGGTCGGCCGGGCGCGCAATGGGCGCACTCCGGTCTGGGTCTAAGCCGCCAGGCTTGGACGTTGGTGTCCTCAGCACTGCTTTTGTTTTGGTTTATGCGGATGCGTTCACGCACTTGAGGTTTTTGATTCCTAGACGTGCATTGCGGCGTCGATGGGATGATGCGTTTTGTCCGAATGAAGGTCATCGGATCGGTGCCCTTGGATTGGTATTGTTTACCGGGCTTCGGGTGATTCTGCGGGTGGACGTAGCGGATTCAGACTGCTCGTTTGTTGTAGGGTTTGATGGCTGCCGGTGGACAGGAGGTGTTGCATGCTGACAATCCGCATGTGCAAGGGCTTCAGCCGAGCGCTCGGCGAATATCTCCGTCAGGCGGATTACTACTCGCAGGGGATGAGGGTCGAGGGGCGGTGCTTCGGCCGATTGTGCTCGGACGTCGGCTTGATCGAGGGCGCGACAATCACCGATGCGCAGTTCGAGCGGGTGGCCAGTAACCACCATGCCGAGACGGGAGCGCAGCTCACTGCGCGCATGGCGGCGGACCGGCGCGCCGGCTTCGATGCCACGTTCAACGCCCCGAAATCGGTTTCCATCCTGGCCTGCCTCGGCGGTGACAATCGGCTGGTCGCTGCGCACGAAGCCGCGGTCGACGAGGCGTTGCGCGAACTCGAGACATTCGCCTGCCATCAGGACGGCCGCGGCATCAACAAGCGCTACGTGACGAGCGGGAAGATCGCCGCCGCCGTATTCCGCCACGGCGAAAGCCGCGCTCTCGATCCCCACCTGCACTCGCATGCCTTCGTTTTCAATGTCGTTCAAAGCGGTTCAAGCTCCCGGCTGCTCGCTCTCGAATCTTCGAACATCTTCGAACGCGCCCGCTACCTCACCGAGGTTTACCGCAACGCCCTCGCCCGGGAAGTCCACCTTCTCGGCTATCGGATCGAACGCCGCGAGCACGGCTTCGAATTGGCCGACGTTTCCCCGAACCTGCTCGAACGGTTCTCGAAACGCGCGCAGCAACGCGACATCGCCATCAAGACCCGCGAGGCCGAACTCGGGCGCGAGCTCTCCAGCGACGAAATCGCCGTGCTCGTCCGCGAGAATCGCGCGGAAAAGCAATACGACCTGACGCCCGACGACGTGCGCCAACGCCAGCTCGCGCAAGTCAGCGCCGAGGAGCTGCGCCACCTTCACGCCCTCCGTGAAAAACCCAAGTCAGCCGCACCCGAGCATACCGCCCTCTCAACGGCCATCGCCCGGGCGTCCGAGCATGTGTTCGAGCGCAAGACCGTCGTGCCCGTCCACGAGTTGACCGCCGAGGTGGTGCGCCAGAGCTATGGCCAACACTCGCTCGCGACCATCAAGGTAGCGATCCAAGCCGAATCGAGCGGACTGCTGCACGCCGACGGCAACGCCACCACGCGCGAAGCCCTCGAACTCGAACGTGCGCTCATAACCAAGCTGAACGCCAAGGCCGGCACCCTGACCGAGCTGGGACACCTGCGCGATTGCGATGCCGGCAGTCTCTCCGCCGAACAACGGGCCGCCGTCAAAGCCGTCCTTGCCTCCGGTGACCGCGCCGTCGTCCTGCGCGGCAAAGCCGGCACCGGCAAGACGCACACCCTCGCGTGCGCCATCGAGAGCATGGCGCTCGTGAAACGCGACGTGGCATGCTTCGCGCCCAGCACGCAGGCCGTCGAAATTCTGCGCCGCGATGGTGCGGATCAAACCGCCGCGGGGCGGCCGGCCGCTGCCACGGCGTTGCAGCAAGCGCAGACCGTGCAACGCCTCCTCGTCGATCCGGCGCTGCAAGCATCGATCCGACACAAGGCCGTCATCATCGACGAATACGGCCTGCTCTCCCTCCGCCAACTCAAGGCGGTCGTCGATCTCGCGGAAAAGCAGGAAGCACGGCTCTTGCTCGTCGGCGATTCCAGCCAGCACAAAAGCGTCGAAGCCGGCGATGCCGCACGGATCGTGGAGCGCGAGTCGCGGATCACGGTCGCGGAACTGCGCGAGGTCCGGCGCCAGTCCGCCAACCCAGCCTATCGCGCGGCCGCCGAAGCGCTCGCGGCCGGTAAGACCGCCGACGGCCTTGCGAAACTCGACGCCATGGGAGCTGTAGTCGAAGTCGAAAACCCGACCGCCCGGCGCGTGCAAATGGTCGCGGAGTGGTTCGCCGCCACGCAGGAGACGACATGGATCCACACGAAGTCGGGTGCCGCCGAGCGCGCCAAGACCGCTCTCATGATTGCCCCTACCTGGAGCGAAATCGACGCGTTGACCGTCCACGCCCGCGAAAAACTGCGCGTCACCGGGCAGCTCGCCGGCGCGGATCTGCAACTCACGTCCCTGCGCGCGAAGGACTGGACCAAGGCGCAGCAAAAAGATGTGCGCCTGTATCGCCCCGGCGACGTGCTCGTGGCGCAAAAAACGACCAAGCATTTTGCCAAGGGCGACGAGTTGCGCGTCGTCCGCCGGGAAGCCGCTAGGTTGATCGTGGCGCGGCCCAACGATGGCGCGGAAGCTTCGATTTCGCCGCGCCAATCCGGTCTCGCCTGGACCGTGTGCGAAGTGCACCCGCTCCTGGTTGCCAACGGTGAGCGCCTCCGCCTCCGCGCGGTCGGAACGACCGTAACTCGCTCCGGCGAAATCCGGCGACTCGCAAACGGCACAACTGTCACCGTGCAATCCATCGCGCCGGACGGTCGCCTCGTGCTTGCCGACGGCTCGCATTTGCTGAGCCGCCAAGTGGTCCACGGCTACGCCACTACCTCGCACGCCGCCCAAGGACTCACGGTGGATAGAGTTTTCGTCGCCGGTGCGGTTTCCCACGAGGGACTCTATGTGTCCGCCACGCGCGGTCGGGAATCGATTCGGATCTTCGTGCCCGACCGCCCCGCGTTTCTCGCCGCTGCCGGACTCAAGTCGGAAGCCCGCCTCTCCGCAGTGGAGTTCGCACGCCGCAGCATGTTCGGCACCGATCTCCGTTCGGTGCTCGCCCGAGGCTGGCGCCATCTGCTGCACGTGCGCTCCCGTTGCAGCGAGCGTATTTCGCATCGTGAACAGCCGGACAATACGGGGCCAAGACCACGGCAAGAGCTTGTGCCGGGGGTGCGCGGAGAATCGTCCGGCAAGGTGCGTCCGTACAGCGAGTCGGCCCGCGCGGGCAGGGTTGCGGAGCAGCCAACCGTCGCCGCACGGGTACGCATCTGACCATACATGGGCGACGCACCGCAAAAACTCGGTGAAACTTCATCGAACCGATGCCTCGAATGCCGGGACACTCCGGGGCTGTTTCTCCGCTTCGAGTCGCCCCGCGAACAGATCGCCTTACCCTATGCGAGTCTCGTGCAGCTTACGCTGAAGCTTGATTCCACCGCGCTCGAATTGGCGTTTGTGACCCACCGCGTGACCGTCGAAGGCCATTCTCTCGAAGTGCTCTACGCGGCGGTAGCCGAAGGCCAAGCGCGCGTCGTCCGCACCCTTGCTATGGATTTCACCGGTGCCGCGTGGCCGCCGAGCTATCAGGCCATCGTGCGCGGTATCCGGGTGGAGCCGCTGGAGTCGGCAGAGCAAGGAAAACGCTAGTGGCCAAGGGGCACGGTTGCCGGCTCCCGGCGAGTCCGCGGCGGTCTCGCCGGGGAAGCCCATTCCCGCTGGCGTGAGCGCCGGTGACAATGCGCGCGCTCGATCGCGTGACGATCACCACGGGGCCGAGAACCAACATGCTAAGTCTGAGCGACCCTGTCAGCGCAACCAGCAAGCCGCCGAGGCTTTCGCAGGCCAACACGAAGGCCCTGTAGCATGGTCGGAACAATCGTCGCCCCGAACCTACCCGGCTACGAATCGGCCGGCAGGGGGCACGAACGCGGTGCCGGAAACGAAGAACGGCGAACTAGGCGGAAAGGAGCAGCAACCCGAACCAGATAGCGATGAATGGGGTGACAATCTATGTGCAGTGCGGGCGTCAACCGCATCCGCCCGCTTCGCGCACCTACTCCCGCTGGCTGCGGAACTGCCAACGATCCCCGGCACGGAGCTGGAACCGCTGCGGCTCTGCACCCCAGCGCGGGTCGAGGACGGTGACGTTGCCGGTGCCGCCGACTTCGAGTTCGTCACCGGCGACGACGACAAACGTGCCCTCATCGATGCCGACGCCGGGAAGCGTCGGGTGCGCTTGCACGACCGCACGCAGGCGGGGCTCGCGGTTGCGTTGTGCGAAGTGCTGATCGACGACGGTCTCGGGCCACAGGCCGAGGCCCTCGCCCAACGGCGGAATTTCCCCGGCCACGCGCGGCGCGCCGACGATCATCAGCTTCGACATCACCGCGGCGCCGGCACTGGTGCCGCCGATGACGGCGCCGCCGCGGTGGCGTTCGCGAATGGCGTCGACGATCCCGAGCTTGCCGAGCGCGACCATGAGCACGGACTGACTGCCGCCGCTGAACCAGATTGCATTCGCGGCCCGCACCGCCGCGAGGGCGGCGACCGGATCGTCCGCGCCGAGCACCGCGACGTTTTTTGCGCCGGCGGATACGAAGGCCGCGCGGGAGGTCTGCCCGTCGTTGACCGCGCTCGCAAACGGGACGACGAGCACGCGCGCATCGGCTCCGCCGGCGAGACCGAGAATCTTGGAATGCAGCCCCGCCGGCGAGTTCCCGCCGCCCACAACCACAAGCCGGCCCTTCGGCGCATCGACCGCCGCGACGGGTGTCGCCGCGGCGGCGACGCCGAGGGAGAGCATCAGGACCGCGAACCGGACCAGGAGGCGAGACGGGCGTGGCTGATTCCGCGCGCAGCCCGTGGTGTGCCCGGAATTCTCTCGACGCGGATCGGCAGGAAAGTCGCGGCGGAACATGGAGCGAACGTTTCTCTCCAGCCGCCGCGAGGCTTCAAGGCGTATTCGCCTCGAACGCGCTCGCGACCGGTCGGGCAATCCACGCCGCAGGCGGGCGCACCCCGAGCAGGCGCGCGAGCGTGGCAGCGGTGTCGAAGGTGTTGACCGGATCGGTGATGGTGAAGCCGCGCTTGATGCCGGGGCCGGCGATGATCCACGGGATCTCCAGCTCGCCCATCGTGTTTCCGCCGTGCTTCTTCTCTTTGCCGCCGTGATCGGCGGTGACGAGCACGACGGTGTTTTGCTCGAGTCCGCTTTCGCGCAGGGCCGCCAGCAGGTCGCCGATGAGCCGATCGGCCACGCGCACTTCCTCGAAATAGGGCTCGGTGAACCAACCCACCTGGTGGCCAGCGTGGTCCACGTTGTCGAGGTGCACGAAGAGGAGCGTGGGCTTCTTCTCGCGCAGGTGCTTCACCGCGGCGGCCATGGTGAGCTTGGCGCCCACGTTGGTTTTGCCGTCGTTCGGCGGGTGCACGATCACGTCGATCATGTCGCGCTCGGTGAGGCGGGCATAGTCCTTCCAATCGTGAAAAATCGCGATGTGCGACGCGGGTCGCTGCTCGCGCAATGCACCGTAGATCGTCGGAAAGATCCCGCGCGGGCCCTTCACGCTCGGCGGAAACGGAAACTTGTCGGGCTGCCAGTCGTTCGAGGTGACGCCGTGCTGCTCGGGCCCCGCGCCCATGATCATCGACGCCCAGTTGGGGCTGCTGTCGGTGGGCATGACGCCGCGGGCGTGCCAGGTGTGGGCGCCGCGTTGGACGAGCGAATTGATGTGCGGCGTCGCCGTCTCGAGGATGCCGCGGGGGCTGAGGCCGTCGACGCCGATCACGACGACGTGCGGGACGAGCGGGGCGGGGTTGGCGGCATCCGGCGGCGAGAGAGAATGGCAGCCGGCCAAGACGGCGGTCGCGGCGGCGAGCGCGATTCGGAGCGGGAAAGAGTTCATGCGCTCACTCGGGCTCAACGCCCCGGCGCCGTCTCTGGCTTGCGGACCTCGAACATATCGCGGAGCCGGCCGTCGATGTCCACGAGGCGGAAGCGCAGCTCGTCGCCGAGCACCTCGAGCATGCCGTAGTGATGCCCGCGATGGACCTGCTGGGTGAACCAGCTGCGCGTGGGCGCGGCATCCTCCAGATTGCCGCCGCCGCCGCCCGCCTGGATGTAGCGGACGCCGCGCTGGCGATTGACCCGCCCGCCGGATACGGGCCACGAGCGTTCGTAGGAATGCAGGTGCCCGAAGAACACGAGATCGACCCCGTGGCGCTCGTAGAGTGGGACGACGGTGCGGACCTTGGGGTCGCCGAGCTGCGAGGGCCCCTGCCAGGCGTTGCCGTAGTCATCCTCGTCCGACGAGTAGGTGGGATGGTGGTGGCAGGCGATTTTCCAGCGCGCGGTCGATTCCGCGAGGCGCTTCTCGAGCCAGGCGTATTGCTCGCTGCCGGGCCCCATCGGGCGGTTGCTATCGAGCATGAAGAATTCGGCGTTGGCGTAGCGGAACGAGTAGCAGTGCTTCGGCAGCGGGAGGGAGTGGTATTGGTTATACCAGTGGAGATCGGACTCGCCGTTGCCGGGCACGGGAAACACCGGCACGCGCCCGATGAGCTGGTTCATGCCGAGGAAATACTCGAAGTTCCACTCGAACTTGTGGTGGCGCTGCCCGCCGTCGGTCAGATCGCCGAGGAGCAGGAGAAAATTCGGCCGCTCGCCCCAAATCGCCTTGGCGAGGCGATCGTTCACGTGCGGCCGCGCCTCGGTGTCGCCCAAAATCGCGAAGCTCCACGCGTCGTCCGGTCCGACCGCGGTCTGAAACGTCAGCACACCGGAGCGGATGACCGCCCCGGAATCGTCGCGGGCCTCGACCTCGTAGAAATAGGGACTGGCCGGCACGAGCCCGGTCAGCTCCGCGGTCTGGATGCGCCGCGGTTCCGCGATCTCGAATTCCTTCTCGAGCGGGAGCTTGGAGCCGTAGCGGATGCGCGCCGTCGCCGGGCGATCGGTTTCCCACGCGAGGCGGATGCCCGTGCGGTCCACGAGGTGCAACGAAGGGCCGGCGTTGAAGTGAAAGAGGTCGGGGAAGATGATGCCCTCGTCGACGCGGCGCTGGAGGCTCGCGAGCCGCGCCTTGATCTCGTCCTGGGCGAGCGCGGTGCGATGCACGCGCAGTTCGCGCAGCAGGTTGCCCAGTTCCATGTGCGGCTCGCGTCCGAGATAGGCCGCCGCCTCGAGAAAATCGCCCGCCGGCCGGGACGCCGCGGCGTCGAGGGCGCGCTCCGCGACCAACTCGCCGTTGTGAAAGAGCCGCGCGGCGGTGCCGTCCACCGTGGCCACGACATGGTGCCAATACCGTTTCCAGCCGCGCGGCGCGGGGGCGCGCAGTTCCACGCGCGCGCCGTCCGCTCCCGCGGGCAGGGCGAACAACAACTCGCTCGTGTGGTAGCCTACGCCCCAGACCGCGGGATTCTCCCCGTGGCCGCTCCGGGCCGATACCAAGGTGCCGACGGGTTGGTTGACGTGGTTGACGATCCACAGCTCGACCGAGAATGCGCGATCCGGGAGCTGCCCGCCCGCGAGCAACCGCATCACGCGCGAGGTGGGTTGGTCGCCGCGAAACACGAGGGGCCGGGACGTCACTGTGAGGTCATCGAGTCGATCGACCGGCGGGGGCACGCGTGGTCCCGCGTAGTTGGCGGCGCGTTGCGGCAAGATGTAGTTCGGCCAGAAGAACCACTCGCCGGCGGGCGGCGTGCTCGCGTGCGCATTCCCGGCCACGCCCACCATCAGGCACACCACCGTCCAAAGGGACAGACCCGGAGTCGGAATGCGTGAGCGTGGCGTCATGGGTTGGCGGCGTCCCGCGCGGCGGCCGTGAGCGATTCGTCGATGATCGCGATGGCGCGGTCGAGGTCGGGGGCGGGGATGTTGAGGGGCGGGGTGAGCGTGAGGACGTTGCCCTGGCCGACCTTGAAGCTCAAGCCGCGCGACAGGGCGTGATACATCACGCGGTCGGCGGCCGTGCGGTCGGGCGCCATCGTCGCGCGGTCCTTCACGAGTTCGAGGCCGAGCAGCAGGCCGAGACCGCGGGCCTCGCCGATGAGCGGGTGGCGCGCTTGCAGGGCGCGGAGTTTCTCGAGCGCAGCGGCACCGAGGTCGCGCGAACGCTCGACGAGTTTCTCGTCGGCGATCACATCAAGCGTCGCGAGGGCGGCGGCGCAACCGAGGGGGCTCTTCTCGTGCGTGTAGTGGCCGAGCGCGATCTGGCCGCCGATGTCGAGTCCTGCCCGCGCGATCACGGCGGCCATCGGCATGACGCCGCCGCCGAGGCCTTTGCCGAGAACGACGATGTCGGGGACGATTCCGTAGTGTTCAAACGCGAAGAACCGCCCGGTGCGCCC
>Ga0169931_10007128_pt1 | contig 16678 bp, 5 predicted proteins | sample Kivu_15m_20L_FD_129675 | JGI IMG/M metagenome (GOLD analysis project Ga0169931, IMG submission 129675) | Freshwater microbial communities from Lake Kivu, Western Province, Rwanda to study Microbial Dark Matter (Phase II) - Kivu_15m_20L... | ecosystem: Environmental > Aquatic > Freshwater > Lake ...
ATCGAGGGTCGAGAGGAGGACCGCCGCGAGCGGATCCTCGACCGCCTCGGCTCGGACGCGCCGCTCGCGCTCGTCGATCTGCTCGGCGTCTTCTCGATCGAGCCGTCGATCGATTCGGAAGGCGAGCCTCGCGTGCTCGCGTCGCCGTGGTCCCCCGACGTCGAGGAGATGGTGCGCGAGAAGGTCGGCGAGATCGCCGCCACCGCGATCGCCCGCCGACTCGGCGGCGAGCGACCCGAGGGCGCCCCCGCGCCAACCGAGCGCGACCTCGCGCAGGCGCTCCTCGACGCCGGGCTCCCCGCGGGCGAATGGGTCGCGGCGCTTGATGTCCTCGCCGTCGATCCCTCCCCGTGGCGGAGCGGCCGACTCGACCTCAACCTCGCGCCGGTCGAGGCGATCCGGATGCTGCCGGGGATCACCCCCGAGCAGGCGGAGGAGATCGTCCGCGTGCGCGAGGACCTCTCGCCGGAGGAGCGGCGGACGGTGATGTGGCCGGCGCTGCGGGAGATCCTTCCGCTCGCGGCGTATCCGGAGCTCGTCGAGCGGATCTCTCCCCGCAGCCTCGCGTGGCGCGTGCGGCTCGCCTGCGGCAGCGTCTCCACCGAGTCGCCCGAGGGACCGATCGAGGACGCGACGGTCTGGGAGGTCGTGATCGACCTCTCCGGCGATCGACCTCGCTTCGCCGCGATCCGCGAGATCACCCAGCTCGACCTCGTCGCGCGGCTGGTGCTTCATCTCGACGAAGGAAGCTTCGAGGCGGTCGGGGAGTCGTCGCTCGGGGACTCGGCACCCGCGGAGCCTTCGCCCGGGGATCGCGTCAGCATCGACGAGGAACCGGACGAGGCGTTCGGGGGCGACCTCGACTCGACGGAAAGCGACCTCGCCGATCGGCTCGAGGCGACGAACCCTCTTCCGGAGGCGCCGCAGGGGGTGAATCTCCGGCGTTCTCAGGGAAATCCGAGGCTCGGCGGCGACCGTGGCGAGGAGGCGGGGCAGGATGGAGGACCTCCGCCTCAGGCAGACCGGGGTCGGGGCGGGGGCGGGGGGCGGTCCCCCCTCGGTCGCTGGCGGCGTTGGTCGTCGAGCGGCTGAGCAGCGTGCTGGGGCATCGCGGGCGAAAGAGGACCGCGACCCCGCGAACGGTCGATCGAGATCGGGTTCGCGTGCAAGGACTCATGCGTCGAAGCACCCGGTCGGAGCGCCGAGAGCCGTCGAGATGAGCAGTCGCCAGAAGATCGCCGTGCAGGTGTCGAGGACCGGAGTGCAGGTCGCTGCGATCCGTCCGGGCACCTTCGGCGGCGCGCTCGCCGCGGCGGCGAGCCGTCCCTGGCCTGCGGGGGTCGATCCTTCCGACGCGACGGCGGTGGGGCAGGCGGTGGCGGCGTTCCTGAAGGAGCTCGGGCTCTCCGGTCGCGGGGCGGTCTTCGCCCTCTCCCGGAGCCTCGCGAGCACCAAGCGGCTCGACCTGCCCACCCGCGAGTCGGCGGAGCTTCCCGAGATGACGCGGCTCGCGATGCAGCGCGATCTTCCGATCGACGCGGCGTCTGCGGAGATCGACTACGCCCTCGTCGAGACCACGGAGACCGGCTCGCGGGTCCTCGCGGTCGCGGTGCCGGGTCCGGTGGTCCGGTTCCAGCGGGAGGTCGCGAAGGCGGCGGGTCTCGAGGTCGAGGCGATCAGCCTTCGCTGCCTCGGGGCGGCGCACCTCGTCGGAAGGCTCGATCCTTCTTCAGTGAGGCGCATGGAGGGTCCTGACGGTCTCGGTCCGTCGGATCCACCGACCCCGGGCGACCCGACCTCGCTCGAGCAGGGTTCGCTCCTCGCGGTCGACATCGGACCGGACGACCTCGAGCTGACGGTGGTGGGCGGCGGATCGCTGCTCTTCTCCCGCGGCGTCGGCGTGCAGGACGCGGAGAGCACGCTCCTGAAGGCGGAGGCGGTGACGATGGAGACCCGCCGCACCTGGCTCAGCTACCGGATCTCGCAGGGAGACGAGCGGGTCGCGGCGGCGGTCGTCCTCGGCGGCGCGGATGTCGCCCGCCTCGCGGTGCCGCAGCTTGCCGCCTCGACGGGATTGCCCTGCCGCCAGCTCCGCCAGCATCCGGACCTGCGGACGCCCGATCCGGAGGCGGCGGCGATGGTCTGGCCGCTGCTCGGTCTCCTCCTCGAGCGCCGCCACGCCCGGCACGGGATCGACCTTGCCCACCCCAAGCGACCGCCCGACCTCGCGCGGCGACGACGCATGCGGGTCCTCGCCGCGGCGGGGGTGATGGTCGTCGCGGCGCTCGGCGGCTGGACGATCGGAAAGGGTCGCCTTCGAGCCGAGGAGACTCGCGCGACCGAGCTCGAGGGCGTCGCCCGCAAGGCGCTCGCCGACTCGCTTCGGCTCAAGCGCGACCGGCTCCGCCTCGGGCACCTCGAGGCGTGGAGCGACCTGCGTCCGGCGTGGCTTGATCACGCGATGACGATCCGCGGGTTCCTGCCCGAGGGCGACGAGGTCCTGATCGATGGGATGCAGGGGACCCTCACCGCGACTCCGGTTCGCTACGAGCGGGGCGGGAAGTTCGTCGCCGACGGTCAGGTGCGGCTCGTCGTCGAGGGCGAGGCGGTCGATCGAGCCGCCGCCGACGAGCTCCGCGACCGCATCGTCGAGGACCGCCGCTACCAGCTCCGCTCGACCGGCGCGGATGCCGCGGGCGGTCGGCGGCTTCCGATTCCCTTCAGCTTCCAGCTGCGCGGCGACTTCAAGGACGAGGTCGAGGCAGGCGGCAGGACGGATGCCTCCTCCTCCTCCTTCTCGACCGGCGGCGAGGCTCCGACGACCTCCGCGGCAGGCGCCTCCGAGGAGTCCTCGCCATGACTCCCGCCACGACGCCGAGCGAGGCTCCGACGATCGTCGCCGGATCGACCTCCCTCGCGGATCGCTTGCGGCGGCTGCGACGCTGGTGGCCGGTGCCGCTCGCCCTCGGCGCCGCGACCTCCTTCTGGCTCGGGCAGCAGTGGGGGGCGGGGGTCCTCGACGGTCGCCATGCCGAGATCGCGGGTCGCATCGCGACCTTCGAGAACGCGATCGCGACGGGGAGGCGCCAGCGGAGCGAGCGCCCGAAGATCGACTCGCGGCTCGACGGGCTCGCGGCGCGGATGCTCGGCAGCGACCTCGAGACCGCGGACAGCTCGCTTCGCTCGAGGCTCAACCGCCTCGGCGAGGAGAGCGGGCTCGCGGCGTCGCTCGTCGTCTCCACGCAGTCCCCGACGACCCGCGGGACGCCCGCCCGGAGCGAGTTCTCGCGGTCGGCGACGCAGCGGGCGCTCCGCGACGAGCCGGACTTCGTCGAGGTCCCGGCGAGCGTCAGCGTGCAGGGTCCGCTCGACTCCGTGCTGCGCCTCGCCCACCGGATCGACCAGGAGCCGTGGCTCAAGCGGATCGACTCGATGCGTCTCGAGCGGGCGCCGGACGGGCGGATGAAGCTCGATCTCCGCCTGACCACCGTCTTCGTCCCGGGTCTCGTGGCGAGCGAGGGAGCGGAGCCGGTCATCGAGGCGACGCCCTTCGACCGCTACGCGCTCCTCCTCGCGGACGATCCCTTCGCGACCCCGCCCGCCGCGGCGCCCGAGCCGCGGGTCAAGCGACCCCGCGACGCGGCGACCGCGCCACCTCCGCCGCCCGCGGAGTTCCCGTACGCCCAGTGGTTCGTGACGGGCATGGTCGAGGGACCGAGCGGTCCGGAGGTCTGGCTCCGCAACTCCGGCAGCGGGGAGACCCGCACCCTGCTTCCCTCGCAGCGGCTCGGCGACGCGGAGCTGCTTGGCATCCAGGGCGACCGGGCGCAGTTCCGCCTTGGCGATGAATCCTTCGTCGTGCTCGTCGGTTCGACCCTCGGGGACCGATATCCCCAGAGGCAGTAGTTCCGAGAAGCGATCGCGGTCGCGCCGCCGTCGCCCATGTCAAAGGACCGAGAAGGCGATGCTCAAGACGCTGTTGAGAACGCGCGTGCTTTCGTCGTTCGTCGCCTCGGCGTTCCTTATTGGTCCCCTGACCAGCGCGACCGCGCAGGACGCCGGGGTCGAGGGTCCGAGAACCGAATCTTCCGGAGCGGCTCAAGGTCCGGGAACCACGGAGGCTGCCGCGCCAGCATCGACCGCGGCAGCATCGACGGCTCCAGCCTCGTCCGCGCCAGCCTCCCCCGCGCCGCAGGAGGGCGCTCCGCCGCCGCCCCCCGTGCCGGCGGAGATCCGCTTCAACTTCAAGGGTCAGACCTGGGATCAGGTGCTCGACTGGTTCAGCCGGACCACCGGGCTCCCCATCGTCCGCGAGACGCCGGTGCCGAGCGGCACCGTCGACTACCTCTCGCCGCGCACCTACGACCTGCCGGAGGCGCTCAAGCTCCTCAACATCCTCCTCCAGACCCAGGACGTCATGCTCCGGGTCGAGGCGGACCGCCTGCACCTCCAGAAGCTCGACGCGATGCGGCGGGAGAACGTCCCGACCTTCGTGGACGAGGTCCCCGAGTCGGTCACCGACGACCAGATCATCACGCTGCTTCTGCCGCTCTCGAACGCCTCGGCGGAGGCGGTGGCGGAGCAAATGAAGGACCTCGTCGCCTCCTACGGCTCGGTCACGCCGCTCAAGCAGCAGAACGCGGTGATCCTCGTCGAGACCGCCGGGCAGGTGCGGCGCCTCCAGCGGATCGTCGAGGAGGTCGATCGCGAGGACGTCGAGAACATCGTCGAGCAGATCCCGCTCCGGCACGCGAAGGCGACCGAGCTCATCGAGTCGCTGAAGGCATTGATGGGCGAGCGGGTCATCGAGTACGTCATCAACCCGCAGAACAACCAGCGGGTGAAGCTCGAGGAGAACCGCCTCGCGGGGCTCACCCTCGCGGCGGACGCCCGCACCAACTCGATCATCGCCCGCGGCACGAAGCCGCGGATCGACCGCGTGCGCGAGACGATCGCGCTCCTCGACGTGCCGCGACCCGGCAGCGGTCCACGCACGGTCCGCACGGTGGTGCTCGGGCGCGAGACCGCGGAGGGCGTGATCCGCAAGCTCGACGCGCTCTTCCAGGGCGTCCCCAAGGAGGAGCGTCCGACGATCCTTCCGCTCGAGGAGCCCGGTCGCATCGCGGTCGCGGGCGATCCCTCCGCGGTCGCGGCGGCGCTCGCGGCGATCGAGGCGATCGATGGAGCCACCGGCGACGCGGCGGGCGGCGCGGTGCCCGAGAGGGCGGTGACGCGTCTTCCCCTCGAGCACCTCGACGCGGCGGCGGCGCTCGCGGCGCTCCGTCCGCTCCTCACCGCCCGCCAGCAGGCGGCGATCGCCCTCGCGGCGGGGCCCGACCAGCGGTCGATCCTCGCGGCAGGTCCGGCGCAGGACCTCGCGGCGCTCGAGGGTCTCCTCGCGCTCGTCGATCGACCGGCGCCGGTCGCGCGGGAGGTCCGCTTCCTCGACCTTCCCGAGCAGGACGCCTCGGCGATCGCGGCGCGGGCGGAGGAGATCGACGCGCTTCGGCGTCCGCCGGGCGACGCCTCGGCGCTCGTCGAGACCTCGCTCGACGCGGCGCGCGGGCAGCTGCGGGTGGTCGGCAGCGCGAAGGCGATCGACCGCTTCGCGCAGAGCCTCCAGCAGGCGAGGCAGGCGGCGCAGCCCCGCGCCGAGACCCGCCAGTACCGCCTGACCGCGGCGCGGGCGTCGGAGGTCGCGCGGGAGCTCGCGACGCTTGCCCCGGCGATCCTCGATCCGCGCGACGGCACGCCCTTCGTGGCGCCGCTGATCGAGCCGGTCGACTCCCTCGGGCTCCTCGTGGTGACCGCGCCCGCCGCCCAGCTGGCGCAGCTCGAGCCGGTGGTGCGCACCCTCGACCGCGCGGGCGACGCGACCGTCCGCGTGATCCGGCTCGATGGTCAGCCGGCGGCGCCGCTCCTCGAGAAGGCAGGCGCGATCTTCGCCTCGATCGTGCCCGCCGCCGAGCGCGACCGCCTGACGGCGCCGCAGGTCGAGATCGACGAGGCGTCGGGCTCGGTCCTCCTCGTCGGTCGCGCCGAGTCGGTCGCCACGTTCGAGCGGGCGATCACGGACGCCCGCCGCCTCGCGGCGCCCGCGCGGAGCGGTCGCATGCTCACGCTGCGTCAGGCGTCGGCGGGCGAGCTGGTCGCCCCGCTCGGCGAGCTGCTCTCGACGGCGGGTCCGCAGGATCCCTCGCGCAAGATTCCCGCCGCGGAGATCACGCCGGTCGAGGCGCTGAACAGCCTCTGGGTGGTGGGGGAGCCGGAGCAGCTCGCCCTCGCCGAGCAGTTCCTGCAGCGGCTCGACGTGCCCGGCGGCGCCGAGCTTCCGCCGCTTCGCCTGCTCGCGGTCCGCGCCGCGGACGCGGCGGTGATCGCCGAGCTCCTCACCCGCCGCTACGCCGCGCGGTCCGCCGCCGAGCAGCGCGAGCGACCGGTCCGCGTCGACGCCGAGATCGGCGGCAACACCCTCGCGGTGACCGCGCCGCCCGAGATCCTCGCGGAGATCGAGTCGCTCGTCGACGAGGTGAACGACGCCGGTCGCGCGGGCGGCGAGGACCGCGAGATCCGCATCTTCTCGCTGAAGGTCGGTCGCGCCGCCGACCTCGCCGACACGATCGACCAGATGTTCCCCGAGCCGCCGGTGCCGGTCGACTCCCGTGGTCGCCCGCGACCGGACCTCAAGCTTCCGCGGGAGGTGGTGGTGCGGGCGCACGAGCCGACGAACTCGCTGATCGTCGACGCGCCCGGCACGCGGATGGAGGACTTCGCGCGGCTGGTGGAGCAGCTCGACCGCCAGGAGGCGGCGCCCGAGACGGAGATCCGCACGTACCGCCTCAACCGTGGGCGACCGGAGGCGATGGCTTCGACGCTCCGCGAGCTCGCCGCGAACGGCAGCCTCGGGCTCGCGAGCGATGGTCGAGGCAGCGCCGTGGTCTCGATCGCCGTCGAGCCGAACACCGGCAGCCTCGTGGTCTCGGGACCTCCCGCGATCTTCGACCGGGTCGAGCAGGTGATCGAGTCGGTCGACGGTCCGCGACCCGGTCCGGCGACCGACCTGCGCATCCTGCGCCTCGCGAGCGCCCGTGCCGACGTCCTCGAGCCGACGCTGCGGCAGATCCTGCTCGCCAGGATGCGGGAGCTCGTCCCGGCGTCGGCGGGTCGACCGGAGGACCTCCTCCAGATCACCGTGGACCGAAAGACCAACTCGCTCGTCGTCGCGGCCCCGACCCCGATCGTCGAGCTCGCCGCGACGCTCGCGAAGGAGCTCGACTCGGGCGGATCGATCGGCAGCTCGACGGTGCGGGTGCGTCCGCTGAGCTTCGCGGACGCCGCGCAGGTCGCGACCTCGCTCGCCGCGGCGCTCCCCGGACTCACGAGCGAGACGACCGGCGGACCGGTCGAGGTGAAGGTGATCGCCGCGCCCGGCGCGAACGCCCTCCTCCTCGTCGGCGTCCCCGCGGACCTCGACGAGGTCGAGAAGCTCGTCGAGCCGCTTGACCTTCGCCCCTCGACCGACGCGGTCGCCGCGGAGAGCTTCCCGCTTCGCCACGCCAACGCCGCGGAGATCGCCCCGATCGTGCAGCGCGTGCTCGCCGACCAGCAGCAGAGCGATCCGCGGCTCCTCATCGAGCGGCTGCGCCGAAGCCGCGGTCAGGTCGACCTGACGCCGCCGGTGCGGGTCGAGGCGGATCCCCGCTCGAACAGCCTGCTCGTGAGCGGTCCGGCGCAGACGGTGGCGCTCGCGAGGACGCTCATCGACCGCCTCGACGTTCCCGAGGTCGACGGCGAGCGGGGGCTCGCGATCTTCGTCCCGGCGCACGCGGATCCGGCGCGGCTCGCCGCCTCGGCGACCCGCGTCCTCCAGTCGACGCGCCCCGCCGGCACCCGATCGACCTTGGAGCTCCTCGCCGATCCCCAGACCGCCGCGATCCTCGTGACCGGCACGACCGAGGAGGTTGCCCGGGCGCGGAGCCTCCTCGGCGAGCTCGACGAGCGCGCCGCGGTCGCCGCCGAGACGGGACCCACCATCGAGGTGGTGCCGGTCCGGCACGCCGACGCCGGCACCATCGCGCAGGGACTGCTCGCGGTCCTCGGCGACTCCGGCAGCGAGGCGCCGCCGACGATCCGCGTCGACGCGACGGGGACGTCGCTCCTCGTCAAGGGAACGCCCGCGCAGCTCGCCCGGGTGCGCGACCTCGCCGGCCAGCTTGATCGCGCCGCGGCAAGCGGCTCGCGGCAGGTGCGGAGCATCGCCGTCGATCCCGCCCGCGCCGACGCGGCGGAGGTCGCCCGACTGCTCGAGCGGATGCTCGAGCAGGATGGCGGCGCGGTCGAGGTGGTGACCCTCGAGGAGCTCCTCGCCCGCTATCCCGAGGGCGCCGCGCCGAGCGCGGAGGAGACGACGCCATGAGCGCGACGCGGGGACGCCGCCCGAGCTCGCTGATCGCCCCGCACGCCGTGGTCGCGGGGCTCGCGATCGCCGCGTCGCTCGCGCCTCGCCCGAGCTTCGCGCTCCTGCCGCAGGCGCCGCCCGAGAAGGACGCCGCGCCGAGCGAGGAGCGGGCGACGATCGCGGTCGATCCGCGGACGAACAGCCTCGTGATCGTCGGCTCCGCGAAGGAGGTCGAGCGGCTCTCGCGGCTCATCCGCCAGGCGCAGGAGCAGCTCCCCGTCGAGTCGAGCCGGGTGTACTCGGTCCGCCTCGGCGATGCCGCCGACGCCGTGCGCCTCCGCGGGCTGATCGTGCAGACGCTTCGGACGATGACCGTGCGCGGCGAGGTCGGGGCGCTCGCGAACCGCGTCTCGGTCGTCGCGGACGAGGCAGGTCGATCGCTCGTCGTCGCCGCGACGCCCGCCGACTTCCGCGTGGTGGGCGAGCTCGTCGCGGCGTTCGCGAGGACTCCCGCGGGCGAGTCGCTCGCGGTGCGGACCTATCCGCTCCAGTCGACCACCGCCGACCGCGCGGCGGCGGGACTCCGCGAGCTGCTGCAGGCGCAGGTCGCCGCGGCGGGACCGGGTCCGGTCGCGGTGCGGTTCGGCGAAGGCGATGCCGCCTCGTCGACCTTCGATCCCTCGCGGGTGCGGGTCATCGCGGACGCGGGCGGCAACTCGCTCGTGGTGCTCGCGCCGGAGGCGGCGGTCGCGTTCGTCGAGGAGTACGTCGCCTCGACCGATCGCCTGCCGCCCGCCGATCGCGCGGGACTTCGGGTCTTCCCGCTCAGGCATGCCCGTGCCGAGCTCGTCGAGCCGGGGCTCTCGCGGATCCTCACGGCGCGCGCCCGCGACCAGCGGCGTCGCGATCCGTCCGCCCCGGAGCCGCAGCTCGCGGTCGACTCGCGCAACAACGCGATCCTCGCGACCGGCAGCCAGCCGCAGCTCGCGGAGCTCTCCGAGCTCCTCGACTCGATCGACGTCGAGGGCGGCGGTGGGCTGCTCGCCGCGGACGCCGTGGAGGTCGTGCCGGTCCGCTTCGCGGATGCGTCGGAGCTTGCGCAGTCGCTCGTCCGCTTCCTCGCCGAGCGTGCCGAGGCGTCCGGCGACGTGGCGCCCGAGGCGAGCGTGGTGCCGAGCCGGGCGTCGAACTCGCTCCTCGTGGGCGGATCCGCGGAGTCGATCGCGGCGGTGCGGCGGCTCGTCGAGCGGATGGACCTTCCGCAGACCGGTGACCGCGACGTCGAGATCCTGAGGGTGCGCCGCGGGAGCGCGTCGGAGATCGCGCGGCTCGTGTCGGAGCAGTTCGCCCGCCGGGTGACCGGCGCGCCGGTCGCGGTGAGCTCCGACGAGCGGACCAACAGCGTCATCGTGAACGCGCCCGCGGCGATCTCCGCGCAGGTGAAGGCGCTCGTCGCCTCCCTCGATCTTCCGCCCGCGAGCGACGAGACGGTGCTCCGGACGTTCCGCCTCGAGACCGCCCGCGCCGACGAGGCGGTGCGCCTGCTCACGCAGAGCCTGCAGCTCGACGCGGCGGGGCGGGCGCAGGGCACCACCATTCGCCTCGAGGAGGGCGGCGAGGCGGTCGAGGTGAACGCCCGCATCGTCGCGGACCGCCGAAGCAACAGCCTGATCGTCACCGCCACCCCGGAGAGCGTTCCGGTCATCGAGACGCTCGTCGCGCGGATCGACGAGGCGCCCGCGGCGAGCCCGACGGAGTTCCGGGTGATCGCCCTCCAGCATGCCGACGCCTTCGACGCGAGCCTGACGCTCCGGCAGATGCTGCGGGCGATCGAGCCGGGTCAGGTCGCGCCGGCGATCGACTACGACGCCGCGGAGAACCACCTCGTCATCGCGGCGTCTCCCGACCAGTTCCCGCGGATCGAGGCGCTCGTCAAGCAGCTCGACCAGCCCCGCAGCCGGCCGCGGACCACCGACTTCATCGTGCTCGAGTTCGCCGACGCGGAGAAGGTCCGCGAGGCGCTCTCCTACTTCTACGGACCGTTCGCCGACCAGGCGGACCGCCCGTCGCAGCGGCAGGTGAGCATCGTGGCGGACCCCGCCACCAACTCGCTCGTGGTGAGCGCCGAGCAGTCCGAGTGGGAGGGAATCCGCGAGCTCGTCGCGAAGCTCGACCGCGAGGACTACGACGCGAGCCTGCAGCTCAAGGTCTTCGCCCTCTCGCACGCGGACGCCCGCGGCGTCGCCCGGGCGATCAACGAGGCGTTCCAGGGACGCCTCGACCGCGAGGCGCGGGCGGCGCGATCGCAGGCGCCCGAGGGCGAGGCGCCGCCGACCACGCTCGTCCCCGCGGAGGACTGGGTCAGCGTCGCGGCGGAGGAGAAGACGAACTCGCTCGTCGTCTCCGCGAGCCGGGCGAACCTCCTCCGCGTCGAGCGGATCATCAAGGAGCTCGACACCGCCGACTTCGACCGCCTGCCCGCCCCGCGGGTGATCCCGGTCGAGCGGGGCGACGCCGAGCAGCTCGCCGCCGCGATCACGCGGAGCTTCGGGCTCGAGGAGGACGATCCGACCCGCCTCGTGAGGGTGATCGGCGACCGCGCCGCGAGCGCGATCGTCGTGCGGGCGGGCGAGGAGGACTTCGCGCAGATCAAGGCGCTCGCGGAGAGCCTGCAGGCGCAGTCGGCGTCGAAGGGGCTCTCGGTCCAGCTGCTCGCGCTCAAGAACGTGCCGGCGGCGCGGATCGCCCCGACGCTCCGCGAGGCGTTCGCGATCCGCGCCCGCCAGGCGAACCTGCCGCTCTCGATCGGCGTCGACGCGACGGCGAACGCGCTGGTGGTCACCGCGACCGGTCCCCTCTTCGAGGAGATCCGGGCGACCGCGGAGGCGATGGACTCGCTCGCCCCGGCGTCGGGACAGGCGATCTTCCTGATCGACCTCGAGCACGTCGATCCGGAGGTCGCGAGGAGCGCCGTCGAGGCGATCGGTCTCGACAAGCCGCAGCCAGCCGGCTCGATCGCCCGCCTCGTCGGCGAGCCGGTGAAGGTGGCGCTCCTGCCCGGTCGCCGCTCGATCCTCGTGGTCGCGAGCCCCGCGGACCGCGAGATCGTCACCGGATTCCTCAAGTCGATCGACGTGACGCCCGCGCTTCCCGAGAGCCGCCTGCGGGTGATCCCGCTGCGGCTCGCGAACGCGGCGGCGACGGCGGCGCTGCTCAACCAGCTGCTCGATCCGGCGCAGCAGGGCGGTGGCTCGAGCCTCGCGAAGGCGGCCCGCGAGCAGATCCGCCGCCTGAGCCTGCGCCGCAACGGCGTCGACGAGCCGGACCTCGCCCTCGACCTCGCGGTGCCGGTGCGGATCCTCGCGGACGACGGCTTCAACGCGCTCCTCGTCGACTCGAGCCCGGCGAACGTCTCGGCGATCGAGACGCTCGCGGTGATGCTCGACCGGCTCCCGGTGACCGACGCGGTGACGGTGCAGATCCTGCCCCTCGACAACATCGCCGCGGAGGAGTTCGCCCGCATCGTCAAGGAGCTCTTCGCGGAGGGTGCCCGCCTCGCCGTCGTGGGCGGCACCAGCCGGCGGGCGATGCCGGAGGGAAGCGCCGGACCGGCGCTCCTCGAGCCGGTGGCGGTCTCGGTCGACGAGCGGACGAACACCGTCGTCGTCGCGGGCAAGGAGGAGGCGGTCGCCCTCGTCGAGGTCCTGCGGCAGCGGCTCGACGGCGGGGTCGAGATGGGCTGGGTCGAGCCGCGGGTGATCACGCTGCGCTACGCGGACGCGGAGGCGCTCGCGGCGACGCTCGACGCGGTGCTCGTGAGCGCCCGCGAGGACCTTCCCGAGTCGGCGGCGCTGCGGCGCCAGGTCGCGCGGCTCCGCGTCTCGGCGCCCGGGGCGAACCGGGCGGTCGAGGGCGACATCTTCCGCCCGATGACCGAGCTCCTGATCCGCCCCGAGCGGCAGACCAACTCGCTCGTCGCGGTGGGAAGCCCCGCGAACCTCGAGATCCTCGCCGGGCTGGTCTCGCTGCTCGACGTCGAGGCCGCCGCGCCCGGCGCGACGATCCGGACCTACCCGATCGTGGTCGCGTCGGCGGCGCGGATCGCGACGCTCCTCAACCAGCTCTTCGAGCAGCAGTTCCAGGCGCGGCTCCTCAAGGACGAGGACCGGGTGCGGGTCCTCGCCGACGAGCGCCTGAACTCGATCGTGGTCTCCACGAGCCCGCGGAGCTTCGCCCTCGTCGAGGAGCTCCTGAAGTCGCTCGACGCCCCGGTCGCCGCGGAGCTCCGCGAGATCCGCATGATCTCGCTCGCGAACGCGGCGGCGACGCGGGTCGCCCCGATCGTGCAGCAGATGATGGATGCGCGGCTCGACCGCCTCCGCCGCGTGCAGCCGGAGACCGCCGACCTCGAGAAGGCGCTCGTCGTCGCCGATCCCCGCGTCAATGCCCTCGTGGTGGCGGCGGGGAACGACGCGTTCGAGGTGATCTCGCGCCTCGCCAAGGACCTCGACGCGGCGCCGCCGGACGAGGCGTCGCTCGTCGAGGTGGTGCCCCTCCGCGGCGGCGACATGGCGCGGGTCGCGGCGGCGGTCGAGCGGATCATGGAGCGGCGCTACGCCGACCTGCCGCCCGAGATCGCCCGACGCTCGCGACCGCTCGTCCTGACCGATCCGCGCACCGGCAGCCTCCTCGTCGCGGGAAGCCCCGAGGACGCGCGGGCGATCCGCGGGCTCATCGAGCAGCTCGAGGGGATGCCGATGAACGCGGCGCTCGGGCTCGCCGTCGTCCAGATCGAGAAGGGGCGAGCGGAGGCGCTCGCCCCGCGGATCCAGCAGCTGATGCAGGAGCGCACCCGGAGCCTCGGCGCCGCGGAGGGTCCGGCGGACCGCGTCTCGGTCGTCGCGGATCCCGCGAGCAACACCCTGCTCGTCGCGGCGAGCGAGGCGAACGTCGAGGTGGTCCGCGAGCTGGTGCGGCTCCTCGGCTCGGTCGAGGGACTCGACGCGACCCTGCCGGTCGAGGTGATCATGCTCACCCGCGGGCGGGCGAGCGAGATGCTGCAGACCGTCCGCTCGATGTACGTCGACGAGGCGAACCGGAGCCGCGGTCCGAACGCGGTGCGGGTCTCCGCGGACGAGCGGCTGAACGCCCTCGTGGTCGCGGCGCCGGAGGCGGACGTGACGGCGATCCGGGCGCTCGTCGCGAGGCTCGACTCCGCGAGTCCGGGCACCGTCGTCGAGATCAAGTACATCCCGCTCGCCTCGGCGAACGCCCTGGAGATGGTCGGGCTCATCGAGACGGTGCTCTCCGGCGGCGGCATCGGGCAGCGCCGCGGCGGCGCCGCGACCGCGACGGTGGTGCGGTACCTGCGGCAGATCGACGGCGGTCCGGGCGAGGAGGAGTTCGAGGTCGAGATCAGCCAGTCGACGCGGCAGTCGATCTCGCTGACCCCCGACGTCCGGACGAACACGATCGTGGTGCGGGCGCCGCGCGAGTCGATGCCGCTCCTCGAGCAGATGATCCGCGACCTCGACTCGTCGGCGCTCGGCAGCCAGAACATCCGGGTGTTCCGCCTCGCGAACGCCGACGCCGACGCGATGGCGCGGATCCTCCGGGACCTCTTCAACATGCGGCAGCAGGGCGGCTCCTACGTCCTCCGTCCGCGCGAGGTGGCGGAGGTCGAGGCGGAGGGCGTGGAGGCGGCGGGCATCTCCTCGACCGAGCTGACCCTCGTGCCGGACGAGCGGCAGGCGCTCTCGGTGACGGTCGACAGCCGCACGAACAGCCTGCTCGTCTCGGGCACCACCGGCTACCTCGACCTCGTCGCGAAGGTCGTCGAGGAGCTCGACGCCGCGGAGGCGAACGAGCGGGAGACGTTCGTCTACCGCCTGAAGAATGCCACCGCCGACGAGGTCGCGGCGCTGGTGGGCGAGTTCGTGAGCGAGGACCAGCGGAAGGTCGTCGAGACCCTCGGCACCGACGAGCTGCCCTCCGCCGCGCGGCTCCTCGAGCGCGAGGTGACGATCGTCGGCGACGGCAAGAGCAACTCGGTGGTGGTCACCGCGAGCCCGCGCTACGCCGAGCGGGTGAAGGAGATCATCCGAGAGCTCGACATCGATCCGCCCCAGGTGCTGATCCAGGTGCTCCTCGCCGAGGTCGCGCTCGCGGACACCGAGGACCTCGGGCTCGAGTTCACGCGGTTCTCGGCGGGGAGCGTGAACGTGGCGGGCGGCTTCGGGCTCGCCCGGGCGCCCTTCGCCCAGAACAACGGGATCGTGATCCCTGGTCTCTCGGGACTCGCGCCGGCGCTCTTCTCCTCGGGGATCGGCGTCCCGAACATCGCGGTCGGCTCCGCCGACTTCGACCTCCTCATCAACGCGCTCCAGACCCAGAACCGCGTGCAGGTGCTGAGCAATCCCTCGGTGATGGTCGCGAACAACAGCGAGGGATTCATCCAGGTCGGTCAGACCGTGCGGCTGCCGGACTCGGTGGCGTTCAGCGCGGCGGGACAGCAGTCGGCGGTGACCCCAAGCGAGATCGGCGTGATCCTTCGGGTGATCCCCACCATCAATCCCGAGGGGTTCGTCCGGATGGAGATCGAGCCGGAGATCTCCCGCCTCTCCCGGCAGACCGTGCAGATCTCCGAGGACTTCCAGTCGCCGATCATCGACCGCCGCCGGGCGAACACCACGGTGACCGTGCGCGACGGGCAGACCGTGGTCATCGGCGGGCTCATCAGCGACCGCTACGAGGAGATCGAGAAGAAGATCCCGCTGCTCGGCGACATCCCGCTGCTCGGGCTGCTCTTCCGCAGCCGAAGCCAGGCGGTCGAGCAGACCGAGCTGCTGATCGTGCTGACGCCGCACGTGATCACGACGGGCACGGACGGTCCGACGCGGCAGGACCGCGCGGGCGCGGTCAGCAACCAGCAGATCGACAAGCTGAACCTCGATGCGGTCCTCATCGAGCAGATCCGCCGCGGCGAGCTGCAGGGTCTCGAGGGTCGGGTGAACCGCGATGGCTCCCGGCAGGATTCGATCGGTGCGCCGTCGGAGTCGCGCGAGCAAGACGAGGGCTTCGTCGCGCCGGCTCCGGCGGTCGAGGGCGAGCCTTCGTCGGGGGCGCCGTCGACGCCGTCGTCTTCCGAGGCAGGTGACGCGACGCCGGCGGTGCCGCCGGCGTCCCAGGCGACCTCGCCAACGCCGGCGGCGCCAGCACCGACGGGTGGCTCCTCGCGATGACCGGGCGCGAGGATCGATCGGCTGCCGCTTCCCCCGCGTCCCCGATGCTCGGGATGGCGGCGATTCGTCTCGTGATCGTGGTCGTGGTCGTGGTCGCGGTCGTGGTCGCGGTGGGCTGCGAGACCTCGCGGCAGACCTCCGATGGTCGCCCGATGCCGCCGACGCCGACGCAGCCAGTCGCGACGCCGGCGACGGCGCCGGTGAACGCCATCGCCCTCATCTTCGGACCCAAGCCGATCGAGCTCGACGGCGACGGCATCCCCGACCGCATCGAGCTCGATGCGTACCTCTTCGCGCGACCCTATCCGCAGCCGATCCTCGCGCCAGGCGTGATGGTCTTCGAGGTCTATGCGCCGGGCACCTTCGCCCGCGGCGAGCGACCGCTCGGCGAGTGGCGGATCGGATCGGAGCAGCTGGTGCGCCTCGCCGACCGTTCGGTCTTCGGTCCCTGCTTCCGGCTGCGGCTCGACCTCCGCGAGATCGGCCTCGCGCCATTTCCTCTCCCGCAGCTCGATCTTCGCTGCCGCTTCGAGCCTTCCGACGGGGGAGCCGCGGTCGAGTCGCGCGGCGTCGAGCGGATCTCGATGCGAGGCTGAGACAGGCGCGACCTTGATCCGGTGTCGATTGGCGTGCTCGCGTCGCTGCGCGAGCTCACTCCTTGGCGACGGGTGGCTCCCACCGAAGCAACGCCGCCCGCCGAGTTCGGCGGGCGGAACCGGGCATCACGCGGCGAGGTCGAACTGGGGATCCAAGATTCGAACTTGGACTAACTGGTTCAGAGCCAGTCGTGCTACCGTTACACCAATCCCCAAGCGGGTCGGAGATGGTAGCGGGGGAGCGGGTCGGATCAAGACGACGCCGCGGGCGTCGATTGGGACGCGGCTCGAGAGGGTCGCTTCGCCGCTAACTTGGGTCGAATCGGGAGGCAATGGGCCGCGCAAGCAGCGGTCGCGATGGTGATCTCCCATCGGGCGTCCCTACTGGTCGCGACCGACTCGGGGCGACGCGGGGGGGAGGTGTGCTGGCGTGTCGCTTGGCG
>Ga0169931_10007129_pt1 | contig 16677 bp, 10 predicted proteins | sample Kivu_15m_20L_FD_129675 | JGI IMG/M metagenome (GOLD analysis project Ga0169931, IMG submission 129675) | Freshwater microbial communities from Lake Kivu, Western Province, Rwanda to study Microbial Dark Matter (Phase II) - Kivu_15m_20L... | ecosystem: Environmental > Aquatic > Freshwater > Lake...
AAGCAATCAGTCGCGTGTTGAGCAGCACCGACCATTCGAAATACTCCTCGACGGTGGAAAGGTCATGGTGGATGACGAGGATCGTCTTGCCGAGTTTTTTTTGCGCCTTCAAAAGCTGCATGATCGCCTTTTCGGTCGCCATGTCGACGCCCGCGAACGGCTCGTCGAGCAAGAAAAGGTCGGCGTCTTGGACAAGGGCCCTTGCGATGAAAAGGCGCTGCTGCTGGCCTCCAGAAAGCTGGCTGATCTGCCTTTTTGCAAACGGGAGCATCCCGACCCGCTCCAAAGCGTTCGCTGCCGCTTCGCGGTCGGCTTTCCGGATGCGGCCGAAAAGGCCGAGCCTGCCGTAGCGGCCCATAAGGACGACCTCTTCAGCCGTAATCGGGAAATCCCAGTCGATCGATTCGCGCTGCGGAACGTAGGCGATTTTACGCCGGGCGTCCCCAGCCGGTCCGCCAAAGAGATCGATCCGCCCGGAAAGGGGGCGGACCAGCCCTAAGATCGCTTTGAAGAGGGTGCTTTTCCCCGCCCCGTTAGGCCCCAGCATCCCGACGAGATGCCCCTTCGGGATGCGAAACGTTACGTCCCACAAAACCGCCGTCTTGCCGTAGTTGACATGGAGGGATTCTGCATCGATCGCGCTTTTCATCTTATTGCCTCAAATGCTTCGAAATCGTGTCCGCATTCTTTCGCATCATCTCCAGATACGAAAAGCCGCTGGTCGAGTCGCCGTAAAGCGGCTCTTCGCAAAGGGCCACCTCCAGCCCGAGCTGCCGGCTGGCGGATGCAACTTTCGCCACCGCGTCGCGGCTGACGTTCGACTCGGGAAAAACGACCCGGATCCGATGTTTCCGGAGAAAGTCGATCGCCCGCCGGATGTCGGCCGGATTGAGCTGTCCGTCGGGGGCGAGCCCTTCCGGCGCCGTGAACCGCTCGGACCAATCGGCCTCGCCGGGTTCGGCGAGATAACGCCTCGTAAAATAACTGAACGCATCGTGGCTTGTGACGAGGAACCTCTTATCCGATGGAATCCCTTGCATCCGGCTCTGGATGTAGATGTGGGTGCTTTCCAACTCTTTTTCCAAAAGGGCGGCTCGCTCTCTATAGTAGGCAGCGCCGTCCGGATCGGCCTCCGAAAGCTTGGCCGCAATGATCCCGGCCCCTTTCTGCCAAAGCTGGACGTCCATCCAAAGATGTGGGTCGGGCACCCCGTTTTTCTCTAGAATCTCCTCCGGCGCAGCGAGCCGGATCCGATCGCCGACCGCCGCCGCTTTCGGACTCGAGCGGAGAAGAGTCGAAAGGCTGGCCCCATGTTCCAGTCCAAGGCCGTTATAGAAGATCACATCGGCCCGCGCTACCTTTTCCCCGTCCCCTTTCACCAGCTCGTAGCTGTGGGGATCCATATCTTTCGGAACCAGCACCCAGCAATCGGCCCGATCCCCTCCGACCGCCTCGGCGAGATCCCCGACCTGTGCGATTGTGGAGAGGATTTTTATCTTGCCATTATCCGCCATCCATCCTTCGAAGGGAGAGGAAGATTTTTTTTGACCGCAGGAAACGGCCAGCATCGACGCCAGCAGGGCGAAAAGAATATTTTTTATTAGAGCGCTCATGTTTCAATCTCAGATCTACGGAAGAATAGAGGGTAACAAAGATGAAAAAAAGAGAAAATGCAAATTCTTGCAAGAAAATGAGGCCCTTTATATAATCCCCAATGATTTCCAGAAACACGGGGAAAACCGAAAGGAAATATTGAAAATTAAATTCCCTTAGGTTAAATCAACAACTCTGTTTCTGATGAATGGATTTAAGAACTTCGGGAGCGCGAGCTACCCACGGAAAATAGAATTTTTAGGATGGTACCCATGACTGTATTAAACAAAGAAACCACGGATGCAAAATCGATGAAAGGAACGAAAGAAATCGAAGACGTAATTGCAAAAGCGATCAAAAAAATCGGCGCTCGCAAAGAAAACGAACTCTGCAAGTACCTCCCGATGAAATCCGGCGGCTACATGCACCACTTCACGCTGAAAAAAATGAAAAGCAAGCAGCCTTCCGAACTGGCGAGCATCATCGAGCGCTACGTCGTCCAGTCCGACAAACCAACCATCATCGCCCCGAAACAGCGCGCAGCCCGCGGCTCCCGCAAACGGCGCGAGCACATGAACTTCACCCGGATCCAACTCGAGCGGATGCTGAATATCGCCCGCCTGGCCGGAGATAAAGAAATCATTACCATCCTCAGCCCGCGCAAATCGGTTTCCAGCTGCAAGCGCGAACTGATCCAGTCGATCCGCCACGGCAAAGTGGAACAGGAACTCTGGAATAGCTACGTCGAAGCGGTTCAAGCGCAGCAAGCGATCCAAGCCGACCCGTCGCTCCTCCTCCAACACACCCATTAATTTTTTTCTTCCTTTAGGAAAAAATTGCCCCTGAGGTCTCAATAATCTCAGGGGCTGTTTTTTTTCTTGAAGATAAAACACGCCTCGAAAACTCTGTTTTTCCCCTTGTCGATTTTCACATAAGGTGCTAAACTGCCCTTTCAGCAAAAGCAGCATTTTTTTTGAATAGCTGTAAAGTTGAAGCTTTTTTAAGTTTTAAATTTTAGGACTCAAACACTATGACAGCAAAAGTATCCCCACCGAGCGACTCGGCATTCAAAGGGCTACGCGGAATCTTTTGGCCCGTCCATGGCTTCGAACTGAAAAAGTTCCTTCCCATGGGCTTAATGATGATGTGCATTCTGTTCAATTACACCATCTTGCGCGACACTAAAGACACCTTGATGGTTAATGCCCCAGGCGGCGGAGCAGAGTGCTTATCGTTTTTGAAGCTATACGGAGTGACTCCCGCAGCCATCCTGTTCATGATTATCTTTATTAAACTCGCGAACGTCTTTACCAGAGAGCGCCTGTTCTACATGGTTCTCGCGCCCTTCCTGATCTTCTTCGCCGCGTTTGCGTTCATCATCTACCCGAATAAAGAAGCCCTCCACATGTCTATGGCTTCCATCCAAGCGGCGCAAGCGTCCGTGCCTAACCTCCACTGGCTGATCCCTGTCGTGGGCAACTGGAGCTTCAGTATTTTCTACATCCTTTCAGAGCTCTGGGGAAGCGTTGTCCTCTCCATGCTATTCTGGCAGTTTGCGAATGAAATCACGAAAGTCACCGAAGCCAAGAGATTCTACGGGCTTTTCGGAATGCTTGGAAACGTCGGCCTGCTTCTTTCCGGCCCAACGATTATTTTGACTGCGAAATACGCAAAAACCCTTCCAAAAGACATCGATTCTTTCGGGGTCAATTTAAAGCTGCTGATGGGCGCTGTGCTCGTATCGGGTCTTGTCACGATCCTCACCTACCGTTGGATGAACCGGAACGTATTGACCGATCCGCAACTCTACCAGCCGGGCCAGGGGAAGAAGAAAGAGAAAGCAAAACTTTCCGTTGTCGAAAGCTTCCGCTACATCTTGAAAAACCCGTACCTCGGCCTCATCGCCATCCTCGTCCTCTCTTACGGCGTTGCCATCAACCTCGTTGAAGGCGTCTGGAAAGGGCAGATCAAAATCGCGTTCCCGGACATGAACGACTACAACATGTTCATGGGACAATTTTCTACCTGGACGGGAGCGATTACGATCCTCCTGATGGTCGTAGGAAATAATATTTTGAGAAAACTCAGCTGGACGAAAGCGGCGATCATTACCCCGATCATGGTTCTTGCTACCTCCGCCGTCTTCTTTTTCTTCGTGTGGAACGGAACGAAGAGCACGCCGTTCGCCCCCATGATGGGAACGACTGTCGTGCTGGTCGCGGTTCTTGTCGGCCAGATCCAAAACGTCTTGTCCAAAGGGACAAAATACTCCCTCTTCGACTCGACCAAACAAATGGCTTACATCCCCCTTGACCAAGAAGCGAAAGTCAAAGGCCAGGGCGCGGTTGAAGTCATCGGCGGACGCGCAGGAAAATCAGGCGGTGCATTCATCCAGTCGACGCTTCTGGCCGTGATTGGCGGCAGCGTTTCGCTGGCCAGCTTGACCTACATCCTCGGACCTTTGGTTCTTGTGATTTGCGGTGTTTGGGCCTTTTCAGTGCTCGGCTTAGGGCGCAAATTCAATGCTCTTGTCGCAAGCAAGGAAGCGGAAAAGGCAGCTGCCGAAAAAGCGGCCGGAGCCGAAGAAGCGATCCCTGCCAAAGCAGAGGCTGTCACGTCGCAGCGCTAAGAGAAGATCCATTCTTTTCTGAAGCTAAAGGCTTGGGGGAGACCCCAAGCCTTTTTTTTTATTCTACTCATTGGGATACGCTCCATTGTTCAGCCTCCGCTTCGTTGGCAAACAGCAACTTGCGGTTATACCGTGCGCGCTTAGAAATGGCATGTTTGACAAAGTCGGCGCCCCAGCTTTGCAGCAGCAAAGCGGCGCCGGCTTTGCCTGGCTCAAATGGCGGGCGCCTCCTTGCCATCTCCCAATTTTTGAATCACTCTCGGTATAAAAAATTCACACAATTTCTGAATAACCACTAACATTTATCAATAATTAGTCTATAATTACTTTAAAAATATAATAATTTAAGGCCGAAATGACAAATCCCGTAAATCCAAACAACGCGAATCTGAACTTATTAACGTCCCTGCCACCGGAGCTTAATGAGACTATTTACTCCTCTTTAGAGACTGGAGACCTCATTAATGTATCCCAAGTCTGTAAGGAGACGCGCGCTAACACGAACGCCTTTGCTCAAAGGCTATTTGATCAACCTGAAGACCCTACTTTGCCCCGACCTTCTGCTTTTCGGAACACTTTGCGTCTAGTAAAGACTCATCATCCAACAGCAAGTTTGGAAGAAGTAGGCCGTGGTTTAGCAGGAAATCATTACAACCCGGCAGTAAAGCCTGTCTCACAAGCAGCATACGTGGAAGAGTCCTACAATAAAACGTATAATATTTTCTGGAATGCTTTACAGCAATCTCAGGATGGTTTGCCAGATTTAGAAGGGGCGGTGGCCATAAGTAATTGGTTGAAGGATCCAAATAATTCCGATATCCTTAAACAAATCACAATCTTGAGAATAAATGAGCCAGATCTTACCTTCTTACCGCCGGAGGCGCTGACGGCTCTTACCAATCTTCAAGAGCTCGACTGCTCCCAGTGCACCTCTCTTGTAACCTTAAATACGCAAAGCCTCGTAAATCTTCGAAAGCTCACCTGCACCGGGTGCACTTCTCTTGTAACCTTAAATGCGCAAGGCCTCCTACATCTTCAAGAGCTCATCTGCTCCGGGTGTACCTCTCTTGTAACCTTAAATACGCAAGGCCTCGTAAATCTTCAATGGCTCACCTGCCCCGGGTGCACTTCTCTTGTAGCCTTGAATACGCAAGACCTCGTAAATCTTCAATGGCTCAACTGCAACGGGTGTACCTCTCTTGAAACCTTAATTACGCAAGACCTCGTAAATCTTCAAAAGCTCTTCTGCAACGAGTGCACCTCTCTTAAAACTTTAAATACGCAGGGCCTCCTAAATCTTCAAGGGCTCGACTGCTCCATGTGCACCTCTCTTGAAACCTTAATTATACAAGGCCTCCTACATCTTGAATGGCTCGACTGCTACGAGTGCACCTCTCTTGAAACCTTAAATGCGCAAGGCCTCCTAAATCTTCAAAGATTCGAGCGCTCCGGGTGCACCTCTCTTAAAACCTTAACTACGCAAGGCCTCCTAAATCTTCAAAGATTCGAGCGCTCCGGGTGCACCTCTCTTCAGGGCCCCTCTTAGAGACTGTTAACGGATTCGGTTTCTGTCGATTTTGGGGTTCTTTTGAGCCACTTTTTGATTCAATAAGTTGGGCGAGGAGCGCGGGTGCAAAATGATTGGCTGCCGACACCGGCAGAAACCAATGCAGCTAATGAAATGGTTGGGGGAAACCCAAAGCCTTTTTTTTATTCTTTGATTTTCCAATCGGTTACTTGGAAATCGACCGCGGGGGCCTCCGCTTCGCCAATGAATTGTTTTGAAACTGTCGCGATTACCTTTTTCCCTGGATTTGAATTATCGCCCCTCTTCGGATCGACCGCGCAGAATGCCATTGTCCCTTTCAGGGAGATCGGCGAAGAGAGGGAAAGATCGAAACGGGTTCTTGGAATTCTCTCGACAATGTTCTTTTCGCGCGACTTATGAACACTGGACAGCATGAGCTGGCAGTCAGGTTTTGCAGCCCAGCTTGTCGGCACGCAAGAGAAATAACCCTGATGCAAATCTGAAAAGATTTTTAAAGTTTCTTCAGGATCGTTTTTGCACGCCGCGGCTATCTTCTGCCATATCGTTGGCAAATCGGACGAATCATACAGCGCGCTATCGATTAAAATGTCAAAGTTGCTGCTATCTCTTATAATCTGAGCGCATTCTTTGACAAGTTCCTTAAATCGCAATTCAAGAAAATCTAGAGGAACAATTTTCAGAAAATTCAAGGCAGCCGCCCGGGACTTTGATGGCTGATTCAAAACCGCGAGAGCGTATTCCTGCCGGTTACCCGGAGAGATTGAGGAAAGAATCGTAAAAAAATTTGTTCGATCTGTGCCGGACAACTGAGAGAGAGGCGCTGCAATCTGATCCAAAAATCTTGGAATTTCACTCTTTGGCAAATCCTTTACGAGACGCAAAAGATCATCCCTTTGGCTTTCGGGATATTGGAATATAGCCTTCAGAACCAGAGCGGCATCGCCTTTAGAAGGCGCAATTGCCAACGCCCGCCGTCCCAGCGCCCCCCGTTCCTCTTTAGGGATGGCCCTTAAAAAGTCAAAAACCATCACATCATCCGACGCTGCGAGGCTCTCAGCCAAACCAATGATCTCCTCGGCTTCTTCGCGAGAGACTGTGTTCAGCATGTTCAGAATCATGAAAGACTTAGATGATGGGCATGCGGGATGCTGAGCCACCCACCGAAAGGGGGCGTCGCTAACAATCTCTCCAACTTCCGGAAGCGGCACGCTCTTTGTAGGCGGATCGGTCTCGCTCTGGGCAGTTAAACCAATTCTTTCGCCTACAATCCTAACAGACATAAAAACTCCCAAACTTTTACATTTATCCAATATTATACAATAAAATTAAATTAATAGACAAAAAGTAATTATCCCAATTTCAGACACCAAAATTAATTACTGGGACAAGCTCAAGATATCGACGCGTTTGTAATGCAGAAGGGCGGCGCGGCGCAAAGGGGCGTTGAGGCAGTTCGAGCGGAAGGGCGCAACGCGGTCGTCGTCGCATTGGTACCACGTCCCGCCGTATTTCAAATAGGCGATGTAATGCTCTTGATGATCCCCGTCAGGCCGGAGTTCGATGAAGGCGTCGAGATCGTAAAAAGCTCCGTCCGTTCGGGAGACATAATGGGATTTGAGAGAAGGAGCCCCCTTTTTAGCCTCGATTAGCAGCGCGGGCGGGCTTTTGGGAAGCATCTCCTCAAGCCGTTTTTCAAAATCGGGCGCATCGGCTGCGAGATGACATTCGGGGTGAAGGAAGACCGGGTGGATCTCTCCCGGCAAATCGAACGGGCATCGGGAGAAAAGAGTTCCCATGAATGCCGTCAAAATATCGTAGAGCGGCGGTTTTTTCTGAAAGAATGAGGGCGGCAGCTTCCGGATAAGGCAGCGGACGACCTCCGCGCTATCGGCCGAAGAAACCGTGAGGTTTTCCGCCTGGTCTGCGAAATATTGGTCGGCAAATTCGCGAAGCGGCTGAAAACTCCGGGGAATCAAAGAACATAGATCCCAGCAACCCGGAAGAAAAAGGAACATTTGCAAAAGGCTGTTGATCCAATTATGCGGTTCGCACCGGGCAAGGCCAACGGGCATTTTTTTGACGCCGGGAGGTTTTGGCGGATAGCGCAAGAAGCGGGGCTTCGATTGGATCTGCCTCACCCGTTCTTGCCTGGCCTTTTTAGGAATTTGGAGCGACGAGAGAAGACCTACTACGACCTTCGGCGCCGTGGCCGAAGGAAATAGGGCCCCCGATTTTCCTTGAAGCGCTTGAACGATCTGCTGAAGGACGAGCGACTTGATTTTCGTATCGGTCGGTTTTTTAAACTCGCGGGCAGGCATCTCCCTTTCAGGCAATCCGCTGGACAGCGCCAAAATGGACTGAACCTTGAGCTGCGGCATATGCACTTAAAATTTTTCCTTATAGTTGGAGTTAAGAGAATTTAAAGGAACCGCAAATTGAACGCAACCGATTCCTTGGGGAGGTTTCCAGTCCGCTGACTTGCAAAGATCTGCAAAGTAAACTAACATACATCCGTATGTTCGAATACGACCTGAAGCGAATCCGAAATTTTTCCATCATCGCCCACATCGACCACGGCAAATCGACGCTGGCCGACCGCCTCTTGGAACTGACCCATACGGTCGAGGCCCGGGAAATGCAGGCCCAGTATCTCGACAACATGGATCTCGAGAGAGAAAGAGGGATCACGATCAAGGCCCGCCCCGTCTCGATGATCTACCAGGCGAAAGACGGGCAGTTCTACCAGTTCAACTTGATCGACACGCCGGGACACGTCGATTTCGCTTACGAGGTGTCTCGCTCTCTGGCCGCTTGCGAAGGGGCTCTCCTCGTCGTCGACGCGGTGCAAGGGGTGCAGGCCCAGACGCTCGCGAACGTCCACCTTGCGGTTTCCCGAAACCTCGAAATCCTCCCCGTCATCAACAAGATCGACCTTCCCGCTGCGGATCCTGACGAAGTGAAGCGGCAGATCGAATCGGTCATCGGGATCGACGCGTCGGACAGCGTGCTTATTTCCGCAAAAACCGGCATCGGCGTAGCGGAAGTTCTCGAGCGGATCATTACCGGCATCCCAGCTCCCAAGGATCCTCCGGACAACCTTCTCCGCGCGCTTGTATTCGACTCGCACTACGATTCCTATCGGGGCGTGATGGTCTATATCCGCGTCATGAGCGGCGAAATCTCGAAAAAATCGCTGATCCGCTTCATGGCGACGGGGAAAACGTTCGAAGTGAACGAGGTGGGCAAATTCGCTCCCAATGAAAAACCGGTCGACGTCCTCCGTCCGGGCGAAGCGGGCTATTTTGTCGCCAACATCAAAAACACGTCGGACGTGAAGATCGGGGACACCGTCACTCTCCACAAATTCCCGGCTCCTTCCCCTCTCCCCGGGTTCAAGGTGATCGCGCCGGTCGTTTTTGCTGGGATTTATCCGGTCGACACCTCGGACTTCGAAGCGCTCCGGGATGCGCTCGCCAAGCTCCAGCTCAACGATTCGGCCCTCTATGTCGAGCAGGAGAGCAGCATGGCGCTCGGCTTCGGATTCCGCTGCGGCTTTTTAGGCCTCCTCCATCTCGAAATCGTCTTCGAGCGGCTGACCCGCGAGTTCGACATCGCTATCATCACCACGGCCCCGAGCGTCATTTACCGTTTCACCCTCAACGACGGTTCGTCCCTCGAGATCGACAACCCGGCCCGCTATCCCGACCCCGCCCACATCGATTTTGTCGAAGAGCCCTGGGTGAAGGTTCATATCATGACCCCGGCCGATTATCTCGGCGCGATCATGGGCCTTTGCACCGAAAAACGGGGCGAGTGCCTCCGCACTGAAACGATGGGCGTAGCGGGCCTCCTCCTCACCTACCGTCTCCCGATGAACGAGATCATCACCGACTTCAACGACAAGCTCAAGTCGGTAACCCGCGGCTACGGCTCCTTCGATTATGAGCCGGACGGCTACGGCAAGAGCGACATCGTAAAGCTCGAAATCCGCGTCAACGAGGAGCCGGTCGACGCTTTCTCTTGCCTCGTCCACCGTTCGAAAGCCGAAGCGAAGGGGCGAGCCATCTGCGCAAAGCTCAAAGAAGTGATTCCTCAGCAGCTCTTCAAAGTCCCTGTCCAAGCGGCCATCGGCGGAAAAATCATCGCCCGCGAGACGATTTCGGCGATTACGAAAAACGTGACGGCCAAATGCTACGGCGGCGACATCACGCGCAAACGCAAGCTCTGGGAAAAGCAGAAAGAGGGGAAAAAGAAGATGAAAGAGATCGGGAAGGTCAACATCCCCCAAAGCGCCTTTATGGAAGTCTTGAAGGCAGAATAATTTTGCTAAATAACCCAGCGTGATCCGAAAGGGCCTCTTCGCTAAACACAGCCCCGTCGAATCCGGTTCCGACGATCCGAGTATCCACCGACTTCGCGCTCCCTTTCAGAGCCAGCGTATAATCTAAGTTCAGCGGTCCCGAGATCCTTTTCCTACCGACCAGTTTTGCGCAAAACCCGTCTCCGCCCCATGTGAATTCAGTTCGAGGCTCGACCCTTTCGAACCTCTCCTTCCAAAATGATTGGCGGTATTCGGCATCGTCCAAGTTCAAATCGCCGGTCACGAGAACCGCTCTATTTCCGACCCATTCCGCTTTGGCTGCAATGAGCGCCATCTGCCGCCGCCGCGCATCGACCTCCTCGCCCGTAGGAAACTCCGGCTCTTCCGAGTGTTGGAGGTGGGTTGCAAAAATCCGGGCAAACGGCTTGCCGCCGGATGCGAGATCGAACCCGAAAACCCCTTTTGCGCAGTGTTTCGTCCTTCCGATCAGCATCTCTTGGGGGAACGGCTCGAAGTCGCCCTTCTCGATGGCAAATTTGCTCGCCACGAATAAACCGCCCGGGCTTCCCACCCCCTTCGCCCCGAAGTTGAAATAAATATGCGAATAGCCGGCCTCGCGGAGTTTGTCGGTAAGGATATCTCCGGCCTTGAAGTCAAAAATCTCGTTCAAACAGACGACGTCGGCGTCCATCTCGCAAATCCTCTCGGAAATCCGACCGATCCGGCACTGCCACGGAAGAACCCCGCCGTCGCTGATGGGATACCCCCCGCCGACGCAGCACACATTCCAGGTAAAGAGCGAAAACGAACCGTCGGCCGGCAGCTCCTTCTCCAATCGACCTGTCGCGATATGAATGTAAGGATGTTTTTGAATCGAAGAAGCAAATGACCTGAGCGCAATGCCGGGGAGGGCGGTAAATAGCCCGGCGGCAAGGCAGCCGGCCATCGCGATCCCAAGGATAATTTTCTTTGCAGCCGCTTCCGCCCTGCCTTGCAGGCGGTCCAACGCATCGACAAGGGTCAGCCGGCGGAAGAGCTCATGCCCCTTGCAAACCGGCTCCGTCAAGTAGGATGCGGCCCGAAAGGCCGCATGGGCGATCCTTTCGCGAAGCGAATCGGCGTCCGGCCAGGCAGCCTCCCAGCCCCCCGAGCAAGGAATAGACCCTAGAGAGTCTGAGATAGTCATAAATTTTTTTCCGTGAGATCATACGCCCTCCCGGAAAAAATGTCAGTATTCAGTATTTTTTATCTCCCCATCCGTGTATTATTTACGACACCGAAACAAGAAGAGAACGATGACATTTAAAAATCTTGGACTTTTGAACGAAATATTAAGATCCGTCTCGGAAGAAGGCTATACCGAGCCAACCCCGATTCAAGCACAGGCAATCCCGCTGATCCTCGAAGGATCCGACGTGATGGCCGGGGCGCAAACCGGCACAGGCAAAACGGCCGGCTTTACCCTGCCGCTCCTCCATCGCCTGGCCTCCTCTCCTAAACAAGGGAAGCGGGTGCCGCGGGCGTTGATTTTGACCCCGACGCGGGAACTGGCTGCCCAGATCGGCGACAACGTCCGGACGTATGGGAAGTACCTCCCGCTCCGCTCGTCGATCATTTACGGCGGCGCAAGTATGAATGTGCAAACCGACCACCTGCGCAAAGGGGTGGATATCCTGATCGCAACGCCCGGCCGCCTCCTCGACCATGCCAACCAAAGGACCGTCGACCTTTCTTGCATCGAAGTCCTCGTTCTTGACGAAGCCGACCGGATGCTCGACATGGGCTTCATCCACGACATCCGAAAACTCCTCTCCCTCCTTCCAGAGAAGCGCCAAAACCTCCTCTTTTCCGCGACCTTCTCCCCCGAAATCAAGAGGCTCGCTTCTGGATTTTTGAAGTCGCCGAAAACGATCGAGGTGGCTCCCCACAACACTCCGGCCGAACTCGTCGCCCACCGCGTTTATCCTGTAGACAATGCGCGCAAAAGAGAACTCCTCTTCCATTTGATCTCTTCAGAGAATTGGCAGCAGGTGCTGGTGTTCACTCGCACGAAGCATGGAGCGAACCGTTTGGCCGATTACCTGGCTGACTCAGGAGTCTCGTGTTCTACGATCCACGGCAATAAATCGCAAGCGCAGCGGATGAAGGCTCTTGACGAATTCCACCGCGGCGCCGTCCGCGTTTTGGTCGCGACCGATATCGCGGCGCGCGGGATCGACATCGAAGATTTGCCGCACGTCGTGAATTACGAACTGCCGAACGTCCCCGAGGACTATATCCACCGGATCGGACGTACGGGAAGAGCAGGGAAAGAGGGCGCAGCGATTTCTCTTGTCTGCGTTGATGAAAGGCAATTCCTCCGCGATATCGAAAAGCTCTTAAACCGGAGCATCGAAAAGGTCATCCTCCCCGGATTCGAGCCGGATCCAAGGATCGCGCCGCAGCCGATTTTCAGAAAGCGCCACCATCAACCCAAGCAGCGCTCCTCAAACAACCGGCCGCAATCGCCTAGAAATTCTAAGCATTATAGGTCGAGGAGCTAACGCTCCCCCCTTTTCCTGTCCAATTGGTATGGAAAAACTGGCCGCGGGGCTTATCGGTGCGCTCGTAAGTGTGGGCGCCGAAATAGTCCCGTTGGGCCTGTAGAAGATTTGCCGGAAGCGATGCGCTCCGGTATCCATCGAAAAAGGAGAGCGCCGTGCTAAAGCAGGGCAGCGGCACTCCGGCCAAGGCCCCTTCGGCGACGACTTTTCTCCAAGAAGCGACGGCGCGGGAAATTTCCCCGATGAAGAATGGGTCTACGAGCAAACTCGCCAATTTCGGGTTCTTTTCATAAGCTTCTTTGATTTTATTTAAGAAGCGGCTCCGGATGATGCAGCCGCCGCGCCACATGAGGGCGATCGAGCCGAGGTTGAGGTTCCATTTATACTCGTCCGAGGCGCTTTGCATCAGCATGAACCCTTGCGCGTAGCTGATGATTTTCGAGGCGTAGAGAGCTTGCGCGATCCGTTCGGCAAACTCTTTGTGCTCTTTGACCGGGGCTGCCTGAGGGGCGGGGTAATGGCGGCTTGCGTCGATACGCTGGTCTTTCAGGGAAGAGAGGCATCTTGCGAACACGGCCTCGCCGATCAGTGTCAGAGGCTGGCCTCTGTCGAGGGCGTCGATCCCGGTCCATTTGCCGGTCCCTTTTTGGCCGGCGACATCCAAGATTTTTTCCAAAAGAGGCTTTCCGTCCGCATCCAGCTTTGAAAAAATGTCGGCGGTGATTTCAATCAGATAGCTGTTCAAAGCCCCATGATTCCATTCCTGGAATGTCTTATGCAGCTCGGCATAGGTGAAATGGGCCCCTTTTTTCAGAAGATCGTAGGCCTCGCAGATAAGCTGCATGTCGCCGTATTCGATCCCGTTGTGAACCATTTTCACATAGTGGCCAGCCCCCCCTGCGCCGACCCAGTCGCAGCAGGGAGCTCCGTCATCGGATCTGGCGGCGATCGACTGGAAGATCTCTTTTACGTGGGGCCACGCGTCGGGATTGCCTCCCGGCATGATCGACGGGCCGTGCCTTGCCCCTTCTTCCCCGCCGGAGATGCCGGTCCCGATGAAAAGGATCCCTTTTGCTTTCAGCTCCTCATAGCGCCTTTGGCTGTCGGGGAAATGGCTGTTGCCTCCGTCGATGATAATATCGCCCTTTTCGAGGTAAGGGAGGAGTTGTTCGATGAATTCGTCTACGGGATCGCCGGCTTTGACCATGAGCATGACGCGCCGCGGCCTCTTGAGGGCGGCAGCGAAACTTTTCAAATCGTGGGAGCCGGAAATATTTTTGCCCTTAGCAGGCCCTTGGAGAAACTCGTCGACTTTGGACACGGTCCGGTTGAAAACTTGGGTCCGATAGCCGTGGTCGGCCATGTTGAGAACGAGATTTTGGCCCATAACGGCAAGGCCGATCAAACCGATGTCCGCTTGCATTTTCTCCATCCTTTTCCCTTGAGGGTAAGGGATCTGGCTGATAAAATAAAGCGCCATGTTCTCGTAGCTCAGTGGATAGAGCGGTCGCCTCCTAAGCGACAGGTCGCCGGTTCAACTCCGGCCGAGGACGAACGAAGTGAGGACGAGAGGGACCCACCTGCGTGGGTCCTGTGTCGAGAGTTGAACGGGCAGCTCGCCAAAATCCGGCCTTCAGGGCCGGATCTTGCGAGCTATCTGACAAGCGCGAAAAGGGACTTTTCGCACTGCTCCGGAGCGAAGAACCTCTCCCCTACGGGGAGAGTTCTTCCAATGAGCCGGCGATGTTTTTCATCAGAAAAACCGCCGCGAATTGCCCGATCCCAAGGCGGCCAAGCGGAGCGTCCCCCGCCTGGGGAGGGCACTCCGGCCGAGGACGAACGAAGTGAGGACGAGAGGGACCCACCTGCGTGGGTCCTGTGTCGAGAGTTGAACGGGTATATCCGTCGGCTGAGGGTCTGATTATTTTTTGGGATGCGGGGCTTCCCCGCCTCTGCGGTTCTATTTTTTCAACACAGCCTCATCAAACTGCAGGCGACAAAGCCTTAGACGGTGTCAAAAGCCTTTAAAACTTCTTTTGCCATTTCGGTGATTCTATTCCATTCAGGCGTATCTATGAATTCGTTAGGGAAATCGTTTTCATCTGAGAATCTTTTGAATTCATCTCGAAAACTCTTAAGCAGAATAAACTGAAATTCATTAATCCCGAATTCTTTGTGTTTTTTTATAACCGAATCACCTTCTCCAAAAAACAAACAACATGTTTCATCGAAATCATCACATTCTGGCCCTTGACCACGGATCCAAACCCTTAACTGATATTCCTTGTCTGAAATTCGCCTAATTATCCTGAAAACCAGACTTAATATGTCTTTTTTAGCTTGATCTGATAATCCCATCCTAATCTCTAAAAATAAATTCATCAAGTGGTATATGCGCTTCCAGAGCATCAGCTGATACTAAATTACCAAATTTATCAAATGCTTTTCCTTCTTTCATTTGGATGACGTAAGGATGCTGCTGACATGTAAGAGGACTATGGGGTTTGCCTGGCATAACTCTTACTGACAAATGCTCGTTAAGTGGGTGAATATATTTCATGCCCGCTCCTTTATCCGATATCGTCACTAAATAATTGGCAGGAATCCCCTTTGGCCTGGGAAATGTCGGTATGCCCGCCGCATGAATAATTTCTCTGACTTTAGACTCATGCATGGGCTTTTTCGCGTATGGCTTCAATGCATTTTGGGCTTCCTTATATAGGGCACAAGATTCTTGCAATGCACTGCTTAGCCCGTCATAGCTTTTCGCAACAGCGGCCTCTAAATTCCCTGCCTGCTTTAACTGCCGCATTTCATAGGTCGAAAACCCCAATTCCTCAGCCATCCCTATAGTTCTTTGGCCTGCCTGAATGATTTCTCCTATCTTCACACTGCTGCCGACTCCCGCTGCGGCCTCGACAAGCAGGGTGTCTTGGGCGATCTGAATGTTCTTGCAGAAGGCGGCCAGCTCCTGGGCGCTTTGGATGCTTTTGGCTGCGACCTTGGCCAGAGCGCCGGGGAGGAGAATGTCGGAGCCATGCTTTCCGATGGCATACCCTGCCAGCTCTCCCTTGGCGTCCGACGAGAGGGTGTCCCATTGGGTCACAAGTTCGTGGAGCTCCGGAGAAAGAGATTGCACGATTTCCCCCCACTCATCGCGGCGAACCAGCTCTACGAGCGAATTGACTGAGTTGATGACCTGCTTGGATGTTTGGATGGGGCTTTTTGCAAACTCGCCCAAGAATAGGAAGAGACCTTCCCCAGACTCCCAAACTCCTTTAGGCAATCCCTTGAGAAGCCCAAGACTGAATTCTGAAATGGAAAGCGGCACAGCTTCCCGCTGTTCTTGAGAAAGAAACTCCCGGTAATCTTGTAAGGCTCGATCGTATTCTTGTAGATGAAAATGGGCGGCTCCCCGATGAAGATAAGAGATCGGACTAGCCGGGGTTTCCTGGATGGATTGGCTCAAATCGCGAACGGCTTGCGAATATTGTCCTAGAGCTAACGCATTTTCACCTCGCGAATGGCATGGAGAGTTTTGCGTGAGCTGCATCGCCAAGGTGTAGGATGTGTAAGCTCTCCAATCCGCCGGATATCCGGCGAGCGATGCGGCCGCTGAGTTGTTGGCTGTCGGCAACGGATAAAAGTTCCCGCCGGCCCAGATTCCGTCCGCTGCGACCAGCACTTGATCCACAGAGGAGGGAAATTCCACTTTGGGCAAGGCGGAGATGCAGGGTTGGTGCATGAGCGCAGCCTCTTCCTTAGAACAGGCCTTTAGATCGGGAAGCGGCAACTTAGGAAGATTGGGATTGAGTTCCTTCTCGGAAGCGGCAAAGAGGGAACCGGCTCCCGCTACAACGACTCCTCCGATAGATGCGCTTAAGGCATATCCGGTCACGCAGGCAATCCCAACGCCCGTCGCGCAAAGGGCCGCTCCAACCCCAATTTCGACAGCGTGATTGGCGATGAACCTTCCTGTTGCCCGGCAAACCTTGCCGACGTCCTTGAAAAAGCCGCACGTCTCAACGGAATACTCGTTCAA
>Ga0169931_10007130_pt1 | contig 16675 bp, 4 predicted proteins | sample Kivu_15m_20L_FD_129675 | JGI IMG/M metagenome (GOLD analysis project Ga0169931, IMG submission 129675) | Freshwater microbial communities from Lake Kivu, Western Province, Rwanda to study Microbial Dark Matter (Phase II) - Kivu_15m_20L... | ecosystem: Environmental > Aquatic > Freshwater > Lake ...
ATAAAAAAAGATATTATTAAAAAATTCTTTGATAGTCTATTAAATAATTTAGAAAATAAAGTGACCTCACCTAAAACTAAATTTTATAGTATATATGTAAATCATCATCTATAAAGATTTTGAAATAAGTATCTATAAAATAAAAGATAAATGCAAAAATATTTGGTACATTTGTTAATCATCCTCTCTACCAACATTTATAAAACTTAGCTTTTAATATAGATCCTAAGAAGAATTTATCAGAAAAAGGTAAAAATATCTTTGCTAATGATAAAAATACAGGAAATTAAATGATGAGGTTGATATTATAATCTTTTATTGTTTGGAGTTAGAAATTTCCAAGGAATAGTAAAGGGTAATCGACTAAATTCAAAAAGACTCATACATAATTAATATAAGAAAAAGTAGTATTACCTAAAGATTATATATATTATACCGCCATGAATAATAAAAAAGCCTAATCAAAAAATTCAATAAAAAATTAAGAGAAAAAAGCAGAAAGTAAATAATTACCAAATTAAAAAGCATCTATTCCATCTTAAAAATCACAATCATTACCACCTGTGAAATCAAAAGATTCTCGTTAAAAATATAGTAATTTATGATATAATATAGTGGTCTAATTAAAATACATCTAAAATAAGATCTAATAACTTATGAGTATAATTTAAGATGGTGAATAACAATAATAGATAAGGCGTGAAATAAAAAGTTTCCATTCTAAATTCCAAAAAGATCGTTAAAAACTAACCTAATACTAACGATTTATCTTCTAATTTAATAATGACTAGCTTGCTAATAAATATATAAACATATACGGTTTCTTAAATTAATAAGAAAATATATATAATCAATACGTACTTAAAGATGATTATTCATCATATCTGGTCTCGTATAAATTGATCTTTTAAAAATCGTTTGAAGTATCTGAAATTAAAAATAAGAAGACGCCTTAGCCTATGGAGGGTAATAAACATTAGATTTCTATTGAGAAAAAGATTAGTTAAAATAATAAAGTTGGTTAAAATAGTAAAGTTAAGGATTAATAAAAATAAAAACTATAAAAATTGAATATAATATCAAAAAAATCAGTTGTTAAACAAGAAAAAGCATAAGATTATCCTGTAAAATAAGATATTTCAAAGCCTTATGAAGACAACATCAAAAATAATAGATAGAATCGAAATATGGGCTAAAGTTTCTTCGTTAAAAGATCCAAGTCATCTAAAGTAGCCCATGAAGGATTTAGTATTATAGCAAGTATATCTTTAATTATCTATAGAATCATTATAAAAATCAAAATTGAATACAATAGTTCCGAGAATGAAATCAAGCAATCCATATAATTCTAATTTACATAAAACTAAACTATTACATGGATCAATCCATGGATCAGTTATGAATAAATCCGGATTAAATTTAAAGGGAATTTTTGCCAATCCACCAAATGCTAATGTTCGATCTAAAAATTATGATGGATAGCTGGTAATCTAAAATATGTAACTTTAAAAACAATGTTAAGGTGTAAGTAAAAAACAAGGATTAAAAAGATTTAAAGCATCAATATTTAAAAATAAAAATATCATATATGAAGACTAATTTATCCAAATTGGATATAAATCATCTCCTCTATATGAAAAAGTAGAAAAATTTACTTCTTTTTTAAATTTTTAGATATTTTATGGAAATAAGGGTAATAATAATATCACTAAGTTTTAAATATTCTTCAAAGGTGATAAAAGTAATATATTTATGAATTTAGAAAGTCTTATCTATACGAATCCTCAAAGAATTGATCATATAATAAAACCCCAAGAACAGATCAAGATGGAATTATTGAATGTTCCAAAGGTTTTACCTTATAATTTTATTAGTATGGCAGCTTCTTATTAAATTTTAGGGGAAAGTTTCAATTTAGTTGCACTTTTACCTACTTCTATCTTACAAATGACAACATATTATGATATTGATTTGAAAACTATTGATAGTAAGTGGAGATAATGTTCTCATATTCTAAAAACTTAACCATTTAAATTAAGTAGACATTTTCCTCCAGATCAATTAAGTCATTTTTTACCAAAACTTAAATAAAAAACTCCATATATAATATTTGCTTAGCCAGGTAGTACCACTGATTATGAATTAATTTGTTAAATAGTGATTCAATAAGCTTTTGAATCAATTTTAAAAATAATAGTAAGGCCAGATTTGAATGTTGTTCTTCAGATAGGAGCATACTAAAATGATTAGAATACTATTCGATATTTCAAATTTTATTTGCAGTCACTGATGGTAACATTAAAAGAGTTTTATCTATGAAGATTTTTTTTATGATTTTTTATATAGTTATTTTTTGTTACATTTATAATTTAAATTAAAGTATTTTGAAGCACAGAAGAATCGAAAGCAAGGAATTCGAAATTTAAGAATGTTTGATTTTCCTTTAATAATATATGATATCAATATCACTTTTAATTGTTTTGCTATATGTTTTTTTTAAGCTATTAATGAAGACTTGTCCGCCAATATCTCAAAAATATAAGCACTTAAACTACCTTTGCAATTTATTCAGAATACATTGAAAACATATAGTTTCATACTGCAGGATATTTTTTTAGTTCTTGACCGTTGAATTGTTTTTTGTTTGTTTCGGGGCAAAAGATGAGCATGATAATATTTAAATAAACTTTTTTAAATTAAGTAAAGATAAGGCTATGACTAAACAAAAAAGATCAAAAATTCAAAAACCTGGCCATGAAAAATAAAATTAAGGATAACGATTAGCCCATTTACAAATTCCGATGCAGAAAAAACACATTTTTAAGAACAAGAAGAAAACTCAGCTTCATGAACGATCCATATCTAATTCAGCATTAGATATATCCACATCTACTTCTCCAAGTTATCACAATAATGTATATCTTTCTAACTTAGACTTTCTTTAAATCCCATTTCTTACATCAAGCCTAAAATTTACTTAAATAACCTTTGTCCGCTTCACTTAACATATCTTTGCCAATCGAAGAATCTGAGTGTAAAGATTATTTTTTTGGTTAATTTAAATCAGAATTTTTCAAGAAATTTAACAGATCTCAATAATTTAATACTGTCCTTGGATACATGAGCAGTATTGGTGAACATTTGCTTGATCAATAATTGAAATTTCCCATGCCTGTTTTGAACTACAATAGTAATGGAGTCTTTTGCGAAAATGAAAGACTAAAAAGTATTCAATTAATATACTCCTTTTGTTTCAGTTATAGATTTAAATCAGATACTATATTTCTGGCTTTAAATATCTTTCATAGGATATCCTTCGATCGATAGTTCGATGCTTATGATAATACATTGAAAGCCATATCTTCCTTATTCGTTGCTTCTAAATATTAAGAAATCGCAATTCCTAAACTTGAAACATTCGTCAATATCGACCGTAGCTAAGCTATTTCAACAGATGATGTATTGAAACTAGAATCCCATATGCTGATTTATTTTAAATTTAGCATAGGTTTTCCATCGCCTCTTCAATTTATTGAATTATTAGTTATACGTTATGATATTGAATAAGATTTGAAAAATAAGATGATTCAATTATGCTATCTCTCATTGAGTAATTTAGCATTATTGCAAGGTAAAGGAAGTTTACTCGCTTTAACTTGCTTGATTATGATAAGACCGAATACTTAGATTGACCTTGAAAGAAACGATTATTTAAAGCATGAATTAGGTTGGCGTCTAGAATAGCTTACTAAATTATCATTAATGCAATGACATGAAATGATTTCAATATACTATCCCTTTCTATTTTTATATTATTATAATGATTATCTCACTTCAATCTTTTTCTGAAGTTTAGCGGATATAGTTTTATTTATAACAATAAAAAAATAAGATATAAGTCGTAAAAATTAATATAAACAATATATACTGTATTTACTGATATAATTTTTAAAATAATAACTAAATAATGAATCATGATTACATAGTTCAGGAAGGAAATAGTTTGAATTTAGAACGCTTTTATGCATAAATATATCTTTTGCTTATCAAATTTAAGAGCCTTTTAATTGAACTTAATGATTTATTTACAATTGCATTATTATCTTCATTCAGGAGTGATAAATTGTATAAAAACTGTTACTTTTAGTTTATTAGCATTATTTATGAGGGGAAATTATTGAAAAAATGTGCCCAAATTTAGATATTTTCAAGAGGAAAGGCTTTGATTTAAGAAAATATGCATTAAAGTATATACTATTTTGTTGCTTCAGTTGGGCATTGGTTTAGATGATAAAAGGCTTTTGTTAAAATTTATGGAATTTGTGGTATAAGGGATTATTTAAATTTATTATAGAATATATACTATTGATTTTATATGATAAACATTTGTGATTTTTCTTTCAACTACTAATTATATTATTGGATGAACTCTTACTTCCAATAAACCATGAAAATAGCTTCAAAATATGAATATGCAACTCGAGAAACTCTCATATTGTCATGTAAAACAAAATAATAGCAAATATTTAGTATCTCTTCAAACATTTAGCTCTTAGATACTAATGATGAGTTACACATAAAAAACTTTTTGTTCATGCCTATGAAATCTTATAATAGTAGGATGTATCTTTATATATCTTTATATTTTTATTTAAAGTAATGCATAGTTTGATTGCATAAGAATTTATAAAAGTCTAGAATTAGAGATTAGTATGATGGATTTTTGGAGAATATTGGTACTGTGATCTAGAAAATGTATAAGTATGAACAAACTGGATATGAACAATATCCTTATTTAACACTATTGAACAGTGGTTTTAAAAACTATGAAAATCTTTATTTAAGACATCTCATAATGAATTTAATGATTTTAGTGGTTCTTTAAAGGCCGATATCTTAGTCATCTTCTACATATTTCGGATATTTTAAGTTGTTTTAGATAAAAGGCCACAACATTTTATATATTTGAACCACAATATCTAGATAATTTTGAATAATTGAGTTTTAAAGAAGTATTCTTGATGCTGAAATGAGACAAAGCATTTATCCTTTTTGTTTATGAGATTGAGAGTGTTTTAAAGCCATATTGAATACTTTTTAAAAGGTTGTGTAAAGATATTGTTGAATATTTTCTGATTTTCTGCATATTAAACTTAAAACTCCTGTTATTATATAAGGTTTAAGTGGATATTTTTATATTAGTTTGATTCTTTCCTCAATATTACCTTAAATAATAGAACCTTGAACTTCACAAAGTCTTGAAAAAGCTTTTTATGCTTGATAACATAATAAAGTATTAGAAAAGTTTATGATTGAGTATTACATAGCATATTTGATGATATCATGATTGAGATTTTTTATTTTTATCATATATTTTAGAAATTTAAGGAAGGTTCTCTTAACAGCTATAGGTATATAATATTTATTATCATAAATGATAGGAAGATTTTCTTTTTGGACTAATTAATAATAATAGCTGTTTAATAAGGCTAAGTAATCATTATTTTAATTTGATTAATCATATAAATAGGTTTAAATAGGTTTGATGAGAAGTGAAAAAAAGGATACTTATATTTAAGACCATTAAATTTCTTATTTATTGATAAATTAATTTATTCTTTAAGTAACGAGTTTGACATATTGATTGATGCTTATAATTCTAGAAATATTTATAAATAAATCTTATGAATCTTCTCTTGTATTTAGTGTATCTTTTAGTTTTTTTATATCTGATTATTCTTCAAATTATAATTTCTGCATTTATGATTTTGAGAACTGACATCTAACCAATAATTTTTAATAGCAGAAGTCGGCTAGTTGTTGAAATTTATCGATATGTTGATAATTAGTTTAATTTATGTAATTATAAGCTAAATTGAAGAATTCTTACCAAAAATATATTGTATGATTTGTTAAATCTATGGATTTATTGAAAGAAAGCTCAATTATCTTTTTTATGAAGTTAAAGTACTATTAAATTTCTTATATGTATTTATAAAATAACTTATCTGAGATTATTATTATTACCTAGATATATGATTATGCGGTATTGAATTCTCTGTTCTTGATTAATTTTTAAGTTTAAAGGGCGAGATAATTTTTGACTTTATCAAGGAATAGATTTAAAAGATCATGATTTTCTTGATAGGATTTAGCAGATTAAATTATTGATTTGATACTTTATACCCCTACATCGATTGTTTAATCATCTCTAAGTAATTAAAATACTTTATCAGTCAGAAAATGATTAGGAAGACATTGATAGACTACTTAATCATAAGTCAAAGAAACCCAAGCAGTAAATGTTTGAATTATTCTTTATTTTTCCACATAAGTATTGTCCCATAACATAGGACAAGCATTATTAAGTATGATAAGTATGTGTTTTTGATTTTGAATTAAATAATTTTTAGCTTTTTATCTTGTATTTTAATCAATTACCAATCGATTATCTTATATTTATGATGATATATATCCTAAAACTTTTAAATAAAAATTTGCCTTAGCTGATTTGGCCAATTATTCATTCTATGATATTATTGAACCTAAATAATTCTATATAGATGCTTAAATATTTGAGACTGTACTAATAAATATGTATGCTAATGAAAGCTCTATGTTACAGAAAAAGGCTCTTGATGATTTCATATTTATTCCAAACATTCTGATCAGATCTCTATAGTAATATTGAAGATTTTATTGTGCAATTGTTTCAAATTAGTACTTGAATTTGTCCTTTATTAGATTTGATATTAGTATATTTTCATAATTGGTATTTGTTTATGCATGTTATGTCAATATATGAAATGCAACTTATAAAAACATTTCATGTTTGCTAAGTAAAGTTACATTTTGGGAGGCGTTCTCTAAGTATTATTATGCATTTTCTGAGTTGGAGGATATTACGACGAATTGGGAAATCGATTATCTAAAATATGGAATAAATTGCTCTAGTTGCATTGATTATATTTTGACAATCAAACAATAATTATATATCTATTGAATATACTACTTTAAAGCAAACATATATATGAAAAATTGTAAAGATAAATAAAATATTCAACTTTGCACACATCAATCAAATAATGGGCCTCATTTTTGATATTTTTAATTTTATTCAATTCAAAAAAATATTTTTATATATTGTATTGTAAATTTGATCGTAAAGTATATGAAGACTTAAATAAAATCATATTATAAAAAAATAAATTCATATATTATGATTTTTTAAGTATATTATATATATTTTACTTATACTTTTAGTATGATAATAGGTAAAATTCTTTAATAAAATATTTAATACTCTATTATCAAATAAAGAGCATAGCACATGAATAAAGTTTATAAAATTAAACTACATTATATATATTTTATATTTTTTAATCAACAATTGATAATAATCATACAATACATGAATAATTTACCTTTATATTCAAAATAATTCGATTATTATTTATTTTTTGAATAAATTTGAATAATTAAAAATATTAAATAATACAATATCAATACAATTTATCAAATAATGCATATTATAAATATATTTTAATAATTTTTAGCTTATTTATAAATAAATTTTGGTATTTATGTGATGATGTTACTTTTTATTATTTATTAAACATAATGATTAATACAAAATAAATGGACCGAAATCGTGATAAATCTCCAGATTTCAAATAAAGAAGTGAAGGAATTCTTTATTGCCGAAATATTAAATAATTTTTAGAAAGTTATAAAACTACAAAATGCAATAATGATGTCCCACATAACGAATAAATTTGTATTCATTATCATTCAAAAGAGGATAAAAGAAGAAATCCCTATGAAAATCATACATTTCTATATTATCCTAACAAACTTTGTGGATGCTAAAAATAAGTATGTACTTTATTAAGTTAGAAATGTCCAAATATACATAATAAATTCGAGAAAATATTTCATCCTCTAGTTTATAAAACACAGAAATGCACTAATTACTATTAATGTATGTTCAATTTTCAATGTTATGGCGTACATTCTATAGATGATAAACATTTTCAGCAAGGCTAATTTTTTAGATTCGATATTGAACTATTTAAGACAAAAAAATGCACAAGAACTGGTAATTATTTATTTTATATAGATCATCATTAACGTAAAGTTTGCAATTATTATCATAATGACAAAGATAGAAGAAGACCTAATTTTGACTCATATAATCATATTCCTTGCCACAAATAAAATTGTAATTGTTAGAAATCGCATAATAAAATTGAGCAACTATATCATCCAAGTAGATATAAAAGTAAATTTTGTACAACATTTGGAAAGGATTCTTTTGGTTGTGAATATAGAGACTTTTGCTCTTTTGCACATACTAAATAATAAATTACTATATAATTGATCGATCCTAATAATTAGGAGCCTAATTATATGGTAAATTGGTATAAAACAGTGTGGTGTCCTTATACTACTGAGTAATAAATATTTATAATATAGGCACGATCGCAGTAATTGTGTCTATGCACATAATATTCAAGATTATAGAAGAAGGCCAAAAGATTATAAGTATCATACTTAAAAATGTTAAGCTTGGATATTTTCCAGCAAAATTTAATCTATTTAAGAAGCTGGATGTAAGGCTGGAATGAAATGCAATAAATGTCATGGATGGATGTAACAGAGATTTCATCCTCAAATATACTTAAAAAAGAATAAACAATATATGCATAAATAATAAGCTTTGTAAAAGAAATTAGTCCATCAAAGAGATCACAGCAAAAATACTAAATAAAAGAATATAGAAACTATTGCTAATAAAGAAATATAATCAAAAATAGAAAGTAATAATAAAAATTCGAAATATGCTGTGGGAGCACCTTTCTTTAAAAGTTAAAAAGATATATCGTAAACCAGTAAAGCTACTAAGGCCAAAACAGGAAACATAGGAAGTGAAAAATCATGCAATTAAAGCGATCAAAGAGTCAAACCGGTTAATCAAGCTGCAAAAACCAATAAAAAAATAACAGGTTCTGTATATGTATAAGATTAAATATGGCATTTTTCTTATGAAAATTAAATGATGCAACAAAAAAGTCAAAAATAATAAACAAGATCTAAATCTCAAGGTAATAATGAAGATCATGAACAATCATATTCTCGTTCCATTAAATAAATGGTAAATAATTTTTGATATAGTTTGTCGAAGAAAATTCTCTATTGGATAAGCTTAATAAAAATAGGGTTCATGAAATAATATTGATAAGTATGGACGATAGCAAAATAAACGATATGAACTTTTTGAACAAAGGAGAAAAAGAAAAGCTTTATTCTAAATTGAAAGAATATTCATTAAAAAAATAAATAAAATTCGTTTAATATTCAAAGAAATTGACTTTATTTTTTATAAAAAATCAAGCTGATGATATTCTTCAAAAGCTAAGATCAAAAAAGATAAGATAATAAAAGATTTTAAAACTAAATACGGCTCAATCTACTAAAAATTTTGATTTTTTGAGTGAAGAAGAAAGATAAACACTACCAAAGCTTATGAAGATATACAATAATGATATATAATTTGGTTCATTGATAAAAGATGTAGAATAATTTGTAGTTTAGCCAAGTTATTAACATGATTTCAATAATGATAATTGATTTTCCCTATTTTATATATCAAAAAAAGATAATGAAAAATCACTGAAGATATATTTCTATATTTTTTACAATTTTAATTTGATTTTAATATATATAATATGATTTATAACATCCAAAATCCTTTTTGTTCTTTATCTAAGCATTTTTGTAAAATATTATAAGTTTCAGCTATTAAATATATATTTTTCAGTATAAATTGATCTTGAATCACTAATTCAATTTTTCAATATTGATCTATCGATTTTAATGATATTATTGAGAATTATTCTAATTTTTAATTGATTTTAATCACTAAAACAGTAATATGTGCTAATTATAATTTTCATATACAATAATTATATAAGTAATTAAAATAAAGATATTAATCTTAATTCAATTTACATATAAATCAATAATTACTGATTTTACATTCATTTTTATATGTTTTATTATGGAGTATATATATTTTCGTGTCAATATCTTTGCATATCCATAATTAATAAATATTAGCTTTTCTCATCATGTAAGAAAAGATATAAAAGGAACTATTGGATCCTTAGGGTGGCAGTTAATAAAAATAAAATGAAGTGTCGCAAAGATCAAATGAGACTATAGAAGTACACAATATGAATGTGATATCTTAGAATATGTTGGAATCAACTCAATCATAGGATTTCTTTAAAATTGCTATTTAGTAAAATTTGCGATATAAGCTTCACCCAAAAATACTTGAAAACACTCCTATAACTGAAAATATGCGTGCGGTAAATTTTTATTAATAAAGAGGCTCAGAAGTTTTTTGATGGCATAATCACAAAAACAGTGTCTTTTAAGATAAACAACCACTTTAGCTTTGACATATATAGATTTATATTTTTTAAATAAAGGAAGAGTTTAAGTTCAGTAATTTCAAAGTATGGCAATCGGCTGTCTCATATTAGCTACAAAAATAAAAGAAGGAAAATTTCCAACGATAAATTATCAGATCTTCAACCGCTAATAATTAATAAACTTTTAGAGAAAAATTGTTAAAAGACTAAATTTCTTTTTGAATCCTCCAACTTATCATACTTTTGCATAGAGAATAGTATATTTATGGGATCTATTCATATAAAAATAAAAATCCTATAATGTCAAATTTTTAGAATGCACTGGAAAAGTCAATTTACAAGTAAGGACATATTTATAACAATTAGATTATATCTACTTCAGTAACTATTCATCTATTAAGCCTTAAAAAGTTTGTCTTTTTCGATAGAATAGCTAACATTGAATCTTTTTTATCTACATGCAAGAATTTATCATATATAAAATACCCCTGATCCAGTTAAATTGGATAAAAAGCAAGTAAAATTAAATATAATATAGTTTTTGAGCATATTTTATAGAAAAAAGGATCCGTTTAAAGTGCAGTATTAAAGATTTATGTCTTCTTGTTCATAAATGTATCAAACTTTGAATTTAACCTTGGCAACATTTTTGAAATCATTTTTAGGAATTTAACCTACAAAAAAGTAATGGGCTTTTAGAGAAAATTCAGCAGTTTCAAAATTCTTCTCATGGGACAAATTGCAAACTTCTTCAAAAGAGGACTATAATGTATTTAAGATCCTTATAGGGAAGATGAATGCAGATGAGAAGAAGAAGTGATAATTTCAATCAATAATTATCTAGTAATTTTATTTATATAAAATTTTATTAATTTTTTTTCTTATATGACATTTGATATATATGATGATATTTAATAACAAATTTATAAAGACTAAAGAACGTATCTTATACTATTATTAAACTATTTGATAAATAATTAATCATTATAATATTAAGATCATTCCAATGAATATCCTTGTCCTGAAAATTGTTGAAAGCCTTGATTTTGTCGATTGCTTTGATTTTGTTGATTTTGACCTTATCTATATATAAATCTATTATTTTAGTTAGGATTTGAATAGCCTCTATGAACAGCATCTCCAGAAAAATCTTGTTATATCTATTTTTCTAAATTTGTTTTATAAAAATAACCTAATGCAACTGCTACAAGTGTTGAAACAAAAGCTATAACAGCAAATCCATTCTGAATTTTAGTCTTTTGTTATCCATCTTTATATATTAAAAAGTACGTCCTGTGATCCATAAACCTACTGGATCAAAGATGTATAAAGATGCAATAAATGCAAATACTGTATAATAAGCTGCCCATGCCATACTTTTTGTACAATGCGCTCCAATAAGTAATATTATTCTTAATATATTAAACATTATTAGCTATTTTTCATCAGCAACCAGCATAAAGACAAAGATGAGAACCTCTAGTACTACAAGAACTGTAAAATAGATGACTGAAGGTTGATTTTTTGCTTATTGGACATTCATTTTTTTATTATAGATTTGTTATTATTAAAATATATAATTATTAGTAAAATTAAAACTTTTGTAATAGAAAAATATTGAATAAATAAATATTGAATAAATGAATTATCAGTTAAGTTTTTAAAAAACCATAAGAGAATTTCTAAACCAATCTGTAAATTGTACTTTATATTGAAGTGTTAAGACTCTATTATAAGTGAATCCATATTTCTATACTTTGTTTATGATATATTAATTAGATCTTTAATTAATATGCTAAAAGCCACCTTGACCTGGAATTGCCCAACTCATGAATATACCATTTTTGGCATTTTTAGCCAAATTTTCAATAAACACATCTTAAAATTCAGAGTATATATGCTCTCCTACTTAAAAACTTTGAACATAATCGTATAATTTTGGTAATCGTATCTATTTACTTAAATCTTTTTGCTGTATATATGATTAATTTGCATAAGGCGTTGCATCTAATGCTAAAACTTCATAGTTTTAGTTTTTCAATATTTTTATTAATTAACATTATCCGCATCCGAATTATAAAATTGATTGAACTTTCTTTTCTTTATAATATTATTTCAAAATCTTTACAAGTGTTGGATTTGGAGGAAAATGTGCAGTTTTAGGAAAGACTATAAAATCAGGTTTTGCAGGAGTTGAAATTGTTTAATTTTTTTAAAAAATCATTAGCGAATTTCTGAACCAATGAGTATACTCAAATTGTAATTTGTATCTATCTGTTAGTGGCCTATTAAAGGTAAATCCATATTTTTATATTTTTTTGATGATATACTAATTTGATTTTTAATTAATATGTTAAACACCACCTTGTCCTGGAATTGCCCAGCTCATGAATATACCATATTTAGCATTTTTGGCTAAATTTTCAATAAAAACATCTTAATATTTCTAGAAGATATGTTCTCCTACTTAAAAACTTTGGACATAATCATATAACTTAGGTTATCTTATCTATTTACTTAAATCTTTTTGTTTTACATAAGATTAATTTGAATAAGGTGTTGCATCATAAGCTAATACTTAATAACCTTAATTTTTCAAGATTTTTATTAATTAGCATTCTCCACATCCGAATTATAAAATTGATTGGACTTTCTTTTCTTTGTAATATTCTTTTAAGATGCTTACTAATGTTGGATTTGGAGGAAAATGGTAAGATTTAGGAAAGACATTAAAATCAGGTTTTACAATTGTTGAAGATTTTTATTATTTCTATGCGTTTAGATTTAAATCTTAAGATTTAGGTATTACTTTATTCTATGATTTTTAAAGAGTTTATTATTTTTAGATATTTATAGTTTGATCTTATGATTTAGAAATTACATGAATCTATTAATTTGAATTACTTTATTTATTTTACTTATTTGTACTAAAGTTTGCTTATTTCTGAATAACACGATTATTTTATTAATTCCTTGTTGTTATTTATATCATAAAAGCAATTGTAAATATGAATATAATTGCTATTATTGACAATATTATTGTAATTTTACTTGACTTTTTTTATGATTTTTTATTATTTTTATTTTAGATACTTGACCCTTTTTTTGATTTTTTACTATTATTTTAAATAATATTAGTTGGACTTTCTTAAGTATCTTATTCTGGAATAGCTACTATATCATCTCCTGAATTCATCCTCTTTAATACAATTGTATTGAAATATCAAATTAATATAAAAAAATTATAAATAATTTATATTAAAGAACTTTGCTAGAAAAATTAATTATCAAGCCATTTTAATATAAAAAATGAACTTAAGAAAAATTCTTGATTGTTAATTCTAAAATTAAGTATATGATATCATTTTTTTATAAATTTATGAAGAAAAAATTAATAATTGAATAAATTACATATAATAATTGATATATAATTATATATGTAGGATTATATTATCAGGCTATATGTTAATTATATGTTTATCATTTAATTTTATTATTATATTAGTCAATATTCTTCAATGTTATTTTTTAGTATTGATAATTAATGATCGAAATAATGAATAAAATATATATTTATTAGTTTGATAATACCAGATTAAGTTTAATTTCTTGTTTATCTACTTATTATTTACAAAATATATAAAATTTTATATAAAGGTTTAAATCTAAATTTTTATTTGGAAGAACTTTGGCTAGATAAAATTAATTTGTACAAATAATTGATAATAAATAGGTCAAAATATTTATTAAAATTATGAACTTATATATTAAAATCATCAAAATGAGTATTTATTATTGTTCTTAAAACCTTTGATTTCTCTATAAGCATGATTTTATTAAATTTAACAATTAAATAATTTCCATTTTCTTCTTTGTGCTTAATTTTAAGTATTTGATTGATATATACTACAAAATTATCATTTTAATATGATTTATAAGTTTATCTGTTCATCTTTTTTAATTCAATAGGATACAGGTTAATAATGATATCCTATCTAAATCCACTATTAATTTCACAAGCTCAATATAAACGAGCTATTCGAAATCGATATTATTCAATAGTTTTATATTAAAAACTTCTTTCTAGCTTCAGCTTTCCTCTTGATTATTGGCTATTATATTTTAATTGATATTTAATAAATTTTTATATTTAATTTAATATGTAGAAATTATTAAATAAAATGATTAAAGGTATCATTCATTTTTCTTTGGGCTTCTATAAAAATTAGATTAAGATTCTTCTTCTTTTAAGATGCTAGTATTTAGAATTGTAGGAAATGCGTTTTGATGTCATGATTGAAGAGACACAATAATTCTTTATGAAATAATAGGTAGTAATTCTAAAGATGAGGCATAAATTTTAAATGATTAGTCCTACTTATTCAAGTCTTTCTACTATGTTAGGAATTTAAGCCTCGAAAAATTAGGCTGAAAAATATTTCATGATGGTATCCTTGTTGACATATTTTTTGCCCTTTTTGAAAATAAGTAATCTAACTATTTTATAGAATATGGAACACATTTTTTCTATTTGATCAGAGTCACCTTTTATCGATCTTATAACTCTTTCTATCAGCTTTTTGGACAGTTACATGTTGCTCAAGAAAGAATATATTTGATTTATAATGTTAGATTCACTATTCTTCTTTGCAGATTCCACTTATTTATCTAAAGTTCTTTTTCTTTTTCTATTTTTACTCTTATCTATTGTAATTGATACCTCTTATCTTTTTTGATCAGGAAGTTCTTCATTATTTTAAGCAGAAATGTTATAAAGAGCCCTTTCTAGTATTATTCTATCGTTCTGGGGAACATTGTTTTGTATAGAATTATTACATGGAAGCATATAATAGTTTTCTTAAACCGTAGGAAACACGTAGAACAACGAATTATATGCAGAATTCATGTTTTGATATGTTCCATTGACTGAGTATAGAATTGGAAACATTTGAAGATGTCTTTCAAAATAATTATAACAATAAATTAATAAAGTAATTTTAAAATATCATTTAAATTTCAATATAGTTAAAATGTTGACCATCGAATCACAACAAAATTTATAATTTCTTAAGATTGTTGATATTCAGCTATTGATTGCTATGCTTAGTTGAGCATAATTTTATATAACGAATATAATTATGGTAAGTTTTTTTTACCATAAGTTAATCTAATCATGATAATATATACTTATTTATTGCATTATTTTTGATTATATATTTTCTGATCATGAAATTTATCTTTTTAAAGGATTTATCAGGAAAACTTGTTTCGCTATAAAAATTTATTATCTTCTTGTTTAATGTATTTTCTCATCGTTTATTATTTTGGTAAAGTTTCATGATGTTTTCGATGATTTATATATAAAAATATTGTTTTATTGTTGTTTTTTAATATTTTTGATTATATTAAATATAATATATAAATCATATATATTAATATTTATTAAAAAAGATCAATTATAATTAGAATAAATAATAAGATATTGAAAAGTTTTAATGATAAAAATGTGTTTAAAATTCATGGATTAAGAAGTTCATATGGATAACGTCATTATAATTGTTATAATCTTATTAAAAATTATCAATAATTATTATTAATGTTAAATATATAAAATTAATATCAAAAGGGTTAATTTCTCATTGTTTGTCTTCAGGCTTTGGATTCTGATTGTAATAATATCTGTATGCTTGGTTGGAATTGTCTTATTTCTTGAAGACTTGAGGGGATTGAGCTTCATATTTACTTATACTTTATTATGATTTAAGAATAGACTAAGTCATTTTTAAAGCAGAAGGCGATGGGCTTTAATATTTAAGGCTTTCTATTGGAGTTTTACCATGAATGGCTTCATGAGCTGTTCTAGAATGTATCAAACTTTGAGGACTCATCATTCCCATCATATATCTGCTTGATTATTGATTGCCTTGATCAAGTCTAAAAGCTGCTTGGGTAGTTGGAATATAGCTTCTACTATTGTCTTGTTGCCATCTATAACTAGATCCACTTATTTGACTTCGTTTGTCTTATCCTTGTTGTTATCCATAAATTGATCTTCCTTCAAGTTGTCTACTTGATAAAGATTGTCCAAGTTGTTCTTGAGAAGTTGGAATATAGTTAGTTTGAAGAGGTAAATTTAATCGACTTGTTGATGAGTTATTGCCAGTATTATTGAGTGCACTTAAACTTATATTTTGCCCTTGAGAAAATCTTAAATTATTACTATCTTCAACTCCAAA
>Ga0169931_10007131_pt1 | contig 16674 bp, 12 predicted proteins | sample Kivu_15m_20L_FD_129675 | JGI IMG/M metagenome (GOLD analysis project Ga0169931, IMG submission 129675) | Freshwater microbial communities from Lake Kivu, Western Province, Rwanda to study Microbial Dark Matter (Phase II) - Kivu_15m_20L... | ecosystem: Environmental > Aquatic > Freshwater > Lake...
ACTCCGTGATTCGCAGGTCACAGAAAGGGACAGACAGTGTCGCTGCCTGCTGAAATCACGCTGGAATCCGGTGCCCTGCCCTGGCTGGCGCTGTTTCTGCCGGCTGCTGTGCTGCTGGGGCGACAGGCCCGGGGCTTTGCAGCAGTCTGGCTGCTGCCCGCGATTGTCTGGGCGACCGGGTCATGGGTCACCGGGGACCGCGAACTGTACTTTGCCTGCAGTCTGAGCCTGGCGATGGCACTGATGCTGCAGGAACATCGGCAGCCGGCACTGCGAGGTTCGCTGCTGGCTTTGGCGCTGATCGTCGAATTTCTGCTGATTCGATTCCTGCAGCAGGCCACCGGTAAAGTACTGCTGATCGAGTCACTTTCAGCGGTCGGCATTCTGGTATTCGCCGCCATAGCGGCCCGCCTGAGCGGACCAGAAACAGCATCGCGGCTGTATGTCATCCTGCTTTCGTCACTGCTGTCCTGCTGGACTCTGGCGATCTGAAGCGATGGTCAGCCCAGCAGCTCTCGCAATGGTGCTCCGTCGTCCAGCAGATACTGTGGTCGGCCGGTGGGGTCGTTGATGGTGGTGGTCCGGGCATCAATTCCAAGTGTGCTGTACAGAGTGGCAAAGATATCCTTGTAAGTCACCGGCCGAGACGTCACGTCGTCACCCGTCCGATCCGTACTGCCGATGACCTGACCGGTCCGCAACCCGCCGCCAGCCAGCAATGCTGGCCCGGCCTGTGGCCAGTGGTGACGACCGCCGGTTTTCGGATCGATCCGCGGAGTACGACCGAACTCGCCCCACACCACAATCGCCACCTGATCCAGCAGACCGCGTTCGGCCAGATCCGTCACCAGTGCCTGCAGACCAAAATCGACAACAGGCAGCAGATTGCGCATGCGGGGGAAGTTGTCTGAATGCGTGTCAAAATCGCTGATGGACACACTGACACAGCGAGCCCCTGCTTCGATCAGACGCCGGGCCAGCAAGAATTTCCGCACCGACTCGGGACCCTCGCTGGTTGTCGACTGGCGACCACCGGACGCCGGAGCCGTGTAACGAGCAAGCGTCGCCCGATCTTCCCGCTCCAGATCCAGGGCGTCGGCCAGGCGTCCCGACAGCAGAATTCCGGCAGCCTGCTGACTGAACTGATCCATGGCATCCATCATGCCGGAATTGTCAGCACTGCGACGCAGTCGATCAAGACTTCCCAGCAGCTGCTGCCGATCACCCAGTCGCTGCTGCGTCAGGGCTGGATTCAGAGTCAGGCTGACCGTGTGGTCTTTCCCCAGCCGCGCCAGTTCGCCCTTCATCCCCGACTCCAGCTCGCGATGAAACATCTGCGAGATATCAGGGCGAAATGGCTGCACCGCCGGGCCCAGAAAGCCAGGCCGGGCACTTTTGCGAACAAGCGGCCGACCCTGCATCAGGTCGATGAAGGCCGGAGCCTGATCGGTACTGCTGCTGAGCAGTTTTGACACCACACAGCCCACCGCCGGACGACCGCCCAAAGACTTTAAATCCTTCTCAGCATATCCGCTCTGACACTGAAACGCATCATGCGCCCCGGCAGAACCCGTCAGCGATCGAATGAATGCAAAATGGTCAGCCAGCGCCGCGACTCGCGGCATCAGTTCGCAAACTCGCAGCTCTGGAAGCTTCGTTGCGATCGAATCAAATTCACCGCGAATCTCTACTGGGGCCTCCGGCTTCGGATCAATCGTGTCCAGATGGGGCGGACCGCCGTCCAGATGAATATTGATGATTGACCGCCGAGTCTGACTGCTGCCGGCCGCAGATTCAGCCTGCAGCAGCTGCGGCAGCGACACTGCCCACGGCCCCAGGGCTCCCACCTGGATCATTCCCCGCCGAGTCATTCGCTGGCTGGCTGCATTCAGATTCAGTCGGAACATCGGAAACCTCGCTGAAATTCGTACCCGCTGCCAGCACCCGAAAGCCACATCCGTCCGTCTGATTATCGACCAGCGTCCTCTGCCGGGGCAGCCGATTCGGCAAGCTGCTGCAGTCGCAACAGATCAATCTGCTGCCCGGCTGCCGGATACGGAAACTCACCCACACTCCATTCTTCCGTAAATGCGGCGGTCTGACCAGGCTCAAGTCGCTCACGCGGACCGATCGGCTCAAGCTCAATCATGCCGCCCTGCTGCGGATACCAGACAGACAGCGTCAGTCCGGCCGCCTCGTTGTAAACCCGATCAGGGTATGCGGCGAAACGCTTGATGAAGACTCGATTCGACGGCTGCACATAAGCCAGCCAGCCACCATACGTATCGAAGCCCAGCTTGGGCCGACGCGGCGGTGCCAGAATTTCCAGAAACCCGTCACGCTCACGAATCTGCTCGTCAACCGCCGCAGGATTGATCCCCTGTTCCTCGTACATCACGTACTTTGCAGGAAACCGACTGGGACGGGGCCCCAGCGGGATCACACAGATACCGCCGCCCGGCGAAAATGAGCGGCCCCAGTGGCAGTATTCCACGACGCGATCACTCACATTCATGATGACCTGCCGACATTCCAGCACCGCACCGCTGATCACCGGTGCCGCATCAACGGCAGCACGCCGGGCAGCCGGGCGCAGTCGAAAATCCCGCAGCAGCTGCACGCCGGTGGACTCATCACGCACACTGACCAGACGAGCCGATGCCGGACCGGTCAGCTCGCACGTCCAGGCCCCCGACCACAAAGCCGGATGCTTCGGAATTACCAGCTCAGGCCCGATATCAAACCGACCGGCGGACGCGGACGGCGGATTCCCCGGCCGCCAGTTTCGCTCTCGCTCATCCACAAACATCATGTCATGGCCAGCCACGTCAAAACTGATCACTCGCCCACCAGCCTCGGGACACAGCACAGCCCGCGTATTTCCCAGCTGCAGATGCACCGCATTCTGATATCCCAGAAACGGCGCAACTCGCGCCGATTCCTGTGGATTTCCAGGATAACTGGTGATCACAGCTTCATTGAAGGCATCACGCACTTCCGAAGCATCACTGTTGCCAAACTCCGTCCGCTGGATCATCAGCAGCAGCACCAGCCCCCGCACGGGATCCACCCATGCCTGAGTTCCCCAGGCGCCTCCATGACCGAACGTGCCGGGAGACAGCAGTCTGGTCACACCCTGAGGCTGCTGCACCACACACCAGCCCAGCCCCCAGGCATTGCCCGGAGTAAACCCGGTCACGAGGTCACCGGTTTGCGGCTGCAGCATCTGCCGCACCAGCGTGCTGCTGCCCGTCACCTGAGTACCGCGTCCCTGCTGCTCACGCAGCACGGCCTGAAAAAACTTCGCCATGTCGTCTGCCGTTGAATACAGCCCGCCCGAGGGATTAGGCATCCGGAACTGAGTGGGATCAGGAATCTCAACAGCCTGCAACAGTGCCCCCTCACGTCCCGGACGATACGTTACCGCCAGTCGCCCGGCCTGCTCCGCTGTCAGCACAAATGCCGTATCCTGCATCCCCAGCGGCTGACAGATCTGCTGTTGCACGAACTTTTCAAACGGCATGCCGGAGACCACTTCCACAATTCGCCCGGCCACCGTCAAACCACTGCTGTACTGCCAGCGACTGCCTGGTGCTGCCTGCAGGGGCTGCACGGCCAGAGCATCGACTTCCTGCGCCAGCGTGCGATCTCCGTTCAAACCGGACGAACCTGCCAGCCCCGCCGTATGTGTCAGCACATCGGCAATGGTAACGGCCCGTGCGGGTGTACCGTCCTTGAGTTTCAGCTGGCCAAATGCCGGCAGGTATTTTGAGACGGGATCAGCGGGCTGTACTTTTCCGGCAGCCGCCAGCTTCATTAAAGCGGCTGCAGTCACGGGCTTCGTCATGGATGCCACACGAAAAATGCTGTCACGGGCCATCGCACGTCCGGCAGCCAGATCGGCCTGACCATGCGCGGTTGCCAGCACCACGGAATCGGCATCGGCGACCAGCGTCACAGCTCCGGAAATTCGCCCGGCCGCAATCAGCCGTGACATCTCAGCAGCAACCCGGCTTTCCAGTTCGCCCGACCACTTTTCAGCCTGAGCAAAAACCGGGGCAGAACAGGCAATCAACAGCACAGCAGGCAGCAGTCTTCGAAAGCCGGTCAGCAGCGAATTCAACATAGGGAAATCCAGCTCAGAAAAAACAGGGGTCAGGAAACAGGATCGGCGGCAGGCAGTTCAAAAATGTGAATGGGTGACGTGTTGCCAGGGTAGATACCTTCGCGGGCCATGGATTTCTGCTGGCCGTAAGTGCCTTCATTCGCCAGCACCGCGACCTGGCGGCCCAGCGGATGCAGCGCCACACTATGGCAATTTGCCAGCGGCTGAGGATTCTGGCAGAACGGCGTCTCAGCGCCGATACGATGCAAAAAAAATCGCCCGCGACCAGGCTGACCGCTGCAGACACCCATCCAGTAGTCCTGCGGATGCCACAGCACCTGATGCACGAAGCCATCCTGATTGTCTCCCAGCCTGAGCTGCTGTATGACAGCGCCATCTGTGGCGCTGATCAGCTGCAGGGCCGGAATCCCCTGCACAAAACCGCCGTTCTCAGGGATACAGCCGGCGGCGGCCAGGACCGAGCCGACACCGTTCCACGCCAGCCACCGCACACCACCGACTTCCTGGATGTACGACAGCCTGTAGAATTCCGCCGCTTCCCAGGTCAGCAGCAGACTGCCATCCCGCAGGTCGAAAATCCGGATTCCGCCGCGCAGATCTCCCACCGCCAGCCGCACGCCGTCCGGGTGACAGGCCAGCGAATACAGATCCTGGCCGCCGGCGGAAAACTGACGCAGCAAAGTTCCATCCGCCGGATTCCACAGACGCACTATCCCGTCGGATCCGCAGCTGGCAAGACAGCTGCCGTTCGCGTTCACGGCCAGCGCCCGCAGCCAGCCGGCATGCGCCTCAGCGTGTTCCCACACTGGCTGTTCAGAGTCACTCGACGGCGCACGACAGGCCAGACGTCCCCAGGTATCCGCTGAAACCAGAAATTGACCGTCCGCAGAAATTTCCAGACTGCTGACCCAGCCGTTGTGACCGGTCCAGGGTGCAAGCACTTCTGCCGGACCTGCAGTGACAGTTTTGCCGTCCCCCGCCGGAGCGGGCAATCCGGCCGACGGCAGCCGCCAGCGATGAATCCGCCCGTCTCGCCCGGCAGCCAGCAACAAACTGCCGTCACTGCTGTAGCGCAGCAACGACAACTGACACGAAGTCGGAATCTTCGCCAGTGGTCGCAACTCTGATCGAAATGTACCAGTCAGTTGCATAGCTGCAGTCTAAAGCAGAAGTTCGGATACCGGGTGACAGTCTTCATGAGCAATCGGCAGGGGCTGGCCCTGATTGTCCCACGCCGTTTCGCGACTGTTGATCCCCAGCGCCGAAAACCACGTATGGAACATGTGCCCAATGTCATAAGGTTCGGACGTCACCCATGTTCCGTTGTCACTGGTGCTGCCCACCGCAATTCCGCGCCGCACACCGGCTCCCGCCATACACAGCGACCAGGCCTCGGGCCAGTGGTCACGGCCCAGATGGCCGTTGACTCTGGGGGTCCTGCCGAATTCGCTCATTGCAATCACCAGCACCTGATCCAGCAGTCCGGCTGCCGCAAGATCCGAAATGAGTGCGGCGAACGGCTGATCAAAACGCCGCACCAGACTGTAGCTGCCGTTGAAGTTGTCCCCGTGAGTGTCCCAGCCGTAACTGTTTACCTTCACAAACTGCACACCGGCTTCCAGCATCCGTCGTGCCAGCAGCATGTGGCGTCCCAGATCATGAGTCCCGTAGCGCTGCACATCGGCCGGAGAAAACGTCGACTCATCAAACAACTGACGCCGCTGCATCAGCTCCAATCCCATGCTGAATACAAAACCATTCGCGTCAGTACTGGCCGGTCGGCGGCCGCGTGCATACCGCCGATCAGCGAAGGCACGGATCTCCATGCGTTCCTGCTGCTGCTGATCACTGACATCCGGGTGCTGCAGCAGATTCTGTGGTGGCTTGCCGTCACCAAACGCCAGCGAACCATACTGCGGCCCCAGAAAACCGGCGTCCTTGTGCATGAAGCCGCCGCTGAGCGGTTTAATCCAGACATAAGGAGGCAGGCCACTGTCATTCGGCCCCAGCAGTTTCGTGACCGCCGAACCGAAATAGGGATACACCACGCCACGATTCTTTGGGTCGCCACGCTGAATACGGTCGACGCCTGAAGAATGCGCATTGTCCTCTGTACACAAACTGCGAACGATCGCCAGATGCTGCATCTGCTGCGCCGTCTGCGGCAGCAGCTCACTCACATGAATTCCCGGCACACTGGTGGGAATCGCACGGAAGGGGCCACCAAATTCCGTATTCGGTTTGGGGTCCCAGCTTTCCAGCTGGCTGATGCCGCCGTCCAGCCAGATAAACAGCACCTGCTTTGCCGACCGCTGCAAGGCCACAGCATGCAGCGCCGGATCAAACAGCGGCAGCGCAGCCGCCGTCCCGGCCGCTGCTGTACCCAGCCAGCGACGACGCGACACCTGATGCTGATCTGACTGACAATGCAACTGCATGGACTTAATGATTCAAACAGAATTCCGTGGAAGCCAGCAAACCCCAGATCAGGTTCCCGATGGCCCGGCGTCGAGCATCAGCCCGCTGCCCAAGATAATCACTCACAAACTGCACTTCTTCAGCATCCGGCACACGACTGAGCACCGCACGGTACAGCAGTTCGGCCACCGCGCCGCTGTCCGCAATCAACGCCAGTCGCTCACTCAGATTACCGCCGCCCGGCTGCAGCTGTTCCTGCAGCAGCGGATCGTTCAGCACAAACAAGGCAGCTTTCAGCGACGGTGAAAACTCAAATTCCGGCTCCCCCGGAATGTTCCCGAAGGCCCTGACAAACAACTCGGCACGCTTCTGCTCAGCCTCAGACACACTGTCGCCAGCAACCTTCACAGCGCCATCGCCGCAGGCCGTCAGGACACTGGCCAGCAGCTGTTCAGCCGACAGTCGCTTCTCGCGGCCATATTGATACAGCACCCGTTCGGAAGCTGCACCGGCAGAACTGCGCTGATAGGCCTGAGTGAGGGCCAGCTCACGCAGAATTGGCTGGATGCGGAAACCGGCTGCCGTCACGGCGTCGGCCACAGCCGCCAGCACTTCCGGATGAGTGGGCGGATTGTCGTCGTGCAGCTGATCCAGCGGATTTACAAGGCCCGTGCCAAACATCACAAACCACAGACGATTCGCCAGGTTCTCGGCAAAACGCCGGTTGGCAGACACCGGCAGCGACTGAGCAATCAACTGCAGGCCGCGGAACTTTGGCACACCCGGAAAATTCTTCGCACGGTCCGGTGCCACAGCAAATTCCCGCCCCGACTCGTACTGCGGAATCTCCTGCTCAACACCAAACGGAACACGCGGACCGACCGTCAGTGGCTGCTTGTCAAACACCGACATAAAGTCGGTCTTCTTCGTCAAGGGCTTTTCAGCTACAGCCGGAAATTTGACGTCCGTACGAATCGATGTGTTGCGATACACCGTATACAAACCCTGAAATTCAATCTGGCGATAGTCAGAGATTGTCAGATGGTCGTGACACTGAGCACATTGCAGATCACAGCCCAGAAACAGTCGACCGATATCGCGAGTCAGTCCGGGATAATCGGTGTCCTGCTGCCCGACCTTCTCCAGCCGTCGCGTAATAAACCAGGCAGCCCCGCGAATCTGCTCAGGAGACTCCTGGGGATCCAGGATTTCACGCACCAGCTGATCCCACGGTTTCTGCCCGGCAAATGACGTGCGCAGAAAACCGAGCCATTCCGGGTGATCGCCGCGACGTTCCATCAGCATCACATGAAACAGATCGGCCATCCGTCGACTGTGTTCAGGACTGCTGAGCAGCTGTTCGACCAGAAGGACGCGCCGCTGCGGATCCGGATGGCCGAGAAAGGCAGCCAGCTCTGAGGCCGCCGGGATGCGTCCGATCAGATCGAGCGTCACACGGCGACAGAATTCGGCGTCGTCGCTGACGGGACCTGGCTCAGCCTGAGCACTGGTGAAGGACTGCTGCAGCAGCGAATCAATCCGCTGCGCCAGTTCGTCGGCTGACACGGACACACAGTCGCAGCACCAGCAGCCAACAGCCAGCAGCGGCAGACACAGCTGCAGCAGGCGAAGCAGGGAAGAACCACTGCAGGCTGAATTGCGCCGGGATCCGGACAAAGGAGCACTCCCAGAAGTCACCCTGAAAAACGAGGAAAATGACTGCCTGACCGCCGCCGCCCTCAGGCTGCAATCCAGACCTTAGCCAATTCGCCTGGCCGAGACAATCCCACAGGCGGGAAAAGCGAGTGTTGTTTTTCCGCAACAGCGCGTTAGATTCGGGCATACCACCGGCGTACTCTGCAAATCGCTGCTGGATTTTCCTTGTAATCACAGCTGCTGTTGATCTCAGTCTGCCGCCGCATTTTTCTTGGCTCCTCTCTTTTTGCGGCGGTTCGTCGCTGCCGGATCCCAGCCCGGATTCGGACGCATCAGCTCCGCATCTGCCTCCGTTCGCCAGGCCGTCAGCTGTTCCAGCAGCCGCAGGCAAACTGCGGGTTCTGTATCCGCCAAATTCTTCTGTTCACCTGCATCAGCCTGAAGATCATAGAGCTCCACTGCAGCCGGATCGAACATCTCAATCAGCTTCCATCTGCCGCTGCGAATCACACTGCAAGGCACGCTCCCAGGATGCTCGTTGTAATGCGGATAGTGCCAGTACAGATTTCGTTCCGGCAGTTTGTCACCGCGCTGATGCAGACTCAGATCTGCGCCATCCAGATGCTGTTCAGGTCTTAACGGAAGTCCGACAGCCGACAGAATCGCGGGATACAGATCCATGCTGATTACCGGATCTTCCTCCACTCGCCCCGTCTGCTGCCCCGGCCAGCGAATAATCAGCGGCACACGAATACCACCTTCATAATATGCACCCTTATTGGCCCGCAAGGGTGCATTGCTGGTTGCTTTCCAGAACCCGCCATTGTCACTGGTGAAGATTATCATGGTTCGCTCATCCACGCCTGTTTTCCGCAAGGTCTGCAGAATTCGCCCAACACTCTCATCCACACTCTCAATCATGGCGGCGTACTCTGGCAGCCCCTGCCGCTCAGACTCTGACACCGACTGATACCTGCTGATCAGTTCCGGCTTCGCCTCCAGCGGCGTATGCACTCCATAATGCGGCACATACAGAAAAAATGGATTGTCTCCGCTGTCTTCAATGAACCGGACAGCTTCATCCGTCAGACGATCTGTCAGGTATTCGCCGGATTTCCCATCCTGCAGCACCTGCCAGGTCGCCCGCAGTCCGGTTCCAGGAATCATCCAGTTCCCGGCATAGGGATGAAAGTAGCTTCCGGGTGCGCCGTGCGCATTGCCACCGATATTCACCATAAAGCCATGGTGTTCCGGCAACGAAAACGGTTCACTGCCCAAATGCCATTTTCCGACCGAGCCCGTGCGGTATCCGGCAGCCCGCAGCACCTCAGCCACCGTTTCTTCCTCCACCGGCAAACCCCGCACTAAACGGCCCTCCCGCAGACGTGCAGCCGGATCCCAGCGTCCAGCCGGCAGCCAGTCCGTCAGCAGCAGTCGGGCTGGCGCCTTGCCGGTCAGGATTGCAGCGCGAGTTGGCGAACACACGGCACAGGCCGCATATGCCTGCGTATATCGAATTCCTGTTTCCGCCAGCTCATCAATCTGCGGCGTTCGATAATAAGTACTTCCCTGGCACCCCAAATCGCGCCAGCCCAGATCGTCAATCAGAAACAACACAACATTCGGACGCCCGGCCCCGTCAGCGCCCTCCAAACACTCAAAGGCTGTCGCCGATATCCAAATCACGCCAGCCAGCAGCCAGAGACACGCCCCACTGCTGACACACCGAGTCACGCTGGTCATTCCTGCCCCTTCTGTTTCTTAACCCGCAGCGGAGCCGCATTTGTCTGCGGCAGCCAGCGGGCATGCTCAGAAATCACAGTCGCAAACTCCGGCCGATCTGCCAGATTCGCCCACTCGTGCGGATCCACCGCATGGTCATACAGCTCAGCACCACCGTCAGCATAGCAAATGTAACGCCAGCGAGCCGAGCGAACGGCGTGATTCCCGACACCATGAGTCGTGACCGCCGGTCGCTCACGCGGCATTGCCGGCTCCCGCACCTGCGCAGCAAAACTCTGACCATCGATCCCGTTCGGGACCGCTGCCAGCCCCGGTCCCGAAAGCTCACACAACGTGGGCAGCAAATCCACGAGGCTGACCGGAGCCGGACAACGCAGCCCCTGACCCGGTACCCCCGCGCCCGCGACTATCAGCGGCACTCGAGTTGATCGCTCCCACAAAGTAAATTTGTGCAGATGCTGCTTCTCACCCAAATGCCAGCCGTGATCGGACCAGAAAACGATCAGCGTTCTGCGACCTGCATCCGTCGCATCCAGTGCCTGCAGCAGCCGCCCCACCAGCGCATCCGCATACGAAATACTGGCCAGATACGCCTGCACCAGCTCACGCTGCCGTCCCGCCTGCTGCACCAGCTCATAGTCTCCCCCACGATCGCGGGCCATTCGCAAACCCGCAGCCGGCAGATCGCGCAGATCATCCGCCGGGCAAACCGGCAGACTTAGCCTGTCACGATCATACATCTCAAAATATTTGCGAGGCGCGTAGAAAGGCAGATGCGGACGATAGATCCCCGCGGCTAAAAAAAACGGCTCACGCGGTGACTGCAGAAACTTCACAGCCCACTCGACCATTTGGCCATCCCCCAGCTCCTCATCCACAACATCGAAGGGCCCCCAGTCAAACTCCACGGGATTCTGGGGAGGCTTCTGCAGGCTGCGAACTTCCGGAAGACCGTTGAGCGGAAAGCCAGATGGCCAGGAAAACTTGCCCTGCAATTCCCCACGAGACAGCTGCTGCTGATAATGGCTGTCAAACACCTGATCAAAATACCCATCCCAGTCCGTCCGGCGATTGAAGCCCGGCGTATGATGGTGCACCTTGCCTCCGCCCAGCGTGTGATACCCCGCACCGCGAAACACCGCGGGAATCGACGGCACATCGCCAAGGACGGTGTGCCACACGGCATCATTGCCGTAGATCCCCGTACTGGAAGGTCTGCGACCTGTAAGCGCCGCCACCCGCGATGGATTACAGACCGGCGCCGCCGCATGCGCGTTGGCAAACAGCACACCTCGAGCAGCAAGACGATCAATATGCGGAGTCTGCACGTCGGGATGCCCCTGCAGACAACCCACCCAGTCATTCATATCGTCCACAACAATCATCAGTACATTCGGTCGTTCATCCGCCGAAACGGCTGCCGAACTTAGCACAGCTGAACAGACGCCCGCAACTGCCGCTGCCAGCAGCCCAAACAGCCGGCCATCACTCATGGCAACCTCTTCTTTTTGCGGACGGTTTGAGTTTTCGGCAGGTCCCCGGCCGCTGCTGGCTCACGTCCAAAAAAGTATTCCGGATAACCCCACACCAGCTGCCGCCCCTCCGACTTGTCCTGCACCGCCCGCACTTCTGCCGTTAATCGCCGCAGATTCTCGGCCAGCAACAAAGGATCACCGGTCTCCTGACGCCATTGCAGCAGCGACTGCTGCAGCGATCGCAGTGTCTCTGCATGCTCAGGCGCTGTCGAGACGTCACAAAATTCATGCGGATCCGTTTGCAGATCATACAGTTCAAATCGCCCAGGTCGACGCATTCGAGCGTACGCGGTACGCACATTCGGTGCCGCACCAGACACCTCTGCGTGCAGATCCAGCCCACCGGGGATCTTTCTTCGCTCTGCCTCCTTCGACAGCTTTCGAAATGTCACATCGTAGTCCGGATGCACCTCTTCCGGCAGCAGATTCTCAATCAGTTTCCAGCGATCTGTCCGCACAGCCCGCTGGGGATAATAATTGCTGGCCGCAGCGTGCGTGTGATATTCACTGAACAACATCGTTCGCCACCGCACAACTTCCGGCCGAAACAAGGGCTGCAGTGGCCGTCCGGCAAGGCCCGCAGGGATATCCTGGTCGACTGCCTGCAGAATCGTGGGCAGCAGATCGACCGAAGTTACCAGCTCGTCCCGCACCTGCGGTACAACTCGACCCGGCCAGCGAATCAGCAGCGGGATCCGCAGCCCGCCTTCAAAACTGGTCCGCTTGCCACGCAGCAGATCCGCGCCATGATCGCCCAGATAAATCACCATCGTCTCAGATGCGCGGCCGCTGCCTTCCAGAACCTCCAGCAGATCCCCAACCAGACTATCCAGACGCATCAGGCAGTTGTAGTAATCCGCCACAATCGGCCGCAGTCCCGGCGGATCCAGCCCCGCCTCCGGTAAACACCTCACGTCAGCTGCAGACAACGGCTGCTGCGGAAGCCCGTCCACCTGAGTGAGAAACGGATCGTGCGCTTCCGGAAAATTTACCTGCAGCAGAAACGGTCGATCTTTGTCGGTCGACAAAAACTCGGATGCTGAGCGGGCATAGTCCCCAAGATTACGCCGCTGAAAATTGGCCACCGGAATCCGACTGAAATCAAACGGAAATGCCGACTCGGGATTCACATGCAGCTTACCAATAATCCCGGTACGATATCCGGCCGCCCGCAGCAGCCCAGGCAGTGTCGGCAAATCAGGCCGATACATACGAAAACCCCAGGTCGCAAGCCCGATCTGGCCATGCTGGTGAGGATACAAGCCGGTCAGCAGGCTGGCCCGCGACTGACTGCAGCCAGCCTGAGCCACAAAGGCGCGCTGAAACCGCAGCCCCTCCGCCGCCAGCCGGTCCAGATGCGGCGTCCTGACGAACGGATCACCGTAACAGCTCAGCTGCGGTCCGTTGTCTTCCGAAATGATCAGCAGAATATTGGGACGCTGAACCTGCAGCTGACCGGCTGCCGCCCCGGTTGCCGGGACCTCATCCGGACAGCCCCAGACACGACCGACACACAGCACGGCAGCAATCAGCAGAACTCTCATGGGCCTCATTCCAAAACAGCTCCCTTCCTCCTGCGTCGCCCCGGCTCGGCAGACTCAGGCAGTGCCAGCGGACGAACCCGCTCTGACAGTTCCAGATCCAGACGCTCACTCATCTGCCGCCGTACCTCACTCCAGCCCGGCAGTCCAGCCAGATTTGTGTGCTCAACCAATCCCCCGGACAACTGCTGACTGCTTTCAACGCCTGCGTAATCATAGAGTTCCTCTGCCAGTTGCCCCTTCGTTGCCCAGTCGATCCAGCGAGTATATCGCTGAGCATCACTGCGTATTGAGTAACCCATGACCTGCGGTGTCCCCGACCGAAACGGCCGAGAAAACTGACTCAGTGCGACTTCCCGCCCAGGTGCTTCCGGATCGAAAACTGCCGCCGCAAAACTGCGGCCGTCCAGCGGCCCCGAAGCCTGCAAGCCAGCCAGCTCCGCAAGCGTGGGATACAAATCCACAGATTCCAGCAGCCCCCGTGTTTCCTTCCCCGGATACCGCTGCCCCGGTACACGCAGCAGCAGCGGAATCCGAGTATCCAATTCGAAGTTGGTGTCCTTGCACCAGCGACCAGCTTCGCCAAGCCCGTAACCGTGGTCCCCCAGCAACACGACAATCGTCGAATCCTGCAGACGCAAATCTTCCAGCCCCTGCAGCAGTCGACCGATCTGCGCATCCACATAACTGACGCAGGCGTAATAGCCGTGTCGCAGCTCTGCGGCAGTCGCTGCCCCCACACGCTCGTCTGACGGGACGTCTCGATAACCAGCCAGCTCAAGATGATCTGCGAAAGCCAGCTCAGGAGCATTCACCGGCCGAGCCGTCGGATCCGCCGATAAAAAATCCTCTCGCCGATGCAGATCCCAATACCGCGCCGGGGCATTGAACGGCAAATGCGGCTTGAAAAAACCAACTGCCAGAAAAAACGGCTGCTGCCCCGACGCGCTGTGACGCAGCTGCTCCACTGCTGCTGTCGCCAGCCCCCCGTCAGCATAGACTTCATCGGCCACATCGGCACACTCAAACGGCTGACCCTTGCCACGCTGCAAGTCAGCTCGGAGCACAGCCGATTTCCACTCCGGCTTTCGCAGCACCTCGGGAACCGACCACGAAATCGGATCCAGCTCACGAGCATCCCCGCTGAACACCTTTCCCAGAGATACACAGTGCCAGCCATGCAGTCGAAATAACTGAGGCAGAGTGATGAGATCCGGCTGCACCGTCCGAAACGAATTACGATTGTGCCACACAGTTGTGTGATCAGGTAAACGCCCGGTCAGCAAGGCCGTGCGCGAAGGACCACAAACCGCCTGCTGACAATAGGCCCGGTCAAAACGCCGCGCTGTCGTTGCAAACCGGTCAATCTGCGGCGTTTTTGCCAGCGGATCACCATAGCACCCCAAAGCCGGCCGCAGGTCGTCAACCAGGATCAGCAGAACGTTAAGCTCTGCAGCCACCCCCGACACTGCCCCGTACCCCAGCACGAACAGCACTGCTGACAATGCATACCTGACACTCCAGCGATTACCACCTGCCAACAACACCGCGATGCTCAAGATTGTACTCCCGATGTGAGAAACCCTGATGAGAATACCGATGCCGTTGTCCGACGACAAGCCGTTTGACGGCAGACCAAAGAAACTGTACCGTCAAACTGCTGCAATTCCTCTCCCCCCGTCACCGACGCACCTGGAGGGCCGCCACGTCATGACTGAAGACACACCTGCCAGAACAACTCGACGACACTGGACGCAAACGGTCGCCGGAACAACCCTGGCCTCGCTGGCCTCACGCGATTTTGCTCTCGCCGGCAGCACCGTACTCAAAGCCGGCGAACTGACCGCCACTATCGGCGACAATTCGGGCACTGAGACTCACCGGCCCGGCTACAACGGTATCTGGAGCCTGCAGCATGCCGCGGCCAATCGCAGCCTGTTCGTTCCCGGCATCGCCGGACTGAACCTTGAACACATCGTCAACGGCACACCTCTTGACAATGACGACCTGTTCTTCGAACCGCGCAAGGCCCCCATGACTCTGCAGCAGCTGGATGACACGTCCTGCGAGCTGCACCAGCCCGCGACTCCGGCCACACACCTCGAAAGCCGCACACGATTTGTACTGCAGCCCGGAGGAATCATCGACATGCACTTCGAATGCTGGCCGCGCAGGGACCTGTTTCCTCATGGCTACCTGTCACTGTTCTGGGCCAGCTACATCAATGCACCTCAGGATCGCTCGATGTACTTTCTCGGCAGCGTGGACAATCAGCCGGCCGGCTGGTGTCAGCTGTGTACTCAGTTTCACAATGATCAAAGCACAGTCCTGCATCGTCAGGATCAGTTCACGGCCGAGTTTGAGCCGGACAATCGCTCGGCCCTGTTCCGCAACTTTTCCAGACTGCGGTTTGATCAGCCATTTTTTTATGGCAGGTTTGATGATCTGACCTGGCTGGTGCTGTTCAGCAATTCCGACGGCATCAGACTGACTCATTCGCCCAGCGGCGGCGGATTCAACACGGTACTCCGCAGCCACAACCCGGCATGGGACTTTCAGTTCCTGATTCGCGAACCCAAAGTCAATCAGTCGTACGGGTTTTCTGTCAGAACCATCCTGCGGCCCGCAGTCGACCGGAACCAAATGGTGCAGCTGGCAGAACAGTGGCAAAAGGAACGGGCCGGCACGGTATGAACCACGAATCACCACGACGGCTGGCACTCATTCGCAGCTCGGGCTTTCCAGCCCGAGCACTGTCGTGTGTGCTTTTGTGTTATGAAAAACACGCTGGCACCCCTCGCCCCTGGAAGGGGAGAGGGGACGGGGGTGAGGGGTCAAAGGCACCCTTGCCCTGTTGCTGCTGTGCCGCTCTGCAAACCGTTGGCCTCACGCGAAGACGCGAAGACGCGAAGAAAAAAGCAGCGGAGTGGACGTGAGGGCTGCGAAGAACTGGCGATTTTCAACCGCTCATGAACACTCATGAACACTCATATGTAGCTCGGGCTTTCCAGCCCGAGCACTGTGACCTGCATTTTCTGTGCGAATGAGTAGTTGCTTTCGAGGGTGACTGGCACCCCTCGCCCCTGGAAGGGGAGAGGGGACGGGGGTGAGGGGTCAAAGACACCCTTGCCCGTTGCTGCTGTGCCGCTGTCCAGGCTGCTGGCCTCACGCGAAGACGCGAAGACGCGAAGGAAAAAAGCAACGGAGTGGACGTAAGGGCTGCGAAGAACTGGCGCTTTTCAACCGTTCATGAACACTCCTATGTAGCTCGGGCTTTCCAGCCCGAGCACTGTGACCTGCATTTTCTGTGCGAATGAGTAGTTGCTTTCGAGGGTGACTAGCACCCCTCGCCCCTGGAAGGGGAGAGGGGACGGGGGTGAGGGGTCAAAGACACCCCTTCCCCGTTGCTGCTGTGCCGCTGTCCAGACTGTTTGGCCTCACGCGAAGACGCGAAGAAAAATGCATAAGGAGTGGACGTGAGGGCTGCGAAGAACTGGCGATTTTCAACCGCTCATGAACACTCATGAACGCTCCTATGTAGCTAGGGCTTTCCAGCCCGAGCACTGTGACCTGCATTTTCTGTGCGAATGAGTAGTTGCTTTCGAGGGTGACTAGCACCCCTCGCCCCTGGAAGGGGAGAGGGGACGGGGGTGAG
>Ga0169931_10007132_pt1 | contig 16672 bp, 18 predicted proteins | sample Kivu_15m_20L_FD_129675 | JGI IMG/M metagenome (GOLD analysis project Ga0169931, IMG submission 129675) | Freshwater microbial communities from Lake Kivu, Western Province, Rwanda to study Microbial Dark Matter (Phase II) - Kivu_15m_20L... | ecosystem: Environmental > Aquatic > Freshwater > Lake...
CCCATGCAGCCTGAGAGCCGCAGCCTAAACCTCTCGAATGCTGTAGCGGTCACCGTCTATGAGGCCTGGCGCCAACACGGATTTAAAGGGGGGCAGTAGGGGCGCAAGAAGTGCGTTCAATGGTCTTCGTCCACAGGGTCTCGGCTAAGAAGCGCCTGTAAGACCGCCTGCACAGGCGCGCCCTCAATCAGCCGACAGACTGCCTCAACGATCGGCAGATCCACGTTCTTCTGTCGGGCAAGGGCGAGAATCGCCGGGGCCGTGGACACCCCCTCTGCCACATGGCCAAGGCCACCAAGAATTTCCTGAAGCGTCTGCCCCGCGGCCAAGGCCATTCCCACCCGACGATTACGCGACAGGTCTCCTGTGGCGGTGAGTACCAGATCGCCCAATGTGGCCAGCCCCATAAAGGTCTGGGGCAGAGCCCCAAGCGCCTGCCCAAGTCGGGCCGCCTCAGCCAGACCGCGGGTGATGAGGGCGGCTCGCGCATTGGCACCGAGTGCAAGCCCATCGGCCACCCCCGCCGCGATCGCCAAGACATTTTTCATCGCGCCCCCGAGTTGGGCGCCGATAAGGTCTGCGCTGGCATAGACCCGCATCGCCCCTCCGTGGCAGAAACGGGCCGCCTCGCGGGCGAAGCCCGCATCCTGGCTGGCCAGGGTCAGGGCACAGGGCAGTCCGCGGGCTACCTCCTGGGCAAAGCTCGGGCCCGTAAGGGCGCCGCGCGGCCAGTCTGATAGCGCGCGGGCCACCAGATCGTCGGGCCAATAAAACAGCCCTTCTGGGGTCACCGAGAGCCCCTTAGAGAGCCAGATGAGGGCCTCGTGGGAACGGGCTACTGGGCCTAGCAACTGGGCCACCGCCAGCGCCGTCGCCTCTACGCCAGCCACCGGGGTTGCAAAAATCAATAGCCCCAAGGTCCCTTGCCGCGCGACGGCCTCTCTCCACTGGGCCAAGGCAAGACCGAGGTCGCTGGCAATGGAAAGCGAAGGAGGAAGGGATACCCCCGGAAGATACTTGGCGTTGGCGCGGTCTTCGTGCAGCCGTGTCGCCAACGCAGGGTCACGTGCCCAGAGGCCGACGGGCCCAGCACCCGCGCGTTGCGCCAGATGCACAGCCAGTGCGGTGCCCCAGGCGCCCGCACCAAGAACCAGGGCGGGGCCGCGCAACACGTCTGTCACCGCCGCAGCCCCCGAGGCCTAACTAGGCAGGATGAGCCCGCTCTCCGACCGGCCCGGACCCTCGGAGGCACTGGAGCCGCCCGCCTGCTGCGCGAGATGGGCCTGCTTCTGCTGAAAGAATGCCTCCCAGTTGATTTCAGCCAGGTGGAACGGCGGGAAGCTGGCACGTTGCACGATATCGGCAAGGTTAGCCCGCAGATACGGATAGACAATGGAGGGGCAGGAGATGCCCTTCAGAAGAGCCCTCTGCTCATCGCTGACCCCAGCGATCTCGAAGACACCGGCCTCACTGGCCTCCACTAGGAAGGCCACACGATCGCCCACCCGGCAGGTGACAGTGCACCGAATGGCCACTTCCACCATCGTGCCCCCGAGTTCACGATCAGACGTGTCGAGCTGAAACTCCAGCCGCGGCTCTGCGGCATCCAGAAAAATCTCGGGTACATGGGGCGCCTCAAGGGAGCAGTCTTTCAGATAAATGCGCTGGAGCCCAAAGACGGGGCGGCCTGCCTCCTCTTGCGCGGCGGCGGTGCCCAAGGGAGGAGAGGCGGGAGAAGCTGTGGTCATACGAATCCTTCAACGAAAAAAAGAGGAAAAAAAGCGGGGGTAAACGGGACGGGCCTAGGTTGCGTCTGGCCCCAAGGCGGCAAGCATCAGCCCGCGAGCAAGGGCGTGAGCCCCCCCTCACGATCGAGCGCCGCCAGGTCGTCAAAGCCCCCGACATGCTGCTCGCCAATGTAAATCTGGGGCACTGTGCGCCGCCCGGTACGAGCCATCATCTGCTCACGGGCGGCCGGATCGAGATCGATACGAATCTTTTCGATTGTCTCCACGCCGCGCTGACGAAGTAAGGCCTCTGCCCTCTGGCAGTAGGGGCATACGGCGGTCGTGTACATCAAAACAGTGGCCATGGTGGGGTCCTCCGAGGGGCGCGTTCTAGACGAATGAAGACAGGAAGGGGCGGGCAGAGCAGAGAATTTCAGCGGCCTATCCGCCGCGATTGGGCTTCTGGGACACCGGAAGACCGGCCTGCTTCCAGGCATCAAAGCCCCCCTCAAGGCTGTAGACCTCGGCAATACCTGCCTTGCGCAGCTTTCGGCCCGCCTGGGTGGATCGAAAGCCACTCGCGCACATGAGTATGACCGGACGCGGCTTCTTGCCTGACTGGGCCAGCCGCGAAATTTCGTTGATCTGCGAGGCGAGGGTTGAGCCCGGCATGTGCGTGGCCTGCGGCACCTGCCCCTTGGAAAGCTCCGCGGCTTCGCGAATGTCAATCAGCAGCGCATCCTCCGCATTAAGAAGCTGCGTGGCGCCGAGGGTGTTGACCTGGCGGGCGCTACTACCACGTGTGGCCAGGGGCCATACCAGCAGACCGCCGCTGATAAAGGCGGCGAGAATAAGAAAAATGTTGTCCAGAAAAAACTGCACGAGGAAGAACTCCTGTCAGACGTTGAGCTTCGATTATAGAATCGGGGGTTTCGGTAACAGACAGATTATGCCCCCAGCTCTCATTCTTCTTCGCCATGGCCAGAGTCAATGGAATCTTGAAAACCGTTTTACGGGGTGGGTCGATATCGACCTAACCGAGGTCGGCCACGAAGAGGCGCGTCGTGCCGGAATGCTTTTGAAGGACCGCGGCTTTGTATTCGACATGGCCTACACCTCGGTGCTCAAGCGGGCCATTCGTACCTGCTGTGTTGTGCTGGACACCCTTGATCAGATGTGGATTCCGGTGACCAAAGATTGGCGATTGAATGAACGCCACTACGGTGCCCTCGCGGGGCTCAACAAGGCAGAAACCGCACTCAAGTATGGCGAAGCCCAGGTGCTGCGCTGGCGCCGCGCCTACGATGTGCGCCCCGACCCGATGGGCCCTGAGAACCCGCTCTGGGAGGGCCACGACCCCCGCTATGCCCATGTGGACCCCGCCCTTCTTCCCCGCACGGAATGCCTGGCCGACACGGTGGCGCGCGTCAAACCCTTCTGGGAGCAGGAGATCCTGCCGCAGCTTCGGTCTGGAAAGAGGATACTGATTGCAGCCCACGGAAACTCGTTACGCGCCCTCATTAAAGTGCTTGAAAACATGTCCGATGAAGAAATCATCGATCTGAATATTCCCACCGCCCAGCCCATCAGCCTGGAGTTTGATGCGCAGTTCGCTCTCAAGGCGCGACGCTATCTCGCAGACCCGTCAGAGATCGAGGCTGCCATGGCCGCGGTGGCCAACCAGGGCAAAGCCCAGAGGCCATAAATCATGAGTGGATCACGTCTTAAGGCGGCAGGATGGGTCGGCATCGGCATGGTCAGCGGCCTGCTGATCAGTGTCGGGATCTCCGCTGTCGCCCAGCGCGATGGCCGGCTCGCCCTGCCGGTGGAAGAACTGCGTCAGTTTGCCGATGTCTACGGAGCCATCAAGGCCCACTATGTCGAGCCCGTCGATGACAAGAAGCTCATCACCGAGGCCATCAGCGGCATGCTCACGGGGCTCGATCCCCACTCGGCCTATCTCGATGCCGAAGCCTTTAAAGAATTGCAGGTGGGTACCCAGGGAGAGTTCGGCGGACTAGGCATTGAAGTCGGCCTTGAAGATGGCTTCGTGCGTGTGGTCTCCCCGATTGAAGATACCCCAGCGGCCCGTGCTGGCGTGCGGGCTGGCGATTTAATTATCAAGATCGATGACAAGGCCACCAAGGGCATGAATCTGCAGGATGCCGTCAAGCTCATGCGCGGCAAGCCCAAGACCTCCATCACCCTGACCCTCTCACGGAAAGGTGAGCCACTGCCGATCGTGGTCACGATTGTGCGGGATGTGATTCGGGTGCAGAGCGTGCGGTCCAAGTATCTCGAACCCGGATACGCCTACCTGCGCATCACCCAGTTCCAGGAACACACCGTGGGCTCGGTGGTATCACACCTTAATAAGCTACTCGCGCAGTCCGAAGCCGACAAGACAAAGCCCATCAAGGGCATCGTGCTCGATCTTCGTAACGACCCGGGCGGCCTGCTGCATGCCGCGGTGGGCGTCTCTGCGGCATTTCTGCCCGCCAACACCCTGGTGGTAACCACCGACGGCCGACAGACCGATGCCAAGCGCACCTTCTCTGCGCGGCCCGCCGACTACCTGCGTGGCGGTGCAGACCCCTTGTCGGGCCTCAACCCCAAGATCAAGTCTCTGCCAATGGCCGTGCTTGTCAACGGCGGATCAGCCTCAGCCTCTGAGATTGTTGCCGGTGCCCTGCAAGACCACAAGCGCGCCCAGATTCTTGGCACGCAGACCTTCGGCAAAGGCTCGGTACAGACCATTCTTCCTCTCACGAGCAATACCGCCATCAAGCTCACGACCGCCCGTTACTACACTCCTTCGGGCCGCTCGATTCAGGCCAAGGGCATTCGGCCCGATTTCTGGGTGGAAGAAACCCCGGAGGGCGATGTCACGGAACAGTTCCGGGTGCGTGAGGCAGACCTCAGTCGACATCTTGAAGGGGGCCCTGCCTCAAAGGGTGCGGGCACGGGTGCAGACGGACAGCAGGGGCAGCAAGGGCAGGGGAAGGCCGGTGGCGCCAATAACGCGAAGGCCCAGGACAAACCTGCAGCACCGCCCGCAGGTCAGGCCCGGCCACAGATTGAGTTTGGCTCAGACTCCGACCACCAGCTGCGCCAGGCACTGAACCACCTGCAGGGGATGCCCGTAGCCACATCACCCGCCCCACCGACGGTTCAGTAAGGACGGCCGAGGCGTAGGCGTAGGGTAGGCATACTCAGCACCCCGCTAGTGCCCAAGCGTCATGGCCGATGGAAACCTTGGGACGGGCGCGAACGATGAGCGACTCACGCAGTTTAGTCGGCTGTTGCTGCTTGCCGACTTCGATGAATCAGACCTGGCCCGCCTTCAGACCCGACGCGTATTGATCGTTGGGCTCGGAGGCTTGGGCTCACCTGTGGCCCTCTACCTTGCCAAATCCGGACTCGCGGAGATACGACTGGCCGACTTTGACACGGTGAGTCTTTCCAACCTGCCACGGCAGGTGCTCTACGGGCCCCAAGACATCGGGCGGCCCAAGGCGGAAGCGCTCGCGGAGGCGCTGCGCGGGCTCGCGCCGGAGACGCGGTTTGTAGCCGCCACCGAGAAGGCCGATGCCCAGAGACTGGCCGACTGGGTAGAGGCGGCCGATCTCGTGCTCGACTGTACCGACCAGTTTTCCACACGGCAGGCAATCAACCGGGCCTGCCAACAGGCCAAAAAGCCGCTGGTCTGCGCCTCGGCGCTGCAGTGGTCTGGGCAACTCTTGGTGATCGATCCCGCCCAACCCAATTCCGGCTGCTATGCCTGCCTCTTCGACCCCGCATCGCCCCCGGCTGAGGCGGCCTGTGGGGCCTACGGCGTGATGAGTACCGCTGTGGGCACCATGGGGCTACTGGCTGCCAATGAGGCACTGAAGATCCTCATGGGCCAGACCCCTGCCACGGGGCGCCTCACGGTCTTCGATGCCAAATCGCTCAGACTCGATACGCTGCAATTTCGCGCGCGCAATGCCTGCCCTGTCTGTCAGGGTGAAGGCGCCCCTAACGCCTAACCGCTCAGCCCTCCGCAGACCGACAGGCCAATAAGAGAGTCGAGTCGTTAGGGGAAAAGAGCCGCAGCGATCACGTCTGCAGACTCGCTCGGACGCGCACGAAAACCGGTCTTGGAAAACCGCAGCCAACGTCCCTGCACAAACCCCATCGCAAGGCTTGCCTGCAAGGCCGGGTCGAGCAAAGCATGCGCCGCTGGGCTGGCATCGGCGAGACCCAGCTTCAGGCACTGCCGCAGGGAGGCCTCGGTGCGATCGAGCAGTTGGTTCACCCGCTGTTGGAGACGCAGATTCTCATAGGACAAGGCCTCCCCGGTAAGGACGCGGGTCATACCAGGATTGGTCTCAGCAAAATTGAGAAGCATCAAAACGATGGAGCGCGCCTTCTGGGCGGCAGGGTCTGCCTCGGCGTCGATCTGATTGATCAGGCCAAAGATCGTCTGCTCAATGAACTCGAGCAGGCCCTCATACATCTGGGCCTTACTCGCAAAGTGTCTGTATAGGGCTGCCTCTGAGACCTGCAGGCGCGCTGCCAGACCAGCGGTGGTCACCTTTTCCGACTCTTGCTCAAGCATTAAGGCCATGGCCTGCAAAATCTGAAGCTTGCGCTCCCCGGGCTTTAGCCGCTTTCGCGAAGAATCGCCTGCCTCCACATCCTGCATCATGGTCTCCCTTGTGGACGGAATCCGACACGACGGATCAACGATGGCCAAGAGTTTACTTGAACCCGCACATAGAGAGGCCGCACCGCAGACACGGGTCGCCCCTGCGCCCAGGCGGCCTTTCTCTGGCTCGCGGAAGCCCAGAGGCGGGCCGTAGAAATGCCCGCCCGATGGGCGGTACGCAGGTTGATCGCGCTGTCATCGATCAGGCAGAGGTCGGAGGCATGTCGGCCAGAGGCCCGAATGAGTCGGTGCCAGAGAATGGGCGAGGGCTTAGGGCGAAGTTGTGACACCGCATGCATGTCATCGATACAGATTTGTCGATGAAAGCAGTGGGCGATACCGAGTATCTTCAAAAGCCGCTCGGTATAGTCGCGCGGCGCGTTGGTGACAAGCCAGCGCTCACCGCGCAGCAGTTGTACCTTTCGGCGCAGGCCGGCGGCCCGGGCAACATACTGCGGCAAATCAAGGCTTGGATGGGTCTGGGCCAAGAAATCGTCGGCCGCAACGCCGTGGTGCCGAATCAGGCCCAACAAGGTAGCGCCATATCGATGCCAGTAAGCCGTGCGCAGGGCGCTCGCCTCCTCCAAAGGAAGGCTGAGTCGATCTGCAACAAAGCGCGTCATGCGCTGGTTGATCTCGCCCATAAGGCGCCAGCTCGCGTCGTGTAGGGTATTGTCGAGATCGATGAGCCAGACGCGGGCGCTACGGCGTTGACTGTCAGTCGCCCACCGGCCGATACGGCCATGGCGATGGAGCATTCCCAAGGGACTAGTGGGAGCGAATCATGGTGCCCACCCCCTCATTGGTCAGGATCTCCAATAAGAGGCTGTTGGGCACACGGCCGTCGATGATATGCACCGACTGCACACCGCCCCGCGCGGCATCCAGGGCCGAACTGATCTTGGGCAGCATGCCGCCCGATAGCGTGCCATCGGCAAAGAGGGCATCAATTTCACGGGCGGTGAGGCCCGTGATGAGACGACCGTTCTTATCTAAGACACCGGGCGTGTTGGTCATGAGCACGAGTTTCTCGGCCTTCAGGATCTCCGCGAGCTTTCCGGCCACCAGATCGGCATTGATGTTGTAGGTCTCGCCCTGCGCCCCCGAACCAATCGGTGCAATGACAGGAATGAAACCACCACGGAGCAGCGAATGCACGATATCGGGGTCAACCTGCTCAATCTCCCCGACCTGTCCAATATCGAGCATCTGGTCTGGGGCATCCTGGGCGCTGAGCATGAGCTTACGGGCGCGGATAAGGCCTCCATCTTGGCCCGTGAGGCCCACGGCCTTTCCCCCGGCATGGTTGATGAGTTCTACGATCTCTTTGTTGACCTTGCCTGCGAGAACCATCTCCACAATGTCCATGGTCTCGGCATCGGTGACACGCATGCCCTGAACAAACTCCCCCTTCTTGCCCACCCGGGTGAGGAGTTCTTCGATCTGTGGGCCGCCGCCATGGACGACCACGAGATTAATGCCCACAAGCTTCAGCAGCACCACATCGTGGGCAAAGCCCTGCTTGAGTGCCTCATCGGTCATGGCGTTGCCACCGTACTTTACGACGACGGTCTTTCCATGAAACCTGCGGATATAGGGCAGGGCCTCGGCAAGAATTGCCGCCTTCTGCCGCGTATGCTGGAGATCGGCCATCAACGCTCCCTAACGCTAATCGCCGTACTGCTTCTGACGCAACTCACGCCGCTGCTGGGCCTCGACCGAGAGCGTGGCAGTGGGGCGGGCCAGAAGCCGTTGCAGGCCAATGGGCTCGCCCGTTTCCTCGCAGAACCCGTATTCACCAGAATCGATACGCGCGAGAGACTGCTGCACTTTTTTAATGAGCTTGCGCTCGCGGTCGCGGGTACGCAACTCCAGAGCATGCTCTTCTTCAATGGTGGCCCGATCGGCAGGGTCGGGTACGAGGACAGTCTCCCGAAGATGCTCGGTGGTCTCGCCGGCATTGGTCCGAAGCTCGGATTCGAGCGCCTGCAGCCTGCGACGAAAAAAATCGAGCTGGGCTGAGCTCATGTACTCCGAGTCAGGCTGCGCAAGCAGCGCCTCTTCGGAATCGATGACGACACTAGCGGCAGATTTCATTGCTTCACCTTCGATCAAACAGGGTCATGCCACCTCAACCTCAGACAAGACACTGGGTGAGACCTTTTTCGATTGTATCCCGCGGCAGGCTGCGGCCGATGAACACGATACGACTCTGCCGCTTTTCTGAGGGCTTCCAGGGCCGGCCTTTGTCGCCTCCCATGAGCATATGGACCCCCTGAAAAATCATCTGATGGTCGCTGCCTTTGAGCCATAGTAAGCCCTTATAGCGAAAGAGTTGCGGCCCATAGGCCTGGCTGACGGCAGAGATGAAGGCCTCAAACTTGTCCCCATCAAAGGGGCGGTCCGCCTTAAAGAGAAATGAGGCGACGTCGTCGGCATGATGATGGTGCTTCTCCGTGTCCAGAAAATCCGGATCGATTTCCAGGGCGGAGTTCAGATTAAAGCCCCGAATATCGAAGACCTCGGCAATATCGACCTCACCAAAATGCACCATCGCAATCGGTGCCCGCGGGTTCATCGCCACAAGACGACGGCGCAGGTCGGTCAGCGCATCGGCCGACACAAGATCGGACTTCGACACCAAGAGCCGATCCGCAAATCCCACCTGGGCCTGGGCCTCTGGGTGAGTGCTGAGTTGGGCGGGCCCATGCACCGCGTCTACCACCGTAATAACGGCATCAATCAGGTACTGCTCGGCAACTGCATCATCGACAAAAAAGGTCTGGGCCACGGGCCCGGGCTCTGCCAGCCCCGTGGTCTCAATGACTACGCGATCAAAGGCGATCTCCCCTGCCTCACGCCGCTTCGCAAGACGCCCCAACATATCCACAAGATCGCCCCGCACGGTGCAGCAGAGGCAGCCATTGTTCATCTCGACAATGCGCTCCTGCTGGTCGGCGAATAAGAGCTCGTTGTCGATACTCTCTTGGCCAAACTCGTTCTCGATGACGGCAATCTTTTGTCCATGGGACTCAGAGAGCACGCGCTTGAGCAGGGTGGTCTTACCTGCCCCCAGAAAACCGGTGAGGATCGTGACGGGAATCATCAATGTATTGTGCCAAAAGGGGCCTGGGCCTTGAGAGCCGAGTTAGAGACCACAGGCAGCACGCAAGGCCTGCGCCCTGTCGGTGGCCTCCCAGGTGAACTCCGGCTCTTCGCGCCCGAAGTGGCCATAGGCTGCGGTCTTGCGATAGATCGGCCGTAGCAGGTCGAGCATCTTAATAATGCCCTTGGGCCGCAGATCAAAAATTTCGGCCACGGCTTTGGCAATGCGCTCATCGGGCACGACCCCGGTTCCCTCGGTCGTTACCCATACCGAGGTCGGCTTGGCGACACCAATTGCATAGCTCACCTGAATGAGGGCTTTTTTCGCGAGGCCCGCGGCCACAATGTTTTTGGCCACGTAACGACAGGCATAGGCTGCAGACCGGTCAACCTTCGAGGGGTCTTTGCCGGAAAAGGCGCCGCCACCATGAGGCGCCGCGCCCCCATAGGTATCCACGATGATCTTGCGGCCCGTTAAGCCGCAGTCGCCTTGCGGGCCGCCCACCACGAAACGCCCCGTGGGATTCACAAGATATTTGATCTCGCCTTTGACGAGTTCTTTGGGCAGCACAGGCTTAATAATCTCTTCGATCACCGCCTCGCGCAGGGAGGCAAGCGCAATGTCCGGTGAATGCTGCGTGGAGAGCACTACGGTATCAATACGCTCGGGGCGTCCATTTTCGTATCGCAGGGTCACTTGCGACTTGGCGTCGGGACGCAGCCATGGCATGCGGCCATCACGGCGGAGCAGGGACTGCCGCTCTACCAGGCGATGCGAGAGATAAATCGCCGAGGGCATCAATACCGGCGTCTCGTCGCAGGCATAGCCAAACATCAGCCCCTGGTCGCCCGCCCCCTGATCGAGGTTGTCATCCTGGGCAGCGTTCACGCCCTGGGCGATATCTGGGCTCTGCTTGTCGTAGGCCACGAGCACCGCACAGCCCTTGTAATCAATGCCGTAGTCGGTGTTGTCGTACCCAATGTTTTTAATCGTCTCGCGGGCGACTTGAATGTAATCGACGTTGGCCGTGGTCGTAATCTCACCGGCGAGTACCACGAGACCCGTGTTACACAGGGTCTCTGCCGCAACGCGGGCCCGAGGGTCTTGGGCCAAAATGGCATCGAGTACCGCATCGGAGACCTGGTCAGAGACCTTGTCCGGGTGGCCTTCGGAGACTGACTCCGAAGTAAAGAAATAGTCTTGAGACATAGCACTCTCCATCGAAAGGACCGCCTGCGGTCGCTCTAAGTGCCTGCCTTGGACGCCACGGTTGCTCGAACCCGGCCTTGTGTCGCGTATGGCAAACGCTTTAGCGGTATTTGAACGACAATCGCCCCGCAAGTTGTCGATTAAATCGGCGATTCACTCACTATAGTGCTTATGCAGACTCTATTCAAATTGGCCGCCTTCGCACCCCTGCAGCTTCTGCGTGCGGCGGGGTTGCTCCTGGGCCTGGGGGTCTGGCTGGTCTCGGCCCGGTATCGACAGGCCTTCAATACCCAGTGGCACCAGGCGATTTCGTATTGGGCCTCCGGCCGGGCAGGCCGTGCACTGCCCGCAAGAGCGCCCCGAAAAATCGCTGCCATTGGGCAGGCCGGTGTCTTGCTCTCTGAACTTCCCAAAATATGGTGTCGGCCCGAGACCGCGCGGGCGATGCAGAGCACTGGCTTTGCAGAAATGCACGCGGCCCTTGGTCGCGGCAAAGGCCTGATTATCCTCACCCCGCACCTTGGGGCCTTTGAACTCGCGGCCCGCAGAATTGCGCGGGAGTTTCCACTCACGGTGCTCTACCGTCCCGCCCGAAAGCCCTGGGTGGAGGCGCTCTTGCAGGCATTTCGTTCCGCTGAAGGGGTGCGGGCCGTACCCGCCAACGCCCAAGGGGTACGACAGTTGCTACGTGCCCTACGCCAGGGTGAGGCCATCGGCCTGCTTCCGGATCAGGTGCCATCGCAGGGCGAGGGTCTGGTCTCCGATTTCTTCGGGCGGCCTGCCTACACCATGACCCTACCGATTCGGCTGGCGCAGGCCTCAGGCGCTGCGGTCGCCTGGGCCACCGCCTTACGAACCCCTGGCGGCTGGAGCCTCTCTCTAGAGCTCTGGAAGGCCAACGAGGACGGCGAAGAGGCCGAAGTCTCCGCGCGGCTTGCCGAGATGCCGCTTGAAGAGGCGCTCGCCCGAATGAATCAGGGTCTTGAGGATCGCATCGCGCGCGCGCCCGAGCAGTATCTCTGGGCCTACAACCGCTACAAGCGACTCTGACCATGGCTCGGGTCATCGAATCCCTCGCCGCGCGCCTTGGCATTCTGCTCGGAGGCCTTCTGGGTCGACTGCCCATCGCCACCCAACGGCGCCTAGGCCGCGGCATTGGTAGGCTCATTTATCGTTTCTCGGTACGTCGACGACGCATCGCGGAGCGAAACCTCGCCCTATGTTTTCCCGACTGGACCGATGCCGATCGCGACGCGGTGGTGCGGCGCTTTTTTGAGCACTTTGCCTGCGCGCTGGTCGACCTCTTCTGGCTATGGCAGAGGCCTGCCGACCAGATCATTGCGCGTATCACCTGGCGCGGCGAAGAGTATCTGCGCGCGGCCGAGGCCTCGGGCGCGGGCCGCCTCATCATTCTCGCGCCCCACTTTCTGGGCATTGATGCCGGGGGGACGCGGCTGCAGATTGAGCGTCCGCTTGTCTGTCTCTATGCAAACCAGTCGATTCCGGCGATCGATGCCTGGATTATTCGCGGCCGCGGCCGCTTTCATCAGGCCACACTGGTCTCTCGGCGAGAGGGGATTGGCAAGCTCGCACGCCTGCTGCGCAGCGGCATGGCCGCCCACTTTTCTCCCGACATGGACTTTGGCACCAAGGGCAGTGTCTTCGTGCCATTTTTTGGAGAACTGGCCGCTACCCCCACAAGCCTGGTGCGGCTCGCCCAACTCACCAATGCAACCGTCGTCCCCATGGTGACCCGAATGACCCCAGAAGGCTATGTCTCCACCTTCTACCCCGGCTGGCGATACCCACTGGAAGAGGGCGAGTCAATCACAAACGCCGTTGCCGCGATGAACCAACAGATCGAGGCCTGGATCCGTGAAGATCCCAGCCAGTATCTCTGGACCCACCGACGATTCAAGACGCGGCCCGCCGGCGTTCCCTCGGTCTATTCCTAGGCCGCATAATCTCTGGCTATGCGGATTTCTTTTACCAAAATGCAGGGCGCGGGCAATGACTTTGTCGTGCTCAACGCCCTAAAGGGCCTGGACCCCGCCGTCTTGCGCCCAGAACAAATACAGCGCCTTGCCGATCGTCAATTCGGTATCGGCGCAGACCAGGTGCTGGTGGTGGAGCCCGCCTCATCGCCGGATGCCGACTTCGACTATCGCATCTTCAATGCCGACGGCCACGAAGTTGAACAATGCGGCAACGGAGCCCGGTGCTTTGCCCGTTTTGTGGTCGACCAGGGCCTCGCGGAGGGCCCGGCGATTCGCGTAAAGACCAAGGCTGGAATCATTGTGCCGCGACTGCAGGCCAACGGCGAGGTGGAGGTGAATATGGGCTGCCCCGTCCTGCGACCCGAGGCCCTGCCATTTCAGACCGAGGGCCTTGCGCACGAACTGCGCGCGGGGCAGACCTGCTATGCAATTGTGGGGCCCAAAGGCCATGACCTCTGGCTTGCGCCGGTGTCCATGGGAAACCCTCACCTCGTGCAGTGGGTGACAGACCTCGCAGACCATCCAGTAGAAGAAGAAGGTCGATTTCTGCAGGCAAGCCCGCGACTGCCCCAGAGCGTGAATGCCGGCTTTGCAGAACGGCTCGGGCCTCACGCCATTGGCCTGCGGGTCTACGAGCGTGGCGCCGGAGAAACGCTGGCCTGCGGCTCCGGGGCCTGCGCCGCCGTGGTGAGCGGCATCGCCCAGGGGCTTCTTACGGCCGATGCGCCAATCGCTGTGCAGACCCGCGGGGGGATGCTCACACTGCGCTGGTCAGGCAATGCCCACGACCCCGTCTGGATGACGGGTCCGGCCACCACCGTCTTTCACGGAGAAATAACCCTATGACCACAAGCGCCGCGCCCCCTGCCGCTCCTCCCTCCACCTCAGCCAGCGACAGCGCTGCACAGGCATTACCGACCCCCACCCCCGCAGCAGTCGCCCAATTCCTGCATGTCAATCCCGAATTCCTCATTCATCAGCCCGCCTTGCTTGCCCAGCTTGAGCTTCCTCGTCAAGAGAGTTCGGGCGCCATCTCCCTGGCCCAACGACAGACCCAGGTGCTGCGCGACCGGATTCGCCTGCTGGAGTCGCGACTCACCGAAATGATGCATGTCGGGGAAGAAAACGACGCGATCGTAAAAAAAATGACCGGCTGGATTCGCGACACCCTGCTGGCCCACGACCCGCTGGAGCGTCTGGCGGTGCTCACCGAGGGACTCGCCAAAGGGTTTTCGGTGCCGATTGTGGCTCTGGCGCTCTGGGGCAGAATGGGGGCACTACGGGTGCCCGGCAGACTCATGCCCTCTGCGGTGGTCTTCTGCGAGAACCACGACGAGGTCACCGCCCTGGCCGGTGCCCTGATACGGCCGCTCTGCCTGCCGGCCCATGCCTACCAGGCAAGACTCGCCCTCGGGCTGACCCCGGACAGCAGCGCTCAGAATGGGTCCGTTGCGATGATTCCACTGCGGCCGGGCGCGAGCCCCGAGGCCTTTGGCCTCTTAGTACTGGCCTCGGCAGACCCCGGGCGTTTCTCCCAAGACCATGGGGTAGACCTGCTCAACACACTGGCCGAACTCACCAGCGCATCACTGCTCGGGCTTACCCTCGCAACGCCGCGGTCATCCGCCTAGCAGCGCGACACCTCTATGGATCCGCGGATCGAGGCGTTCTTGCAGGCACTCGCCGCGCGACACTATGCGGCCCACACCCTTGCCGCCTATCGCCGAGACCTCACAAGTCTTGCAGCATCGACCCCGAAGTCGCTGTCCGACCTCACGACCCACGACCTTCGGCAGGCGCTAGCGCAGAGCGCAGCCAAAGGCCACTCCCCGCGTTCGCTCGCACGACGTCTCTCGTGCTGGCGCCAGTTCTTTGACTGGCTTCTCCAGTCCGAAAGCCCCGACTGGGCTAGTGGCACCAGCGCGACCAGGCCCAACCCCGCCACAAGCCTGCGGGCGCCTCGGCCAGGTCGGCCGCTCCCCCGAGCGCTACCGGTCGACGCCGCACTCGCCTTTGTCGATGGGCCCAAGGCCATGGTACCCGCCCCTGCAGCCCCGGACTGGCGCAGCCTCCGGGACCAGGCCATGGTGGAACTCCTCTACGGTTGCGGGCTGCGGCTCTCGGAATTGATTGGTCTGGACATACGAGACACCGGGCAGAAGAACGGCTGGATCGACCTCCCAGTGGCAGAGGTGACGGTCTGGGGGAAGGGGGGAAAGCGTCGCAGTGTGCCGATGGGTCAGCCGGCCCTGACCGCCCTGGAAGCCTGGCTCCTGGTCCGCACAGAACGGCAAGAACAACAACCTCAAGATGCCCCAAAGAGCCTCGCAGTGTTTCTGAATGACCGCGGGCAGCGCCTGTCCGGCCGATCGGTGCAGCGCCGCCTGCTTCATCGTGCCCAGGCGATGGGCATGGGCCAGACAGTGCATCCGCATATGCTGCGTCATTCCTTTGCCAGCCACCTGCTGCAGTCGAGCGGCGACCTGCGCGGCGTGCAAGAGCTCCTTGGCCATGCCCAGATTGCGACGACCCAGGTCTATACCCACCTCGACTTTCAGCGACTGGCCCAGGTCTACGACCAGGCCCATCCGCGGGCCCTTAAAAAGGGAAACAATACGAAGCTTTGACAAGGGTGCCCAAAACCCCCAGAATCCGAGGCTTGCTTAAGGAGCGTTGCGAGGGTAGCAAGTGGTAAATGCTATCTCCCAGGCTTAAGCAGTTTCTGCTTCCCCGCCCCCATAAGGGCCTCAGGGGTGCCTGCAGAGATCCTTTGGAACGGCGCTCGCGAAACTTTTCTTTATTGAAAGGAGCGCGAGATGAGCGCTGTATTAAAACCTCTCACCACCCGAGACTACGTTGTTGCCGACCTGTCGCTTGCCGACTGGGGTCGCAAAGAGATCAAAATCGCCGAGACCGAGATGCCCGGTCTCATGGCGATTCGTGACGAATTCGCCAAGACCCAGCCGCTCAAAGGCGCACGTATTACCGGGTCGCTGCACATGACCATTCAGACCGCAGTGCTCATCGAGACGCTGACAGCGCTCGGCGCTGAGGTGCGTTGGGCTTCCTGCAATATTTTCTCTACCCAAGACCATGCGGCAGCGGCCATCGCCGCCAACGGGGTCGCGGTCTTCGCCAAGAAGGGCGAGACCCTCGAAGAGTACTGGGACTACACCCACCGCATCTTCGAATGGCAAGACGGTAAGCCCAGCAACATGATCCTGGACGACGGCGGCGATGCCACCCTGCTGCTGCACCTCGGCGCCCAGGCCGCGCGAGACATTCACGTGCTCGACCATCCCAAGAGCGAAGAAGAGACCTGCCTCTTCGCTTCAATCAAAAAGCAATTGGCCAAAGACGCAGGGTTTTATCAGCGCAACCTCGACGCCGTGATTGGCGTCACCGAGGAGACCACCACGGGCGTGCATCGCCTTAAAGAGATGTCTGCCAAAGGCGAGCTCGCCTTCCGCGCGATCAATGTGAACGACTCGGTCACCAAGAGCAAGTTTGACAACCTCTATGGCTGCCGGGAGTCCTTGGTCGATGGCATTAAGCGTGCGACCGACGTGATGATTGCCGGCAAGGTGGCTGTCGTGGCGGGCTATGGCGATGTGGGCAAGGGCTCGGCTCAGGCGCTGCGCGCCCTGTCTGCCCAGGTCTGGGTGACAGAAATCGACCCCATCTGCGCCCTGCAGGCGGCCATGGAAGGCTACCGCATTGTCACGATGGACTACGCCGCCGACAAGGCCGACATTTTTGTGACTGCCACCGGCAACAAAGGGGTGATCAGCTTCGACCACATGGCCCGCATGAAAGACCAGGCCATCGTCTGCAACATCGGCCACTTCGACAACGAGATCGAGGTCGCCGAGCTCACCACCAAGTGCAAGTGGGAAGAGATCAAGCCCCAGGTCGACCATGTCATCTTCCCCGATGGCAAGCG
>Ga0169931_10007134_pt1 | contig 16667 bp, 13 predicted proteins | sample Kivu_15m_20L_FD_129675 | JGI IMG/M metagenome (GOLD analysis project Ga0169931, IMG submission 129675) | Freshwater microbial communities from Lake Kivu, Western Province, Rwanda to study Microbial Dark Matter (Phase II) - Kivu_15m_20L... | ecosystem: Environmental > Aquatic > Freshwater > Lake...
TGCCGGCTCTATTGCAGTAACTAATGTGCCAATATGTAATAAGGCAGGTTTGTTTGCTACAGGATCTGGTAGCCAGGTAGCAGAGAAATCAAAGGTGGCAGTTCCCTCTATTACAAACTCATAGGAGGCAGCTCCTTGTTTGTTTAAGGAAACAATCGCTAAACAGGTTGGCTTATCGGAAAACTTAACAAAATCTAGTAGCACACCATCTTTGTGTAATTGCTTAAGCGCCATTTGGCCATACTTATCAGTTGATATACCATCAATAAATTGGGCATCAATACCAAGCTTTGCTAATGCCTTTGCAGTATTAGCAGGGCCCCCACCAACTACCGCCTTACGCTCTGTGCCATCTGGAATTAAATCAATTAATACCTCACCACATACCCAAACCTGATTACTCAAAGCAGTTCACCCTTGCGAGATAGAAACTCAGTTAATACCTCAACCCCTAATAAATGGTCCTCTACCTGTGGTAATCCACTTACTAGTAAAACTCCAACAAAGCCCTCACCTTTTGTAATTAACGGCAAACCACCACCATGAATTGCATGGGTCTCATCTAATAAATTGTTCTCTTTATGCCAATCAACCCCTCTTTCTTCAGCACTTACCCGTTCATAAATAGTTGAGTGATGTTTAAGTAGAACAACCCTTGCCTTGCGATCTATCCACCATTGGTTCTCACTTGTAGATCCAGGCAAGGATGCGTGGTAAATAATCCAATCACCAATTCTTACCTCAACTGCAATGGGTAGGCCTTTTTTGGTACCAAATGATTTAGCTATCTCTCCTATCTCGAGGGCGTCTGCGACGATGAGAGAAGGCAGTACTAAGTGCCTCTCTTCTTCAAGAAGTAGTTGGCTAGAAAAGTTGCCTGTAGTTTCTCGAGTACTCACCCGATAAGCCTACTTTGTCTTAACGCAATAAAAAGCCCAAGGCCGGCCCCCTCAATTAAGAGGGGGCCGGCCTTGGGTACTTATTTAGAAGTTACTTATCGACGAAGGATTAACTTCTGTAGTGCTTGGATCTGCTTGTTGATTGATGCGATTAACGAAACAATCGACTTGAGCACATCAGCATTTGAAACAGTAGTTGTTCCTGATGCAACCTTGTAGGCAACAGTCTGCGCTGCAGCTCCATAAGTTACTTTGTTTGCTGCAGTAAGAATCAAAGGAACTTCAACAACCATGTTGTATGAACCCTCTGTTGTTCCAACTACGAACTTATAGGAAATTGATCCATTCGTAAATGTATCAACACCGACAGATCCAACTCTTGTAAGTTGTGAACCGGATGTGCTGATTAATTCAGCAGCACTACCTGAACCAATCGTGAATGCATCATAAGGTGCAAATCCCTTTGAATCCTTACCAACGATGGTAAGAGTTGCAATATCTCCTGGGACATATGAAGCCTTATCAAGTGAAGCTGTATAAGTTACAGGTGCTCCACTGCAGGCTACGTTGTAAGTTGGGCTGGTGACATATCCACCAATACCGTTAGAGACTCGCCATACAACTGGTGCAGTTCCAGCAGTTGTTCCGCAAGTCCAACCAACGGTTGTTGGAACAGTAGCTGGCGCAGTTCCACCATTTACCGCTATTCCACCTGCAGTGCTTCCTGCAACTGATACAGCGCTAACAATTCCTGTACGTGCTGAATCAAGAACGAGTCCAGAGGCGGAAACACCACCAATTTGGTTGCCGGCTGAGTCAGTAGCCACAATGTAACCTAGGGCAGTTCTAGCGCCATTTGTTTGTGCAACTCCCAATCCAGTTACCGTAATAGCTGCTACAGGACCTTGGAATGTAAAGGTCTTTGTCGCGGCAAGTACGCCATCGACTTCAATCTCTACTACGCAAGTTGTAGCTGGTGTGTTGGTTGAATCAGCTTGAGCTACATAAATTAAGTCGGCTGGTGATTCACCGACAACCAAAGTTCCAGCCGTTGGAGCGGTGGCAAGTCCGATTACGCAAGCACCGGACTTAATCTTTGCATACACAACTGCAGTTGAAGGCAGTGCAACGGTATTTGCGTCCTTCAAACTGTAACTAATTACACCAGTACCTCCAGCAGCAACAATATTCGCATACGTTGTATCAGCATTAGTTGCTGAAGACGCAGTTGATGCAGAGTTAACAATTGCGATTGCACTTAAACCAGAGTTAAACACAGCGTTTGAACCAGGTGTAATAACTGTGGCTGTAATTGTTCTATCAACAGTTCCATTAGTTCTGCTAGTAGCTAAAGATGTTAGTTCATTGGCGCCAGTGCAAGCAACCCCTGGATTACCAAAATATGATGTGATTATCATATTTCTTCCAGCAGAAGTGGGCTTAGCAACTAAGCCAGCAATCGCAGTATTACATGCGGTGCCCGTAAATCGCGTTTTATCAGCATTGATGGTTCCTCCGGAGGTTGCCGATTCAAAAGTTCCTCCGGAAATATTCAAACCAAATACTACGGAAGCCAAGGCAGCAACAGCAAATGTTGCATTACCTGTGGAAGTGATTGTGAGAGTTGTCGCGCTACCCGATGTACTAGCCGCTACAACTTGACCTGTAACTGTTGTTACAGTTACTGCAGTCGAAGCCGCATTCGCTGCTGGCATTGCCACTACAGACAGGAATCCTGCTGTAAGGGCTGACGCTGCAACAACTGCAATGCGTTGTTTAAGTGTCTTATTAGACATTTGTTTCCTTTCGTTAGTCAGAATCAGGAATTTCCTGAATCTGGCTCGAAGATCTTTCGATCCTCTAATTCCGTCTCCTCTGGCACACACGTGTAATGCCAAAATGAGTCGGAAACCTTGTTTATTCAGTAGGCGCTGGCCCACCATCTGTTTGATCTAGAACTGAAAGCATTAATGTGACAGTTTGAAGTTGGGAAATAGATAACTCCATGTGATCGGCGTACTCAGATGGGGTAATGGTGTTACGCTCGTTTATTACTTGCTTAACAACTGGGGCAGCATCTGGCGCGGTTGGGGTAATTACCTCTGGTAGATCTTGATCATTTGAAAGTTGAGTAGATGAGGTAGTAATGGAGGTATTAGGTTCATTTCCTGTTAGCGAGTTAAGACCTAGGAATGCAGTTAGAACAAGAATGAAGGTGAGTGCAATCTTTGATGACTTTCCAGCAAGCTCTGCCGCCTTCTTGTAGGTAGTAGAAAGAAGGTCTAGTGCAGTTAAGCCGCGCTCTTCATCAATAACAAGCTCTGATAAAACCTTACGTAATGATGAACGAGCTCTTGAGACAGTGTGACGAACAGCTGACTCTTTGATACCAAGCTCTTTAGCGATCTCAGCAGTTGAACGTCCTTCAACCTCCCACATAACTAGAGCAGCTCGCTCTGCTGGGGATAGTAGGGATAGTGCTTGGCGAATGATTGCAGCATCTTCGGCGGCTGAGATCTCAAATGAGTGATCTCCAGATACCTGCCAGGTGGACTCAACCTCAGCAGTTGCATCATCTAATGCAACAAGATTTGGTCTGCGGTTTTCTGCTCTGAATAGATCAATACATAAGTTTTCAATAGTGCGGTGTAGATAGGAAAGAGCGTGATTATCACTTGATAATTCAGGTGCAGCTAGCATGAACTTAACTAGTGCTTCTTGGGTGATCTCTTCAGCTTTTGCCTTATCTTTAATAATCCGATTGGCATGGGCAATTAGCTCAGATCGGTTTTGTGTGTAAAAAGATGAAAATTGGGCAACACTCCAGGAAGCAGGATTTGACCCCTCAACTGCTTTGGATGCCTTGGCTTTAAATGCCATTTTGTTTTGCCCCTTGCTTTACCGGTTTTGTCTTACTAAAGCCAGCCGTCGCTGCCTCTATTCACCTCTACGAATTGACTGGTCATTTGTCGCCTTAAGGGGACAAATCGGACATCTAACAATCACCCCGCTTTGAGGGGTTTGGGACAGTTCGCGCTTCAGATACATATTGTATATGACTAGCCATGACTAAAGGGTTATCTAATCTCGAATGGAAAAGGGATCGACCATCGCGGCCCATACCCTGAATCAAATGGGCCAGGCTTAGCTAAGTGAGGGCTTCTATGGGTGTTTATAAGATATCTGGGCAGGTGAGGTGTTTGGTTTAGCAAGCAGTGAAGTGTCTGGTGGGTGAATAAAGCGCCGGTAGAAAGCCCAAGGCCGGCCCCCTCAATTAAGAGGGAGTCGGCCTTGGGTACTGCTTTTAGAGGTTAATTATCTACGAGCAAGAATTAACTGAGGCGCACGAACAATGACTGGTCAGAGAGGGTTTGCGCTTATTAGAAAAAGTGGGCCCTGTCGGGATCGAACCGACGACCCACAGATTAAAAGTCTGTTGCTCTACCGACTGAGCTAAAGGCCCAAAATTTTGATAAATGGCGGAAACGGAAATTTTCCTCCACACCCAGACCGCATAGTATCTTAAAACCAAATCTGGGCAAACATTTTTTCTGAACCTAATCACGGAGTCAAAATTGGAAAATCTTTATGGGTACCAGTTAGGGGAATACGCTAGATCGACTACCCCAACATTCTAGACAGTTTGCTAGTAGTGATTTATTGATACTAAAACTAGAAATTTTGATCACTTTTTTGGTGGGTTATCTTTGCTTCAATCAGTTGACTGATGGGAAAAAGACATAGCTAATGAATAAATGGAAAAGAGTAGAAAAACCAAATTTAGTGAGGCACTCAACCTACTAAATTGCACTATTCTAGCGTACTGAGTCTTATAAATGGTTCACTAAGGGGAGTCAATATGTTTGAAGTAATTCTATTGTCTTCATCAATATTGCTATTAGCTATAATTCTCGGAGCTCCGCTAACGATTCTTACTTTCTGTGAAAAAATTGCAGCAAAGCCAATCGAGTTACCTTTATTTCTAGCCATATCTATAACTTCAGGATTTGGTATATCTGCATTTTCTGCTTCATTGGCATATAGTTTTTTTGGAATAAATCTTTATCCATTAATTATACTAATAATTGGATTGAGCCTTTGGATTTTGGTATTCATATTCAGGTCCAAATTAAAATTCAAGATCGTTTATCTAAAAGGATTTATAACTTTTATGCTTGCGTCATTTTTTATAGCAGTATATTTTGCAAAAACGCAATGGGATGCGGAGCAAAAACCAAGAATCTTCTCTGGTATTGGACCGGATGTGAGTCAAAATTTATTGGCAGCACACATTGCCCCAACACTTGGTAACACTTGGTTTGATGCTTCAAATAGATTAATTGAGTCTTTAAATGTAAGTAACTTAAATGAAGCTGCAATAAAAATGTTTGAAATACCTTCGTTTGTGCATCTAGCTGGATATGACTATTTAGTATTTGGGATTAGATGGGGCCTGACCGTTCCATTCAGTCAAATTCTAAAAATTTTTGGGCCACAAACTATAATGCTTGAAATTGGATCTGTGTTAGTTGTAACTCTACTTGCAACTCTGATAATTGGTTTTTCTGTGTTTAGAATTGCAAGCAAATCTGTTTTATTCTCAGCTTTGGGAGCGATTACTATCTCCTTGAATGGAAGCTTTTTGAACCAATACTTTAATGGGGGACTTTCTCAAGCATTTGGATTGGTCGGTAATTTTGGAATCTTAATGTGTTTGATGCTTTTAATCTCGAATAAAGATATGATGAACATGAGAAAAAATAAAGTAGGAATGTTTATAGTTGCAACCCTTGCCTGGACTTCTAGTGCCATAAGTTATGTAGATGCTACTTTGGTGATTGGAATATTTATGGTTGTCCTTGCTGTAATAATGCTTAAATCTTATAAAACAGAAGTTAAAAGAATTCTGATGTTCATTATCATTCCTGGATTAATGACTCTAGTTTTAAATCCAATTTTTACTTATTCAATCTGGGAAAATTTGAATTTTAGAATTAATGCTAACTTAGGAACAGGTATTAATACTGGAATATGGAGATTTCCTACTCAAAATTTTGGCTTATTAAGTGTCTATTCCCAATTTTCTGAGAACAATTCTAATTTTATTCAGTATTCTTCATTATTAATATTGCTGTTAGCTGTTGTATCTGTGTTATTCATAATCGTTATAAAACCAAGAGTTAAGTCCATTTTTACACCGGGCCTTTTAGCTTCCATAATTTTGGTGGGACTTGGATATATTTTAGCTAAGTCTAGTAGAAATAGTTCAGATTACGTTTACAATAAGATTTCAACATTTCTTGCACCTTTTATTTTAGTGTTATTCTTACTTTTTATAAGCTTAAAGACTAATCCGAGTACTAGAAAAATTGAAAATTTATTTGCTTGGTTTTTGCCACTCATAATTACGGTCTCGGCTTTTTCGGTAGAAAATAGTTATTCAAAAGGTACTGATTACGCGACTATTATGCCCACCAAGTACTCTGCACTACTAAAAAATGAAGAGATTAAAAATTATTTTCAAGAAAGTAATTACATTCTTCCTTACAAGCCCGCATATAATTTTCTTGGTATTTTTGGTGTCCATTACTGGATATCTAAAGCGCCCAATGATATGGATTACGGGATAGAGTCAAGGTTAGACAAACCTTTAAAACTTTTTTGTTTTGTTGGTGAAAATATTTGTAAACCAAAAAGCCAAAAAATAGTTAATGCTCAGACTTCTTACCTGGAAAAATTCGGCATCGAAGAGTACGAAAGTACACTTAGCACGAGAGAATACTTTTCATTGTCAATAGCTGATCGATATAACTATGCTTTTGATGAAATGGGTACTCCTAGAAGCATCATTCCTGAAAAATACATGGGTGGTAACCCTTACTTGAAGTAGAAAAATTGATTCAATTACTCTGATTTAAATTCTAGATGTTCTCTCTTGCACTGTTATAAACCAGTACATACTAGGCTAAACTCATCTCTCTAATTCAATCAAATACAATAACTTTCCTTAACTATCTAAGTTATGATGTTTGTATATGAATGTGAAGGTTTTAGTACACTTGTTTCAGTTTTAAAATATTCTTAAGGCTTTTGACCAGATGCCCACATATTGCCAAGTGGTACTGAGATCTTAATCATCTGCAGTAGTTTACCGAGTGAACTGGTGAGTATTCGCATTTTTATTTTATTTGGAAATGGAAACAAGTGTATAAGGTAAGCAATAGAGTAACGATTCCGATAAGAGCCAGTACGAATGTTGATTAAACCAGCGGATTCAAAGAGTTTTCTTACGGTCTCATCCGTATAAAGATAAGTATGTTCTACGTCAATAATAGGTGACTTTCTTCGGAGTAACTTTGAGGACCAGGAATTAAAATTATGAACTGCCACAACAAAAGTACCGCCTGGCTTTAATGCAGAAATACACACACGTAAAGTGTCTAATGGGTCAGGTAGATGGTCCATTACATGGAACATTGCTACAAGATCATGTGTGTTATCGGGAATTAAACCTGGCCGCATAATGTCAATTATTGTATTTTTCTTAATGTCTGCCCTTGATGCTTGTACGGCATCGATACTGGGCTCTACTGCATGAGCACTACTAAAACCGGAGTCGATTGCCGCCTCTAAATAGAACCCATTTCCACCACCTACTTCGAGCACAGAGCCAGATGGAGTAATGGGTGATAACGCCTTTTTGGTGATATCAATATACGCTAGCTTCAGACCATTTATCTCGACCGAATAATCGAAAGTGCTTTTTTGGTACAAGCTAGCAAGGTCTGCATTTAAAATTGGATCAGAACGCAAGAGATTACACCTACGACACTTAACCCAACGATAGTGTCTCCGATCTGGCAGACGGCGAGCTGAGAATACTTCTACCGAGAGCGATTGTTCGTCTAAATTTGCGCTGTGCACCACATCAGAATTTCCAGTAGTGTTACAAATTGCACATTTAGTTGATATGTACTCCATTTTATCTCCCGATCACTTAATTTCTTTTAGCAGCACGGTCAGAGCGTACACCACTAATATCAAAGAATGAGTAGGTGCCACATAAGGTCTGATTTTCAAATTGAAAGAGTGAGGCACCTTCATCGCTCATGATTAAAAAGTCTGGCCTTAACCTCTCAAGATATTGACATGCAACTTTTACTGTTTCTGCCGACATGTATAAATCAAAAGGGCTATTTAAAATTGCTGCTGATTTAATCCCTGTTGAATAAGAAACATAATTAGATGAAGCTCCAAAAAAAGCTACTGTCGCATTATTCATTTTTGCAAACTCTAGGCCAGCTTGCGCATCCTTTATAGATGACTTAATACTTGGCTTTGGCCATTTAGGGGATTCTTCACCTTGCATGATGCGTTCAAACTCGACACTGGGATTTGGTAATAGAAGTAAACTTGAAAAAGGTAGTGAAACAACAAGCGTTAATACAGTTAAATGTCTTGACTTGCGAGCTATCAAAGATCGGTTAGTGATTTCCGATAGAAAACGACTCTCTGCCTGGCGTAAATACAAAACCGAACCAATCAAAATACCAAGCGAAATTGATATTGGTAAGAACAATATCTGCAGCTGACCGCTTGCATAGGACCTATTTAGATAATATGTAAATCCAAGTACGCTCCAAACTGCAAATAAAAGTCCTAGAACACTATTGGAATGGAGCTTGTCGGCTATCGGTCCTTGAACCGATCGGGCATTTCTTAATAGAAAAAGATGCACTGCTGTCAGTGCAATAATTAGCGGAAGAATTATTAATACTGGTCCTGGAGTACGAATATTTTCTGCTCCAAATCCTAAACCAAATTGACGCGCAAAGAATGCAAAATAGTTATAGTTCACTCTATGGCCCATGATTATTGAAATAAATTGATATGTTAAGAATCCAGGTATAAAACCCACCATATAAAAAAATATAGAATTAATTTTTGAGATTTTGACTGTGGTGGGGATGATTGAAATCACTACAGCTGTTGTTACGGCAGCGGCTATTCCAAAATCCTGTGATGACCAGGTAGTCCAGCCAGAAACCATTCCCAATATCAAGAACCCGACACGAGCCTTTAGGCCGCTAAAACGGGGAGACGTTAATACCCAAAAGGTTAGTGAAAAAAGCATGACTCCTGGAAGAATTCGAATTGGGAGCCCTGATAGTAAAGATGCAATTGAACCCATAACCCCTTCACGTGTTGGAAATGGAGTGACAGCAGTCAGTGGGACAACAAGCAAAACTGCAGGAATCGCTGCTTTCGAAGGAAGAGCTTGCCGAACCAACAATACTCCTACTGCTATGACTATAAACGCTGCAATGGACATTAATAAGAGAATGATTTGAGCTATCTCGTCTGAATTAGCAGAATTTAAAAGTGCTGCTATGAATGTGTAAATCGTTTGATACTGTGGAATGAAGTTTTCAAATGGCCAATTTCCAGCTTGGATAGCCATAACTTCATTGAGTACATACTCTGAATGATCTGGATCGATCACTACCTTAGAATCTTGGTGAAATGACAAACTTGATAGTGCAATAGCAATTAAAGAAAAAATAAAGAATACTAACTTCCAAATCGTTTTTAAACTATTCCATTCCCATAATTTCCAAACAAGTAGTGAAGAGGCAAATAATAAAACCAAAACAAATGGTCCAAAACCAAGCCAGAGTCGATTAGAAAGAATTATGCCATTAATAGGATCATGTTCTTCAATACCTCCAACTCCTAGGACAATTCCTATAATTGAAGTAGTAAAAGTAAACAAACCAAACACAAATTTTTGAGTTTTCAACAAGAAAATCACGATATAGCTTATGAAACCCGTGACTACTGCTATAAAAAAAATTAACTTGTCCCAAGTTTCTGATTTATCACCTGAGCGCATAATTTGAAAGGTTAAAGTTGAAAAAGCAACAAGCCCAAATATTTTTGAGAAAAGTATTGAGACTTGATCGCTATATCGGGAAAGTGAGTCTGTTGTTTTCATTATTTGTTATGCAATTCAAAATTAAGTCGTTCAATTTCAAACATAGGTGGCGTGCGCCTTACTTGCCCGTGAATACTTAAAACATACTCGCCAATAATGCCTAAGAACAGTAATTGAATTCCACCAAACAAAAAAATTGAAACCACAATAGTAGGTATTCCTACAATAGCGCCCTCGCGATTGAACAGAAATGCTATAAAGGTTGCAACTGCACCGAGAAAGCCAAGAATAGAAAATAGAAATCCGGATAAGAGAGCCAGACGGGCCGGTAATCTACTGGTTGATACAAAGCCATTAATTGCTTGGTCAATTAGGTCAACAAAGGAATTCTTCGAGCGACCTCGTTCACGACGTACCCATGTATATGAAATAGAACTCGATCTGACTGCAGTCTGAGCGATGAGCCCGCGGATGTAGGGATAGGCATCATCAAGAGTCAAAATTGATTGAATGACTCGCCTATCTGCTAACAGAAATTCTCCTGAATTTAATGGGATAACAGAATCTGCGAAGCGACGAATTAGTCGGTAGTATGTTGAGCGCAACTTGCGCATTATCCAAGCTTCTTGTCGGTTGGCACGAATTCCATATACAACTAAATCTCCAGATTCCCAGTTTGAAACAAATTTAGGAATAACCGATGGTGGATCTTGCATGTCGGCTGGTAGGAATGGAATTACTGCATCGCCACTAGCACTTTTCATGGCGTTCCACATATTTCTAAATGGCCCAACATTACGGCTATTAGAAATGACTTTAACATTTACATCTTGGGATGCAATTTCTTTTAGTTTAGATAATGTTTCATCCGTTGAAGCGTTGTCGGCAAAGATATGTTCATAGGTAAAGTTTGGTAGCGACTTAGTTATGACTTCCTTAACCGTTTCGTAACAGTCGCGAACATTATTTTCTTCGTTATAACATGGGGTTATAATTGAAATCTTTTTCATCTCATCATCTCTTGAAATCGAGAAATCTGAAGGTCAAGGGCGGACAGCGGTGTAGATTTCTCTGCTTCAAGTTCCCACTCTATGCTCCATTTGATAGATTCTTCTGCATTAAGAAGGTTTTCCCACCCTAGGTCCGTGCGTGCACGATTAGAGGAGAGCCATAAAAGTTTAGTTTCATGAAGCGAATCATGAGCTGGTTGATGAACCCATCCTAAGTTATGTGGCCAAGATTTACAGGCTAAATCAGACATTTTAGCAACGGTTAATTTTGAATTCTCGGACGGCCCAAAATTGTATGCATTCAAAACTTTTTCACCTTTGAGAATTTTGGCTGCGACCATAAGGTAACCATACAAGGGATCCAGTACGTGCTGCCATGGGCGCAGAGAGTCAGGATTTCGAATTACAACTTTAGTACCGGCCTTAAATCCTCGGATGAGATCTGGAATTAGTCTGTCTTCAGCTCGATCTCCTCCACCAATGACATTTCCAGACCTTGCAGCAACAATAACTTTATCTCCTGCAATTTGAGCGAGATTTCGCCAAGCTGTAATGACCATTTCAGATGCAGATTTACTGGCGCTATAAGGGTCTGTTCCTCCTAGTGGTTCATCTTCATGATACCCATCGATTTTCTCTAAATTTTTGTAGACCTTATCCGTGGTTAAAGCAAGAACGCCTTTGGTATTTTTGCACTCGAGCGCTGCCTGAAGAATATTGGCAGTGCCAATTACATTAGTCTGAAAGGTTTCAATCGGATTACGGTATGAACGTCTTACTAATGGTTGAGCAGCCATATGAATAATCACATCAGGATTGTTTTGAGCTATAAACTTCGTAATCTTTTTCCGGTCATTTATGTCTATAAATTTTTGGTTTGCAAATTTTAACTTAGTTGCCTGCTTATATAATGAGTCTGATTCTGGTGGTAAGGCAACTCCAATTACTTCTGCATGGGCGTTGTAAAGAATTCTAGATAGCCATGCCCCTTTAAAACCGGTGTGGCCTGTAACCAATACTCGCTTACCTGCAAATATTTCTAAATTATGCATTTAATTACTCACAAGTTGACTACCAAGTCTTCCATGGTGCGCTGTCGCTGTTCCATAAGGAATTTAACTCTTGCGTTTCCCTATATGTATCCATGGGCTGCCAAAATCCACTGTGATGAAAAGCCATAAGTTGGTTGTCTTTAGCTAAATTTTCTAGAGGTTCCTTTTCCAGTGTACTATCTGGGTTCAAATACTCAAACACTTCAGGTTCGAATATAAAAAACCCTCCATTTATCCATTGCTCTGATTTTGGCTTTTCAGTAAAATTTTTAACTTGATTATTTGAATCGATTTCCAGTGCACCAAATCTATTAGTAGGTTGCACTGCCGTTATTGTTGCTATCTTCCCATGATTAACATGAAATTCTAATAGGCTCTTAAGATTAATATCAGCTAACCCATCGCCATATGTGCACAAAAACCTTTCCTTATTAACGTAGTCTCTAATCTTGAAAATTCGGCCCCCAGTCATCGTGTGCAACCCAGTGTTAGCTAATGTTATATTCCAATTTTCTTCATTTGATTTACTGAGTTGGTTTACAACACTGCCTTTACCAATTTTGATAGTTGAATCATTAACTCTTACATCATAATTTAAAAAGAAATCTTTTATGTACTCTGCTTTATAGCCAAGGCAAATGATGAAATCATTTAAATCTTGAGTTGAAAGATTTTTCATAATATGCCAGAGAATTGGTTTTTCTCCAATTTCAACCATTGGCTTAGGGCGATACTCGGTTTCTTCGCGCAGCCTAGTCCCAAGCCCACCAGCAAGAATTACTGCCTTCACTTAAACCTCCAACTTATGGATTTATCCTAGCGCTCAATACTCAAAAACACATTAGCAAGTTACTAAAAATCTAATGGTTTTCACTTGTAACTCTACTACTATTCGATAGGTGTTTAACTAGAATGGAATTTATGAGTAAAAAAAGCCCAGGCCAAGTTGAAAATTTAATTCATTCGGAGGTTCTTGCACAAAGAGCAAGAATTGAAATACTTCGCATGACTAGTAGGTCAAAAGCCTCGCATGTAGGATCATCACTTTCAGTAGTTGATATTTTATCTGTTCTATATTCTGAAGTTACAAATATTTCTCCCTCTACGGTAACCGCGTTCGACCGGGATATTGTTATCCTTTCAAAAGGTCATGCTGCAGCAGCTATATACTCCGTTTTGGCATTAAAAGACTTCTTTAGTTTGGAATGGTTAAATAATTATTGTACTGACGGCGCTCAACTTGGGGGACATGTTACATCAAAAAATGTTCCAGGTGTTGAACTCTCCACTGGGTCACTTGGACATGGTTTGCCCTATGGAATGGGAATTGCAATTTCAAGAAAAAGAAGCAAATCTGATGGTGAAGTTTATGTAGTTATGTCTGATGGTGAATGTGACGAAGGAACTACTTGGGAGAGTGCCCTGATTGCAAATCACTATAAGTTGAATAATTTAACGGTTATAATTGATCGAAATAAAATTCAATCTTTAGACTTTACTGAATCCACAATTGCACTAGAGCCATTTACGCAAAAATGGGAAGCTTTCGGATGGGATGTCCTAGAGGTTGATGGGCATTGCCATAAATCATTGTTGGAATCTATACAAAAGCAATCGGTAAAACCAAAATGTATAGTTGCTAATACTACTAAAGGTAAGGGTGTGGATTTTATGGAGAATTCTGTCCTTTGGCACTACAAGGCTCCAAATGAAAACGAGCTAGACAACGCTATTGCTCAAGTAAAGAAAAAAACACCATGAGAGATACTTTTATTAAAACTTTACTAGCTCAAGCGAAAACTAATCCTGAAATTGTCTTTATGACTGGAGACTTAGGTTTTGGCGTGATAGAAGATTTCCAAAAAACTGTCCCTGATCAATTCATAAATGCAGGCGTTTCGGAACAGGCGATGATGGGTATGGCTGCCGGAATAGCGTCAACAGGTAAGAGAGTTTTTGTCTATAGTATTGGCAATTTTCCTACGCTTAGGTGCTTAGAGCAGATAAGAAATGATGTTTGCCTTATGAATAATCCAGTGGTAATTGTTTCTGTAGGTGCAGGTTATTCATATGGCAGCCAAGGCTATACACATCATGCTCTGGAAGATATTGCTGTTATGAGAGCCTTACCCAACATGAACATCTACATCCCTGCGGATTCAATCGAGTCAAAGAAACTAACTGAGTATTTATGTGAGAGTAATTCACCAAGTTATCTCAGACTAGGAAGAAGCGGAGAACCGGATATTACAAGGGATTTAAAGATCTCTACGCCAAATAAAATTATAGACATTATCGAAGGTAAAGATGGCACAATTCTATTTGTTGGCCCTATTGGGATTAGAGTTTTGGCAGCTGAAAAATTGATAAGAAAGTATGGCAAAAAAGTTTCGATTGCTTCTGTACCATTTATATCAGACTTAGATTTAGATTATCTCAAAGCTGCAGCAAATAAAGGTCCGATTGTCACTGTCGAAGAACACTCAAATAGAGGTGGGTTTGGATCCCTTATTTTGGAGACACTAAACTCTTTAGGACTAACTTATAAGGTTAAAATTGTTGCTTCTAAGCAATTGAATTTATCCGAGATTGGGAGTCAAAGTTTTCTACAAAACCAGAACGGATTAGATGAAGATTCTATAGCTTATGCATTTATGTCATGCTTGGAAAGTTAAAGAATTCTAAATCGTTAGAAATAGTTTTCAATGGTTGTTCAGCTTTGTTCGTAAACCAGTTAATTGTTTGCACTAGGCCTTCTTCTATTGAAACAGTTGGAGTCCACCCTAAATCAAGTAATCCCTCACATTTTGGTTCAAGAAGCATTACTTGGTCGCTGCGATAAGGCAGTGCTCCGAACTGGACTAAGTCTGTCTTTCCAAGTAAATTTTCTATTTTACGCAACACATAGTTTAGTTTTACAGTAGAAGTATTACCTATATTAAATATTTTATGACTCGAATCAGTTTCAATGAGCTTAGTTAACGCTCTTGTAAAATCAAATGCGTGCAAGAAACTCCACTGCTGTTCTCCCAGAGTTGATTGGAATTTTTCGGATCTATTTAGTGAAATGATTGCTGAAGGAATCATCCAACTAGTTGAATCTAGAGGTCCGTACGTTGAAATTACTCTACCCCATATAAATTCTGAACTAGAATTTCTGCATACTTCGAATCCTATTTCTCGACACTTTACTTTGGCTAACCCATATTTCGTTGTTGGATTATCCTGTTGAGAGTCTGAAATGGGTTTGTTATTAGGTCCTAATTCGGCCTGGCTACCAATGCCAATAATTTTACCGACTTTTACAGAAATTGCTGTCTCACAAAGTTGTTTAAAAAATTCTATATTTGAATCCTGTAAAATTGAATTCCTGAAGTTATTTTCTACACCATTCCAATGTAGAAATACAATTGCATCTGGTTTTTGTCCGATAATTATTTTTGACCAATCATGAGTTGGTGCCTGAATCGATTTGAATTTACTAATATTCTTTAATCTAAACATTTTAGAATCATCTCTGCTCAAACCCACAACTTCATGACTCTTCGACAACACCCTGCAGGCCCAAGAACCTAGAAAACCAGAGGATCCCGTAATCAGTATCTTCATAATCTCATTCTAAATCTCTAATTTGTTGAGGCCTTGGTTAATCTGTCCCGTATTGCAGTGGCGATTCCATCTCCAAGTGGAGAATTAACAAAAACTTTTGAAAGGTTTTTTTCATCCGCTAATCTCAAAGAATTGTAAAGAACTTGCGCAAATTCTATTTCATTTCTGGGACTTGCGAGTCTAATTACTCCTGGCGGTGTTAGGTGTTCGAGCAGTGCGATATATCCATCGCCTTCTTCAGGCTCGCTAGAGAGAATTACTTTGGCCTTAGGTGCATAATGAGTGCTTAACATTCCTGATGTTTTTATTTGAGAAAGTTTATTATCTGCGTTATGGATTCCGATATTAGTCTCAAGTAGGTCATTTATTAAATTAGGTGTAATGGCACCTGGACGCAAAATCGCTGGTAAATCTTGGGTACAATTTATAATGGTGGATTCAATCCCTACAGAACAATTGCCCCCATCTATAATTAAGTCATCAGGTGATAAAAACTTTACCATCTCTTGAGAAACTGCATCAGCATTTGTGGGAGATACTCTGCCGAATCGATTTGCGCTAGGGGCCGCTACTCCAAACCCTCCAAGATTTTCAAATTCTTTAATTAGTTTATTTGACACAACATGTGAAGGAACGCGAATGGCAACAGTATCCTGATTACCTGTAATAAAATCTTGTGCTAAGTCAGTTTTATTCAAAACAAGTGTCATAGGGCCTGGCCAAAAGGCCCTGGCAAGTTTTATCGCATACTCTGGTATTTCTCTTGCCCACTTATCTAATAACTCTAAAGATGAGATGTGCACAATTAGTGGGTGATCTGTTGGTCTGCCTTTAACTTCATAGATTCTGGCAACAGCTTTTGCATTTGTAGCATCAGCGCCTAAGCCATAAACAGTCTCTGTTGGAAATGCCACCAAATGCCCCTCTTTTAGGGCAAGAGCTGCATCTTTAATTACTGATGCTGTGCAGTTGGAAATGATGGTCATAGGGATAATTGTCGCACTTAATAATCTATTGGTTTTTACGCCTATTAACTTACTTAGTTTTGCCCTACTTAATTGACCCGATACCCTTACCTCTTCCACTGTCCCCATCGTCTAGTGGCCTAGGACGTCGCCCTTTCACGGCGTTAACACGGGTTCAAATCCCGTTGGGGACGCAA
>Ga0169931_10007135_pt1 | contig 16667 bp, 18 predicted proteins | sample Kivu_15m_20L_FD_129675 | JGI IMG/M metagenome (GOLD analysis project Ga0169931, IMG submission 129675) | Freshwater microbial communities from Lake Kivu, Western Province, Rwanda to study Microbial Dark Matter (Phase II) - Kivu_15m_20L... | ecosystem: Environmental > Aquatic > Freshwater > Lake...
CCTGATTTTGATGATGTTTTGAGGGTGGTTTTCTTTTTTGGTTTATCGCCTACGGTTAAAGAATGGGATGATTTTTTCTTAACTGGTTAGCTATTTAATGACATCTTTTTTATCATCGGCACCATTGGTGTCTGAGTACCGGTCTCGTCTTACTAATACTTCTTCCTGATTATTTTTTGAGTATCGTAGTTGAGTGTTCTATACTATCCTCGTTTATGTTATTTTCCTGATCTACTAGGTCCTGTTTCTTGTCGATTCCTAGCCTACTATGTGAATTTATCAGTTCGATAGTACTATCCTCGAGGGGAGTGGGGGGATGATGTTCTGGAGCTAGGGAAGTAGTTGGGTTTTGTTTTTGGTTTGAGTTATAGTTTAAGTTTGGGTGGTTTTTATAGTTTGGGGGTGGGTTTCTTCATGGGTTATTAAATAAAATGGTTATTATTATTTATGTAGGATGGGTGTATCAACAAATTATACCGCTAGTATTTTACAATAAAATGGAGTAGAGTAGGTAATAATTATATGGTTTAGGTATCATAGATGATTAAAAATGAATATGCTTGTATGCATAACTATTATAGTGCTTGACAATCATACAATCAGAATGATTTTTTTCTTCTTTTTTATTATTTGATTAGCTTATGACGGTACATAATCCTATCTTTTTCTATATAATATGTCAATACTAGGTATGATAAGTACATGAAATCCTTATTCAAATATCTAAAACATGTCCAAACACATTAAACTAATCTAGCTAGAAGACACCCCTATCGACCACCACCACGACTACCCTTACATCCACTCAGTCTAAAGCCATATCCGATTCCGCCTGCGATCAAAACTAACCTTCGATCATCAACCATACATCCTTATTGATACCTTCGTTTCGTTCACACCACAACTACCTCTCAAGGGATAATATGGGATCACATCTCAGTATTTAAAGGATAATTTTGTGAGGTTGGATGGGAGATTGGAATAGGATGGGGCTTGGGTGGTGGATCTGCCTAGGATGAGTCCAGGAGTGGTTAGCTATCAACTTGTTTTTGCCAAAGATGGTTAGTAAACTATCTCGAGGATGGGTAGCCATGATACTATCTTACTTTGTCAGAGTCGAATCGACTTGAAAACGTTAAGCAAGCAGACAGTTTTCCCTAGATGTATAGGAAGATACGACAAGTGGCCTTAATTCTTCAAAAGACAACACTCCCTAGGCTACAACGCCTTCCACCTGGCCCCAATCCAATAAACCGGTGCATCTAATTCCTATTACTCTCTAAAAACCCACATCTAACTCTCCCCCATCCTCTTCCCATTCCCCTCCTAACAACGCTACACCCACCTCCAATCCATCCTATCTCCCCTAAAGCAACAAGGAATAGTCTTTTTCATCGATATAGTCCTCAACCATACATCTTTCGATTCATAATGGATTAAAGAATAATAGGCTTCGGTTTTTACGTATGATAATACGCCTATGCTGTATACTGCGTTTTTGGTGGATCAGGTTATTTATTAGTGGGGGGAGGAGGTTAAAGAAATGATGGGGTTGGATGTTGTACTTAGTGAGGAGATTATGATGCAGATTGAAGAGAATTTGAAGAATAGGATCAATTTTTTAAAATTAGAAGAGTATTTCTTACTAAGTTAAGGACTAGAAGCATAACTATATAGTAGAGTTGAACCGAGGAAACCATCTGATAATATTTTCGCAAAGGATCCAATCGGAGCCATATAATAATTTTTGAACAAATACTGCACCAAGCCAGGCCAGAAACGTATGGGTATAACAATCCCTCGCTCCGACCTATAAAAATGGAAATAGTTAAACATAGCATACTAGCTAACTGATCTAAGCCTAGCTCTTCGAAACTTCAACTAATGCTGGCGTACTAGAATAAAGCAGGAATGGATTCCTTAGATAATACAAAACACGATGGGATACGTGCGATACAATTACTTCGACAACCACCACCGCACCTTCGACGACCCCTACGCCTTAGTCTCAAAATACTTCTCATGTGTATAATTGAAAGACAGACACTACTATGCACTTAATAATGGTTGGGTGGATAATAAAGATGCTACTTAGATGTTTGTGGTTTCGGGGGAGTATTATTATTTGAGAAGACGGGTTAATGTTTGGGGTGATTTGTTGAGGATTAGATATGGCGAGCGGGTGGAGGATTCGCCTAGGGCTTGGGGGCATATGTTGCATTATGTTAGGTTGATGGCTAAGTATTTTGATGGGTTTAGGATGGATAATTTGCACGGCACGCAACTTAGTGTCGCCAGGTATATGATACGATAGGCCAGAAAGGTTAATCCCAATCTTATAGTGTTTGCCTAACTATTTACATCTTCAGATAGGTAGACAGCTGTCTTCGTCAAATAGGTGGGGGTTAATAGTACTCTAAAATAATCAAAATACATGAGAAACGGTGATGCTTTCTTGTACCAGTTCCACAAAAAACTATAGCATACAAGACCATACCTTGGCGCACTTGATAGAATATTCATTTAGAACGGTTAAACCATAAAATACGCAGTTCGAAAACGCCCCATAACTCTAATCTACGATCTAACTCACGACAACAGAACATATCTTTCCTAGAACTGTCATGTGATCCAAACCCCTTTAACTTTGGGATTGGCGATGATAGGGACGTTTATAGGGTCCACTAAGGGATATGATCAGTTCTATAGTAGGCATATTGAGGTTACGGAGATGAGGCAGTTGTATGCAGAGGATGTGGAGTTTCCAGTCAAGGAGGAGAGGAGTTAGATACAGACTTATTTGATTACGTATTCAGGGGTGGAAGTATAGTAGTAGGTGGAAGTTATTGGTAATTGGAGTGAGTGGAAATAGGGTCAAGCTTTAACCTACCATAAATAATCAAAAACATACTATACACGAGTCCATCTCCCTCCAGGCCACTACTAATACAAATTCAAAATAGGCTAAAAATGGTTAACAGATGAGCTAAAACCAACCAACCAAAATAGCAACCACTTCTTCAACATCACCCTCCCTACAATCCCCAAAACAATGTACATAAATCTCTAAGGACTACGAAAGATAAGTTCAGAATACAGGAAGAAATATGCATCATACAGATAATACTACGCAACTAACCAAGGAAATGTGGTGGTTATTGTGAGGTAGAACTAGGATCATCTTGAAAGTGTGTGTGTAGTTATCAACCTATCAACCCAACCATAACCACTCACTAAAAATATTTAACTTAATGGCAATGTAACAAGTGCATAGATATGGCTCCAATCCGACCTGGCAATCTACCAAGGCCTCATAACCCAAACCTAGCTAATCCACTCCTCCAACCTGCACTAACACTTCTAACTAATCCCCAACCCATCCACAACCTACCCCTAACTAAAAACCCCCTCCCTACCTCCGGGATTCGCCTGCATCATAACATGCCATAAAAACTAATCACAATCTCAATGCATCTCATCTATCTCATAATTTTTAGAACGAGATTTTAATTTACCTATTATGGGGGCTTTGGAGTTGAATAATTTATTGTTTAGTTGTAGTAGATAGGAAGAGGTGCTGTATGGGCAGGGAAATTATGTTATTCCGCAAGAGGGGAATAGTCAACTTGTGTATGGGGGGTTTGGTGGAGTATTCGAAAGAGTTTTAAAGGCGAAGAGGGATAATATGTTGTCGGCTGGATTGTTTGATAATCTTAGACAAGGCAATTGGCTACTTGACTTCCTTCTTAATCGATTAAGGAAATTCAAACATAACCCTCAACTACTACAACTCATCTAACGCGCCTTCCTCCTAATCTCATCTCTCCCCCGCTATCTCATCCCCAACTACTTCTCCCGCTTCATCTACAAACTACTCCTCTCCATCTAATCCCAAATCCACTTGCCCTCTGATTTCAAACGTCGCCTCTTCCTTTCATCCTACCAATTCATAACCCAATTCCCTTCATCCCCCCTGCTCCTAGCGGCAGGCCTACCTCACTTCTCGGTAGGATGGTCTAGATCATGGGGAAGAGATACTTTTATAAGTAGTGATTTGTTGTTATGTTATCCGAATGTGTTTAAAGATACGATTGTTACTTTTGCTGGGAGTGTGAGGCATGGTTTGGTGCCTAATTTGTTGGATGGGGGGAATAGACCTAGATATAATTGTAGGGATGCTAGTTGGTGGTTCATCAGAGCAATTGGAGAATACATCAATAAAACTGGGGATTATGGGGTGTTGAAGCATAAGGTGGAGATGATGTTTTTGAGCGATGATCTCAGATAACATCTAAAACTAAAAGGAGAAGGCAAAAACAAAGTGGTGTTACTGTAATAAGTAGTACAGAGGATAGTCCAAGCACACGCAACAGGGATAAGTTTCAGATAATGGTACGCAGGTTACGACATCGATTCCAACATGACAATCGACGGTTTCAACATCTCCCTCTAAGTGGACTACTAGACAGGTTTCATTATGGGTGGTAATCCATATAATTGTTTGACATGGATGGACAAGATGGGATCATCTAAATCTGCAAATACAAAAGGAATACCGTCTACGCCTCGAGCAGGTTCACCTGTATAATTGGTGGGGTTGCTCTATAATTGTCTTCGTTTATTGGAGAGATGGAATAGGTAGGGATATTTTTCATATGATTCTGTTGGGGTTTTAGGGAAGAATGTACTGTATGGGGAGTGGGCGGATAAGATTAAATGTAATTTTGATAGATGGTACTATCTTAGCTAGGGAGAGAATACTTAAGGAACCAAGTATGTTAGTGGCATTTATAAAGATCTAGTGATGTCTCCACTAGTGTTTGATTAGATACGATTCAGACCCAACGCACTAATAACCCTAGCAGTTGCCCCCTAGCTCTGCCAACCATAACACGCAATCTCATACCTAAAGCAAGTCTAATAACACTTACTAAAACCAAACTCCCTAGGAGTATCTACCCTAGGCGACATGCATTCAATCTTCGTGCCCTACTACGATAACAGTGATGACTCATCTAACCCTAAAACAGCTCATGGATATAGTTATCATAATGGACCATAGTGGGTCTGGTTGTATGGGTATTATATTGTGGCTAAGATTAATTTTTAGGGGGAGGGGTTGAGGAGGGGCAAGATGATGGGGTTGTTGCAAGCGCATGTCAAGTATTTGATGGCGGATTAGTGGATGAGCTTGCCAGAGTTAACGGATGTGGGGGGAAGGAGTAATGGGTTTAGCTGTAGGGCGCAGGCTTGGTCGATCTCGGGGATTGTTATGGCTGTCAGGAAGATAGATGGATTGCCAGAATGATAAAGATGATAGTCGATAAAACAATTATTTAAGAAAGTTTGTTTATGATTGAGAGAAGAAAGTGATAAGAAATCAATAGAAAGAGAAAAGCCATCGGGTTATGCCTTTTCTTATAGTTTCCTACCTACTCTACTACATTTTTATTTACTTTTCTATCTCTTCAATCTAAACAACATGCCTTCTCATAATTCTTTTCCTGGGATCCTCCATAACTTTCTTCTTCTACACCCCCACCCTCACTCCTATCTTCGGCACTACCACTACCTCCTTTTCCAAATCCTCCTTAATATATTCTTTTAACCTTTACACATCTCCCACTGGCAATCTCTTCTCCATATACATCTTCAAAATAAACTCCTTATTATCTCTCATATACTAATCATAAAACCCCTCCTCGATCTTCATATGACTAAACCGACAATCATTCAGGTGTGTGCATTGCTTCATTATATGATAGAATTTGCATGGGTACATGCTGGTCTCATGTGAGTACTGGCATTAGGTGGATTTGGAACAAGATCCTGATAGGTAAAATTTGCATATTTTCTATATAAGGGGTGGATACTTTGTGGGTGTCTGGGGCGAAGTCGTGGCTGTAGGTGCAGAGACTGCCTTTGGAGCAGTGGCCTTTGTTGAAAAATTAACATTTTTAGCGACGGTAGGATGTGGAAGTGAAAGATGGTCTATTTTTGTGCAAAGGTTTGTTCTTTTTTGGATGTATGCTTTTATTGTTTTTGGTTGGTTTTTAAGGAGAGTCTCCTGATGTGTTATTTGGAGTGTTAGCTTGTTGATTTTAATGTTCTTGCATGCTATGGTTTATCTCTTTTTATATTTATAAGCTAAGATAAGCTTAGTTTTTTTAAGTTAAATATTATTTTCTGATATTCTTAGATGGATGAGCTTATAAGTTATTTTTTTATTCATTTACGGTAATTTAAATATAGATGGGTGCTGATCAAAGTGTTCCCCCGGAAGTTTAAAAACTACCAAAAGGTGACTAACGCTTCAAGGTGGAAATCGAATATTGCGGTGCGTGAGGTGGACTACCCTAGGCCCAGCGTGCTTCCAAGATCATCAAGACTGTGTTCGCCAACGCTGATTGCAACGTGTTCACCCCCGGAACCACCAAGAACCTGGTTATAAAACACAACGGACAGACTCTTTTCGACAGGAAGGGTGGAGACGGCTACCTTGATGGAAATTCCTCTGTGAAATTCATCGAAAAACTCAGAAAAGCAGTGACCAACTGAGCAACAAAACAGGAAAGAAGGCTATATGAAGCGAACTGGGTAAACCTAAGGGCTAGCTCGCTGATGTGATGTCTTCTTTAAACTGTCTTTTATTCTTTTCATATGTAGTTTGTCTATTAATCTGCATACATTTTAAGGGTAGTAAAAATTAATCAAAAACCTTTTTTTAACAAAAAAGATCAAAAGCTCTATTAATGATAGAGAGACTCTACTTCAACATTTTTATTGATTAAGATCTTAATAGATGTATATGATGCCTGTATTTTTTAAATTTGCTACCTATACTAGTGCCTTTATTACTAAAATCCCAACCGACTCATACTTCAAAATCATATATAAACTCAAATATTCAAATGGACTACGAAGCACTCCACTCCCTCCTTCCCAGACCCACCACCATCTGGTCACCTTCCGACGTACAAACATGGCTCAACTTCGTCTACCTCCACGACCTCGCTCCCCTCTTCAGTACTTTCTTGACCATTCAGCTCAATATAGGATCGATGGTGCTAGGTTGACCAAAATCGACCAAGGGATGTTATAGCGTATGGGGATACGAGGCATCATTCAGAGAAAAATCATGAGATGGGTTAGATAGGGTTTTGATTAGTACTAGTCTTACCTGAATGGAATGGATAAAGAAAATATGAACAAGGAAAACATCCCTCCTTTTACACGCAAGACTACTACAATTAGATCCCATCCGCCCTGCTTACACTACTATTCTCCTCATCCCAAATAGTAGACACATAATATGTTGGTTAGAAGTTGTGATGGTAATCTAGCAGCATTTTACTTACCCTCAGGACGACCTCTAACAATAGGCCGTGGTCCATCTAACTCAATCCGTTCCCTCTAGGTGTCAGTCCACTAATAACACGCCTAGGTATTCAGAATGAACAACCGTTTCTTCATCCGAGACAAAGGCACTCCCTCCGGAACCTTCATAAAAATAATCCAACCGAAAATCCTACAACTTGGTTGTTTGGTATAGTTGGGTAGTCTATTGATGTAGGTGGTGTAGATGGATGTGGGGTAGAGGAGGATAGTATTGAAGGTGTAGCATATGAGTGGAGAGGGGGAGTGTTGGTTGTAGATTATTCTCTAGGGCGGATGTTCTAGTTATAGTTTTGGTAGGAGGAGAAGTAATAATTTTCATATGGATGATTAGCATTTGAGTGGAATACATTGCAAAATATATCTGCTTAGAGGATAGTTCGTCCTCTAAGATCTTCATTCAACCAACGGGTATCCCTCCCTATATACAGAACATGGCTAAGACTAAACCGACCTCACCAGCCTAGCTCAAATTTCATGCTATAATAAGGAAATATTTTCAAAATAGGCACGACGATAACTTATCAATGCGAGGTGGAGAATAAGGTGGAGGAGAGGATGGAGGTGGAGTATGATGATTCTTGTATGAGTTGTGGGAAGGCTAAGAGAAATGTGGTGATTGTGCCTTGTAGGCATAATTTGGTGTGTGAGGGATGTGCGTTTGGGTTGGAGGAGTGTCCGATGTGTAGGGAACCCATTCAAGAGAAAATAAAGATCTATATCTGATGTTTTAATACTATTTAATCGAATAATAGAGTATAAACATGAATAGAAAATAAATATGATGAAAATAAGCCTAATTTTATTGATTATATGTAGATAAAGTTTCATAAGTAATAAAACTCAGATAGTTTATGTTTTACTCTTTATCATTTAAATAGAAAAACTAGCTTTTTCTTTATTGTTCTATTAATACTATCGAAAATGGGTTGCGCATTCAACGTCGACTAAAAACTCAGCACTAACGCCATCAATGGCCACCGTAACAGATTCGCCACCATCGATGCTCGTCGCAAATCCACCAAAGTGGTGGATAAAATCATCGAAAATGCCAAAATGATCACTTAAGACATCGACCAATCACAAACCAATTTCTGCATGGAATCACTCAAAAAGCACCCTCTTTTCAGCGAGCTCACCAAGGATGAGCTTGAGACAGTTTGTTCTGCGATGGTGAGGATGAAAGGATAGAAAAACGAGTATCTATTCAAACAAGGATAACCCGGTCACAGTTTCTTCTTGATCTAAAGCGGCCAGGTAAGCGTCTAGGTCGATGGATCCTAAGCCGCCAAGTTACAAAAAGGCCAAGCTTTCGGTGAACTAGCCCTACTCTTCCGCACAAAGCGATCAGCATCTATAAAATGCACCTAGTAATCATATTTCTTCGTGATGAAGCCAATGCAATATCGACAGATGCTAGCCCAACTAAAAACAACATAATACACTCGAAACAAATAAATAGTCTAGAGGATAACTTTGCTGCAGTGCTTGACCAATAAACAAAAATATAATTTGGCTAATTCTATCCAGTCTGTGCATTATCAAGCTGGTGCGGTTGTGTTTAGTTAGGGAGATGTGTCGACTGGATTGTATTTGGTGTCCGAGGGGGCCGTGGAGATTAGGATCAAAGGCAAGGAGGCTATTACGGTGGGGGAGTTGGAGATGTTTGGGGAGAGTGCGCTTAAGGATGGGGGGAGGAGGCAGGGAGATGCCAGGTGTATATAGACTACTACTTTGCTTGTTATTGGCAGGAAAGATATCTAGCGTGCCCTAGGTGCTTCAGTCAACAACCTAGTGTTCTACAATATACAAAGATGGGCGTTGATGAGGGTATAACCATTCAAAAAATATTCATCAAACGATCTAAATCGCATCATCATGGGTTTTACTTGTCAATCAATAAAAGATAAACAATAATTAAAAGGAGATCAATACAAGGGATTGATGATAAGTTTATAAGGTAAGATAAACAACTAACCCGAAGGCAGTATGTTCAATTTAGAACAATGGCAGAAGGGATAATAACTAGGTGAAAATCTAATAAAAAATGGAGCTGGTAATATAGCTTATATATCTTTTGATAAGTTGAACTAGATCATAGAGGGGATCTAGAATAGACAACAACTTTTCAAAGCCTCACAAAAATGTATATAATAACGAGATGAACATATCTCTCTCAATGATTTTGATATAGTCAAAAAACTAGGTTAGGGCCAGTTTGGTCAGGTTTACATGGTGATAAACAAAAAAGCAGCGGGTAGTTTATACGCTGTAAAATGCCTATCGAAATAAGCAGTGATATAGTAGTAGATGTAACAGAGTGTAATATAATAAAAAACAGTACTGCAAAAAGCAATCTTCCCTTATATCGTTGGATTTGTAAAATCCTTCCATGACTCCAAAAACATCTTTCTGCTAATGTAATACCTCAGGGGTAAGTAGATGTTCGATGTGATTCGAGAGATGACTGCTCTGAGCAAACCAATAGTCAGATATTTTTTCGGGTGTATCTTGTTGTCGATCTAATACTTGCATGCGAATAGTATTATATATCGGGATGTTAAACCATAGAACTCAGTGATCGATTATCGAGGTAAAGTTCATCTAATCGATCTGGGCACGGCTAAGGAGTTAAAAGGTGGGAATAATTTTAAGACCTTTACTGTAATAGGAACTCCACATTACATGGCACCATAGGTATTCGAGGGAAAAGGATACTCGTTCTAGGTTGATTATTGGTCGTTGGGTATACTTCTATACTAGTTCGTTTGTGGTCGTCTTCCATTTGGCTAGAACATCCTTGACAACCCTTACAAATTATACAAAATAATCGATAAGGGTATACTGTAATTCCCAAAATACATAACCGATTAGAAGGCTAAAAATTTGATACGATTCATGCTCAAACGCAACCCTGCCTAACGAAGCTAGCAGGTGACTTTTGAGAAGATAAAGAAACACTAATATTTTGAGGGGTTCAGATGGGATGATTTGTTGCAGGAGAAGATGGTGCCGCCGTATATTCCTAGGGATTTTAGGCAAGGAAAAGAGGAGTTGTTGGAGGAGGGTGGTAGTTTTTTGAAGCATTTGTATGGGGATGCCAGTTATGGTAGTGTCAGGGAGTGGAATGGAGAGTTCACGTAGTGAGGAGGTGATCATATACGATAATGTTGTATACTTTCATATCATATCATATGCATACAGCTGTATTGTATTTGTACATATGATATATTTGTATTGTCCTTCTGGCTATATATAATAGATTGACAATCACACCACAACTTTCTTCTTAGCCTTAACCTTCTTGGCCCTCAAATCCAGATCACTGATCAAACTATTAACCAAATTAATCGTACTCTGAAACGCAGCTTCCTTATGTCTCTTGAAATCCATTACAGGTATAGCATTCAAATTCATATCCAACTTACCATCCAACTTAGTCGGATCATCTCCTTCACCCAGTACAGGTAATATTTCTTCCTGGGACGATATCGACGCAGACGATGATATTCTCGATCTTCGATATTAGGACTAATCATTATGTTTTTGATGTTTAATATGCAACACCATCAACTAATCCTATGTCTATTTTAATTGTGATTTCAACCTAGCAACTTGCTATTGATTCGATTACTTGTTCTACTATAATTCAACTTGTAACAAAGCTAATTATTACATTGTTTTTTAGACACGTTGTTAGTATTAATTTAGCATGCAATTTGCAGCACGGGTTTAGTTTTAGAGAGTTTAGTTGATGTTTTCGAGTTATATCATTTTGCGTTGGAATTATTAGAATTTTGTCTTGAATTAGTTGCGTTCTCGTTTGATGTGTTCTAACTATTTTTACAACTTATTCGTCTGCAAATTCTTCTTTTACTATATATCTAAGTTAGTACTTTATTGGCATTGACTTAGTTTTGTAGTAAATTGACTTTATTTTTCAACTCCGCGTTTTATTGCTATAATTAAGTGATCATCGAATTGGTCTATTCTGGGTGTGGGGGTTGTTACCTTGATAGAGGATGAATTGTTAGTTGAGTTAGTCGAATTGTGATGATTTTTATTAGTAGAGGGCTTTGTAATCGGTCATGGGATGAATATACTGTTAATATTATGAGTTTGTATACGGGGATAATGTTCAGTAATATATCTATCAATAAGACAATTAGTGATGGATGGGTGAAGATAATGTGATAGATGTATATCAGAGTTGTTTGGAGATAGACATGCCGCCTAGCAATAAACGAGGATTGAGGTTTTGTTTTAAACGGGTAGGAGAGTCGATAGAATTGCGACGAACTCGATGAGTATGGGTATCGACGGCCAGAACAGGTTTATTTTTCATTTTGCTCTAAATTAGTCCTTTCAATTTGAGATTGACTATCGGCGAGACGTTGTTAAAACTTTCTTTTCGTTTTATACTTGGAGTTCTCGAAGAAATAGGCTACAATTTATGCATCGATGTCCTCTTTTGTTTCTTGTATTAGTCCGGTAGATCAATATTCCTATTCTTATGCGCATGTTTTTAATTTTTAATCAAAAGATAATAGGCAGCATGGTACCTATCTAACTTACAATTTTAGACACTATAGATTACTTTCTAGGGATTCATCTAGAACAATCTATCGAGCATGTCCACGATAGATCTATCGATTAGTAGCATATCATTTTTGAAGTCGATGAAGCCTGGAGTTGTGGTCTAGTGAGAGAGACAAAACTAAGAATTTTGCATACCTTGTAAGGTGATCCTATATTTGGCATCAGTAAAGATAGAAGAGAACAATTTTTGTGCCTTAAGACTAAATATCGGTAGCTGAGCAAATTTGCAAGTAAGTATATTGGCTTTTTTTTGGTCAGGAGTGATGCCTTCAAAGGGGAGTTGAGCAGCTAACATGGCATATAGAGTGACACCTAGACTCCAAACATCACTAAGCTAGGGATCGTAATGCTGTTTTCTTATCATTTCTGGAGGAGTGTATGATGGCGTACCCAGGATGGTCCTTCTGAACTAACTTTTACACACAAATCCAAAATCTATTAATTTTGCATTCCAGTTCTAATCGAATAAAATATTCTCAGGTTTGATGTCCCGATGGCTTAAATTGTTTTATTTCAGGTAAAGAAGAGCAGAAAGGACTTGATTGAAAACTTTTGCTGCTTCGTGCTCGGGCATAGGTCCTGAGGTGTTGATGCGATCGAAGAGTTATCCTTTGGGGCAGTGTTACATTATCACGTAAATTTTGGTGTTTTGGTGAATTACTTGATAGATCTGTGCGATGTTTTAGTGGAGTAAGTTTTTTTGTAACTCTATCTATCTCTTAATGTTTTCAAGCTATCCCTTGTCGAACAGAAGAGTATCGAAAATTTTGACTGCAACGGTCTCGCCTGTGAGTTTATGGACTGCGCGTTTGACCTTAGCGAATCCTCCTTCTCCGATGGTCTATTCTGACTAAAAAAACTCTTACTTAGATCATAGTCTTAAATGGTGAGTTTCTTGTTGCTGAGACGTAAAGCGAAAGGTTTTGGCAAGGATTTTGCGTTGTTGCTGAAAATGGACTAAGTCGAGGTGCTTTCTTTCGACATTTAGATTTATTATCATAAATAAACTTTAAAAGGTTTCAAGCATATGAGAACTTTAGATGAATCGATGAGTTTTGAAGATTACTGACATCATCGAAGACGACTTGTAGTTCGAAGGTGCTATAAATATCAAAAAAATAATAAAAAATAGTCAATTTTACAATATACAGTTCCTGATCAAAATCTACTATATGATTACAAATACAATACAAAAGCGATATTTTAAGAGCCTGGCCTTGAAATCAACGAGAAATGACCTTAATTAAGCTACCATGACTTGTATACACATTTTGAATTAATGACATTATATTCATTACGCCCTATAACACTATATACATCTGCTATATACGATAGAATTATATATAAATACTATTATGATGTTTGCTTATGTACGACGCTAGCAATCACAAAAACATCGAAGGATTATCCCATCTCGTCTTGAATGGGATATAGTGGATATTCTACGGCAACACCCTCAGACCAGGCCTACCTGCTTTCTTGTACACATCAGCCATGTACTTCTCATCCGTGCATAGATATGGCACTCCGTTTGATATTTTGAGCATCTTGATCTTCTCCAGTGTCCACTTGATATCCTCCTAAGTGATACTAGTCCTCCTACTCATCTCCGCAAGGGTGAGATTCTCATCTTTATTCTCCCTGATAAAATCAATGATTCTTTGACTCCACCATGAAAGGTAGGTTTATTTGCCGAGATCGGAAAGAGGTTTTTCAGGGCCTCCTACTTTTTGCTCGATTAGACTCAGTTCGTAGCTGAAAGTGATGAGGAACTTGCCGTAGCCTTTGCGTTGGTAAAAGGGAAGGGTGAGGATGCAGGAGAGATTGTTTTAGGTTTATTTGACCTGGGTAGGTGGGCGGGTACTTTGGAGAAATAACCGGCGATGTGGTATTAGTTATTTTTAATTTCGCACAGAATGTAGAAGAGGAAGATGCTCATGTCTTCCTCGAGGTACTTATGATCCAAAAACAACTTCGACAAAAACGCCAAATTCTCACAGTAAACCGGGTTCTTGGCCCCATCCACCTCGAACATGGCCACATGTTGTTCTTCATCCCTGTATATCTCATCACCAGGAGGGTGGAACAACGGACACGACTCGCTGTGCCTCTTCAATTCCACTTCAAGCGAGTAAAAGCTGAGGCAAAATTCGCACATGTAGAGGCAGTCGAGGTTGTGATAGTAGATGGGGTAGGGACTGAAGTACCTGCGTGAGGAGTGGAGTACCAGGCGTCAGTGGCATATTCGCCGAGCTGGATACGGAAGATGGTTTTGAATTTGGTGATTTCTTGGTGGTTTTGCAGTTTGTTGGGGGCCATGCCGAAGTGGGGATTATCGTTGGGGTGCATGTTGGTGGCGGACTAGTCGACGGGGATGTCTTCGATCTTAACGTTGGTCCTGCGGATGCGGGAGAAAGGCACCCAATCGTCGTTACGCTTGTCTAGGTCCTAGAAGTGCACATAGTAGGAGTAGGAATTTTAATCTTTCACTTTGGTGGCATCATAATCTATAATAAGATAAGGGAGGGAAGGAGTAAATTCCTGAGGAATTAATCTAAGTAGGGGTTACCTTTGCTGAGTTTGCAGTCTAAAATTCTGGCCTTGAACCATTTCTCGGAGTTACGCATTTGCGCTTCCACATAAAAACTTTTGTCCAAACTGATTTCATGGCTCAGACTCAGCTTCTGCCTTATCTACTTGCTCAGCTTCAGCTAGAAACGCCCGATTTTACCCTACAGCTTCGCGTTCATCTCTTCCGCCCTTTTTACTTATTACCTTATATCAAATTTACCACAAATCAGCTCAAATACCCTCAAAACGCACATCAAAAACTACACTACGCACCCACCCACCCCTCCACCGAAACCCGCCAAAAAATATAAGCTATCCATACAACAACAACCGACCCATATGCTCACACGCATACCTCAATACCTGCATAGTGATCAACTAACTAAATATCCAAATAATGCCAAAATAAAACAGGAGTAACGTGGTATCATGAGGGGTGGGATTCCTGAGTATTTTTTAAATTAGATTTGTATTTTAGGACAAAAATGGCCTAAGCTATAATAGTAAACAATTTAAATAGAAGAAAATAATGGAAAATGGAGACAATAGAAACGCTGATAAATATTTATGGAAGGTTTGACAAAAATACGAGTCAAAAATAGTAACAAATTACGAGTTTCAAGACTGATTTTTACGATTCGTTTCAAACAAAAGTGAGTATATATGGGTCATTATAAGTATATGGCGCATATATAATTTTATGACTCATAATAAAGAGACTGGGATGATGATGGGGAAGTCATACCTTAAAAAATTAGTGAAGTTTATTCAGGAGTAAAGGGGGTTGTGGAGGAAACTATCGACAAGTTGAAGTGGCCGAGCGGTCTAAGGCGGTAGATTAAGGCTCTATTCCGAAAGGGCGTGGGTTCAAATCCCACCTTCAACATTTTTTATTCTCACCCTCCCCTTCAACCGGCATTAATCGATTCTATGATATCACAGCATCTAGCCATAAAGCAGTACTTCCATAGGGCTTGAATACGGAAATGATGGTTTGTTATTGATATATATATCAACTCTGGCTGAATCTGTGATTTTAATATAATTTTTATGAGCAAGAAGAAGCTATCAAAGGTGATAATTCTGGGTGACTCGGCAGTCGGCAAGACCTCACTGCTCAACGCGTACATCCCGTCCCACATAGTTACGTCGACCAGAAGTTTCTACAGTCCTACAAGGCCACAGTGGGTGCGGATTTCATGGAGAAATAAGTCATAGTCGATGGCAAAGTTATCAACTTGGAGATCTGGGATACTGCAGGTCAGTAGAAATTTAGAAGTCTCGGTGGTGCCTTCTATAGGGGGGCTGATTGTTGCGTACTAGTCTATGATATCACCAACAAACGAGTACAGAGTTAATCTAATTTAGAGCTTCGAGAATATAGAGTCGTGGATAACTGAGTTTCTCAACCAAGGTGCTCCTAAATAACCTTAAAAATTCCCATTTATTTTGGTGGGTAACAAGATCGACCGAGAAGATGACAGGTAGGTGGAGTAGGCCTAAGTCCAAGACTTCCTGGCAAAGCGTCCTAAGATAAAGCACATGACGACATCTGCTAAGAACAGACAGGGGGTGTAGACAGCGTTTGAGAAAATAGCATTGGCTTCGATTGAGAATAAGATTGAGTAGATGTAGGGATGATGTTATGTAGATTTATACCGGTGGAGGTGCCTTCGAGTAAGTTGAAGAATAAGGGGAAACCGGAGAAAAAGAAGGGATGCTGCTGATGTGCATGGTTCAATTATAAACCATTAGTTTAGTTTTAGTGTATAAGAGACTAAATGTAAAACAAGCATACATTATGTGATAAAATAGATTATGATTCTTGATTTCTTTGTATAGTAATACAATACTATCATTATAGGTAGTCTTATTTGCATATCATAAAATTCAGAATTGACGGATCGATTATTTTAATGATGATATATGTCATTGAGATTTTTTCAAAGCTTAGAGGCAAAAATTCAAAGATTTTGAATCACAAAACAACTCAATTATTCTTGAAAAACAAAGAAAAATGTTTCCGTGCCTTTTGCTTCTAACTTTTTTTTAATGATGATATATGTCATTGAGATTTTTTCAAAGCTTAGAGGCAAAAATTC
>Ga0169931_10007136_pt1 | contig 16666 bp, 14 predicted proteins | sample Kivu_15m_20L_FD_129675 | JGI IMG/M metagenome (GOLD analysis project Ga0169931, IMG submission 129675) | Freshwater microbial communities from Lake Kivu, Western Province, Rwanda to study Microbial Dark Matter (Phase II) - Kivu_15m_20L... | ecosystem: Environmental > Aquatic > Freshwater > Lake...
AGCGGCAACAGGCAACCCACCAGGCCGAGCAGGCTGCCCCAGGAGCAGGTGGTGAGTCGGGAAGGCAACGGGGACGCGAACATCAGGACAAGGCCGGGGAGATGGGGATGGGGAACGCCGGATTAGGCCGCCGGCTGCGCCAGCACCTCCCCGTAGGCGGCCCGGCGCTGGAGATCAAGTAACTCCAGGTGTTTGCGCTCGTTGTAATAGAGCGCCTGAAAGCGCAGGGCGTCGCCGTTGAGCTCGGCGAAGAGGGCCTCGATCCGCACTTCCATGTCGCTGATGGGCGCCAAACCTGAAGCTGTTGCCCGAGCCTCCTGCCGTTCCTCCTCCAGCAGGCGGGAAATGCAGCGCTCGAGGGTTTCGAGCCGCTGGCTGCTCCAGGCATCGAGCAGGTGGCGGCAACGCTTGAGGCTCTTCTGCCGTTCCAGGGCAGCGGCGGCGCCGCGCAGTTGCAGCAGGGGTTGGCCCAGGGCCATGCGCTGCAGCTCATTGGGTTCCAGCAGCGGGGTCAGCCGATCCAGCAGGCCGCTCTGCTCCACCACCAGCTGGTCGGCGAGCAGCCTGGGCAGATCCAGATCCCCCAGGTCGAGGCCGGGATCCTTGCCACGATTGACCGCTTCCAGCCGGCCGGCGCCGAGGTTGTCTTCCTCCAGGGAGCTGATCGCGGCCCAGAGCAGGCGGTGGGGTTGCAGGGCAAAGTCGTCGAGTTCGCGCTGGCGCAGTTCCACCCGGATGGCGGCACGGTGAGCAGGGCAGTGCAGATAGAGGCGCAACAGCTCGGCCTCGGCCCGCTCCCGCAGGCCCGCCTCACCCGGCTGCTCCCACTTCTGGGAGCGGCCATGCCAGCGCTGGCCCTTCACCTGCTGGCGCAGGTCGTCCTCCAGCTGCAGGGCCAGCCGCGCCTGGCCGCCGCTGAGCCGTTCGGCCACCTGCTGGAGATAGTGGGAGCGCACGGCGCTCTGGGGCAGCTTGCCCAGCAGCGCCACCAGGCCGCTCACCGCCAGCTGGAACTGGTCGGCCCTGGCGAGATCCAGGCCCTCCAGCACCTGCTCGATCTGCCAGTCGAGCCAGAGGGGTGCCTGATCCAGCAGGGCGCGATAGTCGGCGGCTCCCTGCGTCTTGAGGAACTCGTCGGGGTCCTTGCCGGAGGGGAGGTGCAGCACCCGCAGCTCCAGCTGGCCCTGGAGCGCCAGCTGCTCCACCTCACCGATGGCCCGCTGGGCAGCGCGCACGCCGGCCCCGTCGCTGTCGAAGTTGAGGATCAGCCGCTTGCTGTCGCAGCAGCGGCAGAGCTGGGTGATCTGCTGGCTGCTGAGCGCCGTGCCCAGGGCCGCCACCGCATTGGTGATGCCGGCGGCATGGAGGGCGATCACATCGAAGTAGCCCTCCACCACCACCGCCCGGTCGTCCTTGCGGATGGCATGGCCGGCCTTGTCGAGACCGAAGAGGTGCTTGCCCTTCTCGAACACCTCCGTTTCCGGGGAATTGAGGTACTTGGGCTCACCGCCATCGAGGCTGCGCCCGCCGAAGCCGATCACCCGACCCTGGCGGTCCTTGATCGGCACCATGACCCGGCCGCGGAAGCGGTCGTAAAAACCACTCCCCCCCTTGCGGGGCACCACCAGCCCGGCGGCTTCAAGCAGCTCCGGGCCCAGACCCTCCACCTGCTGTAGATGGCTCAGCAGGCCGTCCCACTGGTCCGGGGCATAGCCGAGCTCGAAGGCCTCCAGGGTGGCTTCACTGAGGCCGCGGGCCTGGCGCAGATAGGCCAGGGCAGCGGCCCCCTCCGGACTGCGCAGCTGGCTGCGGAACCAGCCCGCCGCCAGGCTGAGCACCCGGTGCAGCTGCTCGCGGCGGGAGAGCTGCCTGCGCAGGCGCTCCTGCTGGGGCCCATCGAGGGTTTCAACCGGCAGCTGGTACTTGCGCGCCAGTTCCAGCACCACCTCGCTGAAGCTCTGGCGCTGGTGTTCCATCAGGAACTTGATCGCATTGCCACCGGCTCCGCAGGAGAAGCAGTAGTAGAACTGCTTGGCAGGGGACACCGTCATCGACGGCGAGCTGTCGTCGTGAAAGGGACAGATGCCTACGTATTCCCTGCCCTTTTTCTTCAGCACCACGTGCTCACCGACCACATCGACGATGTCGGCCCGTTCCTTGACGGCCTCAATCGTGCGGGGGTGGAGACGGGGGATGCTCAAGGACCGGTGGGATGGTGGTGGGAACTGAGGTAGGGACTGATTCTGACCGGGGCAGGCAAGCAGTGCTGGGCATGGTGGCCAGCGCCCTCTGTTTTTCCCTGATGGGGGTGTGCGTGAAGCAGGTGGGGGGCCGCATCCCCGCGGTGGAGGTGGTGCTGGCCCGCAGCCTGATCAGCCTGGGGTTGAGCTGGTTGCTGCTGCGTCGCGCGGGAGTGTATCCGTGGGGAAGACGGCGGGGGCTGCTGATCTGGCGCGGGGTGGTCGGCACCGCAGCCCTGCTTTGCGTCTACATAGCCCTGGCCGCCCTGCCGCTTGCATCCGCCACAGTGCTGCAGTACCTCTACCCACCCTTCACGGGGCTTCTGGCCTGGCTGATGCTGGGTGAGCGGATCGGCAAGCGGGTGCTGGCCGCCATGGCGCTGGCCTGGCTGGGGGTGCTGCTGGTGGCCCAGCCCGGTGGCAGTCCCGCTTTGGCCTGGCAGCCGGTGCTGGTGGCCGTGGCCGGCGCCCTGCTGACGGCCCTGGCCTACGTGAGCGTGCGTTCCCTGGGGCAGAGCGAGCACCCGCTGGTGATCGTTTTTTATTTCCCCCTGGTGGCCCTGCCCCTGAGCCTGCCGTTGGTGGCGCTCAATCCCGTGCTGCCCACCCCGACCGAGTTGCTGTGGCTGGTGGGGGTGGGACTGTTCACCCAGCTGGGCCAGGTGTATCTGACCCGCAGCCTGATGGCCCTGCCGGCGGCGCGGGCCACGGCGATCAGCTACGTGCAAGTGGGCTTCGCCGCGGGCTGGGGCTGGCTGCTGTTTGGTGAGCAGATCGATGCCTCAACAATCGCCGGAGCCCTGCTGGTGCTGGCTGCCACCCTGGTCAGCCTCAGCCAGCCGGCAGGGGATCGGTGATCCACAGCTGCTCCCCCTCTTCGCCGACCGGCCCCCGGGGGCGGGCCAACCGCCAGCTCTGGCCCTTTTCGCCCCGTTGCAGGTAGAGCTCAAAGGGACTGTCAACCCGAATTGGATCCCCAGGCAGGCGCCAGTCAAACTGGCCGACAAGCCTCATGCCACGCCCCTCGCCGATGGCCAGTGACTCCTGTCTGGATACCCGCACCCTGCTCACCTCCGGTGTGCCGCCGGCATCGAGGGCGAGGGCTTCGGCGATGGCCCCCTGGGTCAGTTGGATCTGCAGCTCAAGGGCCCCGAGCAAGGTGGAGCGGGGTGGTTGACCGATCCCACCGCACCCCGTCAGGGCCAGGGGCAGCAGTAGCAGTAGGGGGAGCAACCAGCCCCACAACCGTCGAGACTGCGGGCCGGGCTGGGCAGAACTGGGCAGGGCGGGCACGATGGGGAATCGTCTAGTGATCCCATGATCGGCTGGCTGCAAGGGCAACTCACCCATCCCTGGCAGCAGGAGAAACGCTTCGGCCTGCTGTTGGTGTGCCAAGGCATCGGCTACGAGGTGCAGGTGAGCCAGCGGCAGTGGCAGCAGCTGCCTGAGGCAGGCAGTGACGTGGCCCTGCACATTCACCACGCCATCCGGGATGATGCGTGGCTGCTCTATGGCTTCGCAGATCGCCCTGAGAGGGATCTGTTCCGCGAACTGGTGGCCGTCAGTGGCATCGGCCCCCAGATGGCCCTCGGCCTGCTGGGGATCATGGACACGACTGAATTGGTGCAGGCGATCGTGCACACCGATCTGCGCCGCCTCTGTCAGGCGCCCGGGGTGGGTAAGCGCACGGCCGAGCGCCTCGCGGTGGAGCTGCGCACCCGGCTGCAGCAGCGGTTTCTGGGTCAGTTGGAGGGCCACAACGACCCTGATCCGCTGGGGGAAGGCGCCACGCTGGCCCCCGCAGGACGGGATGAGGTGCAGCTCACCCTCGCTGCCCTGGGCTATGAGGCCCTGGAGATCCACCGAGCCCTGCGGGCCGTATCGGCCGGTGGGCTGCAGGCGGGGGCTGGGGCGGATGAGTGGATCCGCGAGAGTCTGCGCTGGCTCTCGCGCCAGGCTGCCTGACACTGCAGCGATGCCCAACCCTGAGAGTAGGATGGAATTTGGTTTTTCAGCTCTGACCCAGCCAGCGCTCCACTCCCCAGCCCATGCCGCTCACCACCACCAGAAAGCAGGAACTGATAAACGGTCACCAGGCCCACGGCACCGATACCGGGTCGGTGGAAGTTCAGGTGGCCATGCTCAGTGAGCGGATCACCCAGCTGACCGGTCACCTTCAGAAGAACAGGCACGATTTCTCCTCCCGCCAGGGGCTGCTCAAGATGATCGGCCGGCGCAAGCGCCTGCTCGGCTACCTCAAGGGCCTCAGCCAGGATCGATACAGCCAGCTGATCACCAAGCTGGGCATCCGCGGCTGATAGGGGTTCTGTAATGGCGAGCAAGGCTCCGCAGGGGGTTCCGGATGTGGTGGCCAATCGCATGGCCAGGCGCATCGCCATCGGCACAGGCATTCCCACCCTGATGGGAATGGGTGTTTTTGTCGGGAGCTATCTGCTCGTAAGCCGCCAGATACTCGACATTCCCCCCAGTACCACCCTGGCGGCATCGGGGGCCTGCTTCTTTCTGGGGGTGCTGGGCCTGAGTTTCGGTGTGCTCTCCGCCAGCTGGGAAGACCAGCCAGGCAGCCTGCTCGGCACCGAGCAGATCGGTCTGAACATCGGCCGTCTGCGCAGCTCGATGAAAGCCATGCCAAAAGGCGGAAGTTCCGGTTCAAGCAAGCCAGGATCAGGCCGCAAGAAGCGGTGAGCTGATCTTGGCCTGGAAGTCGGCAGCAGACAGGGTCTGGAGGGCCGCCTGCACATCATTGACGCAGAACTGGGGCCCCAGCCGCACGAATCTGATCTGATCCTCCTGGCGCACCAGGGCCACCACCGGCACCCTGCCACCAACCTCCTCCTGGGCCGGGCGGTGGCGGTGCAGGCACTCGCGCAGCCGGTGCTGGATGGCAATGTCAGCTGCCTGCTCGGCCGGGAGGTCCACCATCAACAGCTGGAGATCGTCGATGCATCGGCAGTCGTCAACAATCAGCTGCACCCGCTCATCACGGCGATCCACAGTGGCCCACACCAGCAGGCGGGCATCCACCATCAAATGGTCGGCCAGGCGCGCGTAGCTCTTGGGAAACACCACCGCCTCGCAACCGCCGGTGAGATCCTCCAGCTGCAGCACCGCCATCCGATCGCCCTTGCGGGTTGTCACCTGGCGGATTTCGGGCACCATCACCACGGCGCTCACCTTGGCCTTGTCGGCCAGCTCTTCGAGGTTGGCAAGGGATATGGGGGAGAGCAGCCGCACGGGCCGGGCCAGCTGTTTGAGGGGGTGATCGGAGAGGTAGAAACCCACCAGCTCCTTCTCCAGCCTCAACTTCTCGGTGGGCGGGTAGTCGGCCACCGGGGTAGCCCTGGGGGCAATATCGGCGCCGCTGGCACTGCTGCCGGTGCCAGCCCCAGCCAGAAGATCAAACAGGTTGCCCTGGCCGCTGGCCCGGTCCTTGGCCCGGGAGCCCGCCCAGTCGATCAGCAGATCCAGATCGGCCATCAGCTGGGCCCGGTTGCCGCCAGGTTCGAGGGCGTCCAGGCTGCCGGAGTGGATCAGCGCTTCGAGGGCCCGGCGATTGAGCAGGTGGCCGGGGATGCGATCGCAGAGATCGGCCAGACTGGCGAAAGCCCCCTGGCCGCTGCGTGCCTCCAGCAGCTGACGAATCGCCCCATCACCGAGATTTCGCACCGCCGAAAGGCCAAACAAAATTCGGTTGCCGACAGGCGTGAAGTCGATGCCCGAGGCATTCACATCGGGGGGCATCACCTCGATGCCCATTGAGCTGCAGTTGGCGATGTAGCGCTGCACCTTGGCGGAATCACCGGCATTCACGGTGAGCAGGGCCGCCATGTAGGCCACCGGATAGTGGGCCTTGAGGTAGGCGGTCTGATAGGTCACGGCGCCGTAGGCGGTGGAGTGGCTCTTGTTGAAGCAGTATTCGGCGAACAGCACCATCTGCTCGAACAGGGCTTCGGCGACCCTGGCCTCCACCCCCCGCTCGGTAGCACCCTGGACAAACAGGCCCTGGTGCTTCTCCATCTCACTTTTTTTCTTTTTGCCCATGGCCCGCCGCAGCAGATCGGCTTCCCCGAGGGAATAGCCGGCCAGGTCCTGGGCAATCTTCATGATCTGCTCCTGATAGACCATGATCCCGTAGGTCTCATTGAGGATCGGCCGCAGCTTTTCGTGGGCAAATTCAATCGCTTCGCGGCCGTGCTTGCGGTTTATGAATTTGGGGATAAGGCCAGCATCCAGCGGCCCCGGCCGGTAGAGGGCAAGGATCGAGGAGATATCTTCGAGCGATGAGGGCTTGAGGTCACGCACGATCTGGCGCATGCCGCTTGATTCCAGCTGGAAGATTCCCTCCAGATCGCCTCGGCCCAGTAGGGCGTAGGTATCCGGATCATCCAATGGCAGGGCATCGGGATCCACCAGCAGGGCGCTGCTCCGCTTCACCAGGTCGACTGTCTTCTCGATCATGGTGAGATTTTTGAGGCCCAGAAAGTCCATCTTCAGCAGCCCCATCGACTCCACATCTTCCATGAAGTACTGGGTGATCACCTGGCCGTCGTTGTTGCGCTGCAGGGGCACCAACTCATCGAGTGGATTGGCGGCGATCACCACCCCGGCGGCATGGACGCCGAAGGTCTTGTTGGTGCCCTCGATCCGCATGGCCATGTCCACCCAGCGCTGCACGACAGGATCCTTCTGATACTTCTCACGAAACTCAGGTGCCGGCGATTCAGAGCCGATCATCTCCTTGAGCTTGGCGGGCTTGCCGCGAACCACCGGAATCAATTTGGCCAGTCGGTCCGCATCCCCGTAGGGAATGTCGAGCACGCGGGCCACATCCTTGAGCACCGCCTTGGAGGTCATGCGGTTGAAGGTGATGATCTGGGCCACCTTGTCGTCGCCATAGCGCTGGGTGACGTAGTCGATCACCTCGCCGCGGCGCTCGATGCAGAAGTCGGTGTCGATGTCCGGCATCGACTTGCGTTCGGGGTTGAGAAAGCGCTCAAACAACAGGCCATGGACGACCGGATCGATGTTGGTGATGCCCAGGGCATAGGCCACCAGCGAGCCCGCGGCCGATCCCCGCCCCGGTCCCACCGGGATGCCGTTCTCACGGGCGAAGCGGATGTAATCCCACACCACCAGGAAGTAGGTGGGGAAACCCATCTGCTCCATCACCTCCAGCTCGAAGGCCAGGCGCTCGCCGTACTGCGGATTGAACGGCGCATCTGACACAAGCCGCAGTCGATCGCGCAGTCCCCGTTCAGCCACCTCGGTGAGGTAGCTGACCGACGTATGGCCCTCGGGGATGGGGAAGCGGGGCATCTGGTAGCGGCCGAGGATGTCGTAGTCCTCCACCTTCTCGGCCACCCGGGCGGTGTTGGCCACTGCCCGCTCTATCACTGACTCGGAAAGGTGATCGGCGAACAGGGCCAGCATCTCCGCTTCACCCTTGATGTATTCGGTGCCGGTGTAGCGGAGCCGTTTCTCGTCGCTGATCAGCTTGCCGGTGAGGATGCAGAGCAGGGCGTCGTGGGCCTCCACATCGCCGCTGGTGAGGTAGTGGGCGTCGTTGGTGGCGATCAGGTCGATGCCGAGCTCCGCGCCGATGCGGGCGATCTCGGTGTTGACGATGCGATCTTCCATGCCTCCGTGGTCCTGGATCTCCAGGTAGAAGTCGGCGCCGAAGACACCCTGATACCAGCGGGCCACCTCGCGGGCCACCTCCGGGCGACCACGCAGGATCGCCTGGGGAATCTCGCCGCCGAGGCAGGCCGTGGCCACGATCAGCCCTTCGCCGTATTGAGCCAGCAGCTGCTTGTCAATGCAGGCCCTGGCGAAGATGCCCCGGCCGCGCATGCCGCGCAGGTGGCTGATGCTGGTCAGCTTGACCAGGTTTCGATAGCCGACGGCATTTTTGGCCAGCACCACCAGGTGGTAGCGCTTCTCCTTTTTCTGCTGGGGGTCATCGATGGAGCCATTGATGACGTACATCTCATTGCCGATGATCGGCTTGATGCCCGCCTTGGTGCAGAGCTTCAGCAGCTCGATGGCGCCGTACATGACGCCGTGGTCTGTGAGCGCCAGGGCCGGCATGCCCAGCTCCACGGCCCGCTCCACCATCGCCGGCAGCTGACTGGCGCCGTCCAGCAGGCTGTAGTCACTGTGGTTGTGGAGCGGAACGAAAGCCAATTACGGGGAAGGCCGGTGGCCCCAGAATGGATCTCAGGGTAGGCGACAACTCAAGATCCAGTGTGGTTCATCGCCCCCTTGGGGCACAGTCCACCAGATCTGGTGTGGCGTGATCCTGCAGCACCCGAGCGGCCTGCTCGTAGTGGTGGGCCACCTGGAGCAGGAGCGGCTCCTCGAGCACGCCGGTGATCAACTGCAGGCCGATCGGCAGGCCCTGGGCGTCGAAGCCACAGGGCAGGGAGATGGCCGGCAGGCCAGCCATGTTGGCGGGGATTGTGAGCAGGTCGGCCAGGTACATGGCCAAGGGGTCATCGCTGTGGGCGCCGAAGCGGAAGGCCGTGGTGGGCGAAGTGGGGGTGAGCAGCACATCCACGGAGGAGAAGGCCCGGTCGAAGTCGCGCCGGATCAGGGTGCGCACCTGCTGGGCCTTCCTGTAGTAGGCATCCACATAGCCGGCCGAGAGGGCATAGGTGCCAATCAGGATGCGGCGCTGCACCTCATCGCCGAAGCCCTCGGCCCGACTGCGGGCAGTCATCTCCGCCAGGCTGGTGGCGTCGGGGCAGCGGTAGCCGTATCTGACCCCGTCATACCGGGCCAGATTGGCTGATGCCTCCGACGGGGCGATCACGTAGTAAGTGGCGATGCCGTCATTGAAGCGGGGGCAGCTCACCTCCACCAGCTCACAGCCCAGGGCCTCGAGCTGGGCGGCGGCGGCCAGCACCGAGGCCTTCACGGTGGGGTCGAGCCCCTCCGCCTCAAGGCATTCGCGCACAATGCCCACCCGCAACCCCCTGATGGGTTGCTCCAGGTTGGCGACGTAATCGGGCACCGGAGCGTTGAGGCAGGTTGCATCGCGGGGATCGGCTCCAGCGATCACCTGCAGCAGCTCGGCCGCATCGGCCACGCTGGTGCAGAAGGGGCCAACCTGGTCAAGGGAGCTGGCAAAGGCCACCAGCCCATAGCGGCTTACCCGCCCGTAGGTGGGCTTGAGTCCGACCACGCCGCAGAAGGACGCGGGCTGGCGGATCGAGCCCCCGGTGTCTGACCCCAGGGCCGCCATACATTCACCGGCGGCCACGGCCGCCGCACTGCCTCCGGAACTGCCCCCAGGCACCCGCTCGGGATTCCAGGGATTGCGACTCGGCCCGAAGGCGGAGGTTTCGGTCGAGCTGCCCATGGCGAACTCGTCGAGATTGGTTTTACCGAGCAGCACCGCCCCGGCCTGCCAGAGCCTTTCGGTGACTGTGCTCTCGTAGGGCGGCACAAAGTGCTCCAGCATCCGGCTGGAGCAGGTGGTGGGGATTCCCTGGGTGCACAGGTTGTCCTTGATCGCCAGGGGGATGCCGGCCAGAGGAGGCAGGGCTTCGCCGGCGGCCCGTTGGGCATCGATACGATCAGCATCGGCCCTGGCCCGCCCGGCCGTGACCTCCAGAAACGCGTGGACAGTGGCATCAACCGCGGCGATGCGGGCCAGGTGGTGATCCGTGAGCTCCCGGGCGGAGACCTCACCCCTTTTCAGTAGCTCACGCCATGCGGCGATCCCCATGCACCTGGTTGCCAGCTGGTCTGGACGCTATCAGCCGATCTCCGTCAGGGGCTCACCCCTGCGGGTGCGCAGCAACCTGTGCTCAAGCGAGCCGGGCGCTTCGGCCTGAAGATCCGCCAGGAATTCGCCCAGGCGGGTTTCGAGGGTGTGCCTGCGCACGAAGGGTCCGAACCAGTAGACCGCATCAGGGGCCCGGGTTTCGACCCTTGCCCACCAAGCCAGGCCCAGGCCGTTAGCGCAGCTGCGCAGGGGCCACAGCAGGGGATTCATGGGGCAGGGGCGGGAATGGATTCATTCTGCCCGCGCAGGGGGCCTTGATCCCTGAGTGCCTCACAACTGGATATCAGCGCTGAACTCAACCGGCCGCCCATCGTCCCGGGGCTCGTACTCGGTCTCAGTATCTGTCTCAGTATCTGTCTCAGTATCGGTCTCAGTATCGGTCTCAGTCTCGGTCTTAGGCACAAACTCTGGCACAAACTCTGGCACAAACTCTGGCACGGACTGGGGGCCGGGCGCCTCGGCCAGGGAGTCGACCCCCGCTGGGGCGACTGGTAGCTGGGGGCGCACCAGCCGCGGTGCGGGCTGGCTGCCCCGCAACCCCTTCATCCAGCCCCGGCGGGCAACCTCGTAGAGCAGCAGGGCCGAGGCCACCGAGGCATTGAGACTCGGTGTCACACCCCGCAGGGGGATGCGCACCAGCTGATCACAGTTGCGACGGGTGAGCATCGAGAGCCCGTCGCCTTCTGAGCCGGCAACGATCACCAGGGGGCCCTCCAGATCCACCTCCTCCAGGCTGAGGGCACCTTCGGCGGCGAGTCCAACCACCCGATAGCCCTCCTGCTTGAGGGCGTCAAGGGCCCGGTTGAGGTTCACGACCCGGGCTACGGGCAGGTGCTCCAGGGCACCTGCCGCAACCTTCGCCACCGACCCGGTCAGGCCGGCACTGCGCCGCTGGGGCAACACCAAACCGTGGGCGCCGAGGGCTTCAGCGCTGCGCACGATCGCCCCGAGGTTCTGGGGATCGGTGAGTCCATCGAGCGCCATCAGCAGGGGGGGCTCACCGAGGGCGCCGCAACCCTCGATCAGGCTGGCCAGATCGAGGGTGTCAGCCGCGGCGGTCTGCAGGGTGATGCCCTGGTGGACGGCTCCCCCGGTGAGCTGGCCCAGCCGGGCCCAGGTGACCTCCTCCACCAGCACGCCAGAGGCCTTGGCCTCGCGCAACAGGCGCAGAAATTTGGTGCTGGTGCGCACCTCCGGCGTGCACCAGATCCGGTGGATCGGCCGGCCGCTCTCCAGCGCCGCCTGGGCTGCATGGCGACCCCAGACCAGGTCCGTGGGGGTGTCAATGCTGTGCCTTTCTGCCTCCGCCTCAGCCTGCGGTGGGGCCCCATCCAGGCTCAGTGGCCTGACGGCAGAGCGCAGCGGCGGGGCAGCCCGGCGTGGGGCGAAACGGGCCTCGGTGCGGCCGCCGGGTCTGCGGTCATAGGGCTTCCTGTCTCCCAGGGGCCGCCTTTCTCCCAGGGGCCGCCTGTCGCCTGGGGATTTCCTCTCGCCGAAGGGTTTTCTCTCCCCGTAGGGCTTCTCGTTAGGTCTTTCGTAGGGCTTGTCACGGGGCTTCTGGTAGGGGTTTTCAGATCGGCCGATGGCACGGTCTGCTCCCGTCTCCCGGCGGGATTGGCGACGCAGATCACGGGGCCCGCTCTCCCGAGCCTCCCGGCCCTCCCGACCATCGCCAGTACCGCTGAAACGGGTTGGACGTCCAGTGCCGCGACGGCGTTCAAATCGTGGGCTCATGGCGTCGTTGGCTGGTTATGGATCGTGTTCCCTCAAGTGATCTAGCAGCTCGGCCAACCGGGCTGGATCGTGGAGAAACAGCCAGCCCAGAAGGGTCTCGAAGCCCGTGGCCTGCCCGTAGGCGGCCGCATTGTCCCGGCGTGGTCCCCGCCCGGCCCGGTTGCGGCCGCGGCGCACCAGGTCCTGCTCCGTTTCACTGAGCAGGCCATCGAGGCACTCCAGGCAGCTGGCCTGGGCATCGGCCCGCACCACCTGCACCACCTGCTGATGCAGGGTCTGGGAGCGCCCCGGCCGGCGACATCGCTGCAGCCGATGGTGCAGTTCCCACACCGCATCGCCCAGCCAGGCCAGTTGCAGGGGGCCCAGCTCGACCTGGGGGGGCTGGGGATCCAACCCAGCCAGCCAGCTGGCTGGCGCCGCTGAATCGGGTTCCCCCTCCTCAGGCGGCGAGGCTGCCAAGGGCGGTTTCCAGGTTGGGTTGCAGATGCAGAAACTCCTCCAGGCGTACAAGCTTCACGGTCTGCACCACCCGGGCGTTGCCCACCACCAGAAACTTCTGCCCCCCCGCGTTGCACTGCTTGGCCAGCTGAACCAGGGCCCCTAGGCCGGAGGAGTCGATGAAGTCGATCGCACTCAGATCAATCACCAGGGGGTGGGCGCTGCTGCGGTGGGAGGCGATGAAGTCACCGAACTGCTTGTCGGAATAGGCATCGAGCTGGCCGGTGAAGCGGAACAACTGGCAGTGGGCCTGCTGCTCGAAGCCCCCACGCAGGGACACCGTCAATCGCTGCAGGTCGTTGATGGCTCCAATCCCCGATAGCTATGCCGGGAGTGTAGGGAGTTGATTTGACTGTGCGGAACTCGCAACAAAACTGCGACAGGCCTCATCGCCGTGCGGCCATCAGGGCGGCGAAGCGGGCGAAGTGGTGGTCGGCGTCATGGGGGCCCGGACTGGCTTCCGGGTGGTACTGGATGCCGAATACCGGGGCATCAAGCATCTCCAGGCCCGCCACAGTGTGGTCATTGAGGTTGAGCTGGCTCACCCGCACCCGACCTGGCGGCAGGGAGCTGGCATCGAGGGCAAAGCCGTGGTTTTGGCTGGTGATCTCCACCTGGCTGGTGATCTCCACCTGGCCGGAACTGCCGCAGGGGTGGTTCAGGCCGCGGTGGCCATAACCGAGCTTGTAGGTGCGTCCGCCCAGGGCCAGGCCGAGGATCTGGTGGCCCAGGCAGATTCCGAACAGGGGCAGGTCGGACTGGGCAATCAGGGCTCGGGCCAGCCCGATGCCGCCGCTGACGGCAGCGGGATCGCCCGGCCCGTTGGAGAGAAAAACCCCCTCGGGCTGGAGGCTGAGCACCTGTTCGATACGGGAATCGGCGGGCAGCACGGTGACCCCGCAGCCGTGGGCCGCCAGACGCTCCAGGATGGCCCGCTTGATGCCGAAGTCGATCGCCACCACCCGGTAGGGGCGTTCCGGGGCGGGCTGCAGGCGCGCGTCGAATGGCACCCCACAGGCCTGGTGCCACTGGTAGGGCTCCTGGGTGGAAACCTGGGCAGCGAGGTTGAGGCCCTGCATGGAGGGGGTGCTGCGCACCTGCTCGAGCAACTCCAGAGGCGGGGTGCCATCGCTGCTGATCGCCCCATTGATCGCTCCGCCCTCGCGCAGGTGGCGCACCAGGGCGCGGGTGTCGACGGCCCGGATCCCTACCACATCGTGCCTGGCCAGCCAGGCTTCGAGCTCCCCCTCGGAGCGCCAGTTGCTGGCCCGGGGTGCCAGCTGCCTGGCAATCACGCCCCGCACATGGGGGCGGTCCGCTTCCTGATCGGCCCGGTTTATGCCGGTGTTGCCGAGCTCCGGGTAGGTGAAGGTCACCAGCTGGCCCGCGTAGCTGGGGTCCGTAATCACTTCCTGATAGCCGGTCATACCGGTGTTGAACACCACCTCGCCGATGGCCGTGCCCCGCGAGGCAAAGGCCTCACCCCGCAGCACCGTGCCATCGGCAAGCACCAACAGGGCAGGGGCCGGGCTCAAGGGTTCCATGCAAGTGTTGCGATCATCCCCCAGCCGGCGCTGCCAGGGCCTGGCGCAACCGCTCGAGGGCCTGCCAGCCGCCGCCCGAGGCGAGGGCCGCCTGGGCCTGCTCCAGCCCCTCCTCCACGCTGGCGGCCCGGCCGGCGGCCCAGAGCACAAGCGCCGTATTCAGGGCAACCACGTCGCTCTGGGCCCGGCTGCCCCGCCCCTGAAGCACGGCTTCGAGAATGGCCCGGTTGGTGGCCAGATCGCCCCCGGCCAGGGCCGCCAGAGGAGCCCGCTGCAGGCCCAGCTGCTCTGGATCGAGCTGGCCGGTGCGCACCGCACCGGACTCCACCAGCCGCAGCTCGCTGATGCCGGCAAGGGAGGCCTCATCCAATCCGCCCTGGCCGTGAACCACCACCGCCCGCTGCAGACCCAGCCGGGCCAGGGCCTCGGCCATAGGGTCGAGCAGGTCGGCCCGGGCCACGCCCAGCACCTGGGCATCGGGCCGCAGCGGGTTGACCAGGGGACCCAGCAGATTGAACACCGTGCGTATGCCGAGGCTGCGGCGCAGGGGAGCCAGACCCACCAGGGCCGGATGCCACCCGGGGGCGAAAAGAAAGGTGAGCCCGGCCTGGGGCAAGGCCGCAATCACCTGGGCCTGAGGAGCCTGAAGGTGGATGCCGGCTGCCTCGAGCACATCGGCCGACCCGACCCGGCCACTGGCGCTGCGGTTGCCGTGCTTGGCCACATGGGCACCGCAGGCGGCGGCCACGAAGGCCACGGCTGTCGAGATGTTGAAGCTGTCCGCCCCATCACCGCCTGTGCCGCAGGTGTCCACCAGGGCCAGGGCCGGACGGGGCTGCGGCAGGTCACAGGCCTCGCGCAACACCTCGGCCATGGCGGCCAGCTCCTCGCCGTTGACCCCCTTTGCCCGCAGGGCCGCCAGAAGGGCTCCGGTGAGCACCGGATCGATCCGCTCGGCCAGCCAGCCCTGCATCAGATAGCTGGCCTGGGTGGCGCTGAGCGACCCGCCACTCAGCATTTGCTCCAGCAGGGCTGGCCAGGGTTGGGCAGATGCCATCAGGTGCGGCCAGAAAAAAGCCCGGGTGCAGAGCACGCCGGGCCGGGTGATGGGGACACTCCCACTATCACCCGAAGAGGGGGAAATTGGCGATGCCCCAGGGCGATTTGATCTAGCTCTGTTCCTGGTCTGAGGTGTCGAAACTCGAACCAACCGACCCTCCGCCCCCGCTGCTGGCGGCTTGCAGGGGCCGGAATCCCGCCTCCCAGATGGCCCGGGTGCGGCTGTGCAGCTGCTGGCGGCTGAGGCCCCAGAGGCGCAGGGCCTTGGCCAGGTCGGCGCTGAGGTCGTGGGCTCCGGGAAATTTCTCGTAGCGCATCAGCAACCGCGCCGCATCCACCAGGTGGTCATCGGCGGGCTGTTCGGCCGCCAGCAGGCGATCCACCAGATCCCTGTCGGTGGCGTGGAGGGGATGGTTCTGGTCGTTGCTGCTGGGTTCCATGCTGCCGGGGTTCCATCGGGGCGAATCAGGCATGGCCAGCCTGGCGGAACAGGCAGCTGCCTAGGTTGGGGCCCCATGCGCACCCGGCCCCTGATGGGAGCCCTTCGGCTGGACCTGATCCGAAGTTACCTGCGACCCCACCGCCGCCAGGTGCTGCAGGGCGCCGCTGCCCTGGTGGTGGTGAACCTGTTGAGCGTCGCGATTCCGCTGCTGGTGCGGCGCGTGATCGATGACCTGCAGGACGGCTTCTCCCTGCAGGACGTGCTGGCTCAGGCGGCCTTCATCGTCGCCCTGGCAAGCGTGATGGGGGCGGTGCGCCTCTACTCGCGCATGCTGGTCTTTGGAGTGGGCCGGCAGGTGGAGGCCGACCTCAAGCAGCAGATCTTCGACCACCTGCTGCTGCAGGAACCTGGCTGGGTGCAGACCACCGGCAGCGGCGAGCTGATCAGCCGGGCCACCAGCGATGTGGAGAACGTGCGGCGCCTGATGGGCTTTGCGGTGCTCAGCCTCACCAACACGGCACTGGCCTACGCCCTCACCCTGCCGGCCATGCTCGCCATCGATCCCTGGCTCAGCCTGGCGGCGGTGGGGCTCTACCCGGTGATGCTGCTGGTGGTGCGGCTCTTCGGCGGCCGGATGATGCGCCAGCAACGCCGCCAGCAGGAGGCCCTGGCCTCGCTCAGCGACCTGATCCAGGAAGACCTCTCCGGCATCAGCGCCATCAAGATCTACGGCCAGGAGAGCACGGAGCAGGCTGCCTTCGCCGGCCGCAATCGCACCTACAGGGATGCCGCCTTGGGCCTGGCCCGCACCCGCAGCACCCTGTTCCCCCTGCTGGAGGGGATCGCCTCCATCAGCCTGCTGCTGCTGCTTGCCCTGGGCAGCGGCCAGCTCGAGAGCGGGCAGCTGACGATCGGCGACCTGGTCGCTTTGATCCTGTTTGTCGAGCGGCTGGTTTTTCCCACCGCCTTGCTCGGCTTCACCCTCAATACCTTCCAGACCGGCCAGGTGAGCCTCGAGCGGGTGGAGGAGCTGCTGCAGCGCAGGCCCCTGATCGTCTCACCGACCCAGCCCCAGGCTCCCGCCCAGCCCGGCCGCGGGGCGGTGCGGGCGCGCGGCCTGACCGTGCGCTATCCAGGGGCGCCCAGGCCCGCATTGGTTGATGTGAGTTTTAGCCTCAAGCCCGGCGAGCTGGTGGCGGTGGTCGGCCCGGTGGGCTGCGGCAAAACCACCCTGGCTCGGGCCCTCGGCCGGATGGTGGAGGTGGAGCCCGGCCAGCTCTGGCTCGATGGTGTCGACATCACCAGGCTTGAGCTCTCAGCCCTGCGCGATCGGGTGGGG
>Ga0169931_10007137_pt1 | contig 16665 bp, 14 predicted proteins | sample Kivu_15m_20L_FD_129675 | JGI IMG/M metagenome (GOLD analysis project Ga0169931, IMG submission 129675) | Freshwater microbial communities from Lake Kivu, Western Province, Rwanda to study Microbial Dark Matter (Phase II) - Kivu_15m_20L... | ecosystem: Environmental > Aquatic > Freshwater > Lake...
ATGATAAATTTATCTATACCTAGAACATCTCACGATTAATCGATTAATCATAAGTGAAAACGGTATAATACTTTTATAGGTTCAGCCATATATTTACTACATATTAATATGTAATGAATTGGTAAACAGAACCTCAACAATAAACTATATTATTATAATTTTTATTAATAATATATGATAATTTAATGAGAATTATATAGTATAGTGAGAGTATAATAAAGAAATCTTTATTTAATGAATGTAAATATCGATAATAGAGGATTTAATGATTAAGAAAACAGATTTTGATAATATGAAAATGCTTTATAAAAATAAAATTGACTCTTTTAAGCTTAAGATATATCAAAAATGATTTTTTTCTATATCTTTGGTATTTCTTTTATGATTATTGAAAATATTGCTCAGATTGGTTTAAAATCACTGTCATTGTAAAATTGAACCTTATTTATTAAAATAATTTCGAGTCAATATTTATTTTAACTTCAAATTCAATTCAATTTTATATGATAAGTATAATCTATTTATTACATCAACTCAAATAGTGATGCTCAAAACTAAAAAATTACTATCTAAAAATCACTTTGCCTCCTAACAGAATATCGTATCTAACAACTCCAATACTTATAATAATTATCAACAAGCATTAGATGCGAATGCAAAAAATATCATGATTAAGTATCCAAATCTTGATATGAAAAAGATCAAAGATTTGTTAGAATAACTCGACAATAATAAATAATTAGCAATACAGATTCTCTAATAATAAATTTCAAACTGCAATAAGATAATCGATTAAAAAAAAGATTAAATGAAAGTCCCCATTAAAATGCCTATCGAATAATAAAACAAGCTCCTTAAACAATAATTTTTAAAGATGTATAAGAAATTACGCACAATGCAACTGAAAAATTAATAACTGTAAAAAGGATTAGAGGCGGCTAAACATGAAATCAAAGTATTAAAAGACATGAACACCTTATTGTTACAGAATTAGTATAGTTTATAAAAACATTTAGAGAATACACCTATTTGCTGATAATTTATACTCCGTTATTTGTTGAATTTATGCTTTATTAATAAAAGAGGCATCAATTAATTGCCAATTTTATCTAACTATCAATTTATCCTTATTTTTGGCATTTTTATTAAATAATTTTATATCTTTGCATACGATTAATAGGTATTTATATATTATTGTTGAATATTAAGTTAATTTTATAATATAAGATAAATAAAACTATTATAAGGAAATATATTAAGAAATGTCTAGCTTATAATTAATATTATAAAATAAATAAATACATATATTCTAGATATATACTTATATTATTTATAAGGGTTCTATGAGATCTTTTTATCAATTTATCTAATAATATATAAAAAAAATATCAGAATCTTATTCATACCTCCGCAAAATAATGCTAATTTGATTATTATGCATCGAAAAATTCGTTAATAAATGCCGGATCAGAATAATAATCTGTATTAGTTATCTCTTGTTGATCTCCTACTTATATCTTTTAAATTTATTTATGTATCTTATCAGGTAATTAATTTCCATCTTCATCATCAATATTGTATGTTTAAAGAAATTTCATATAATTACTTTTCTGATTCATCTTTGATAAATAATCTGAAATAACTTGTTTCTGATCATTAACCAAGTTAGAAGATTTTAAATGTGTATAGGCAGCTTAAAAAAGATCTTTGTCTTTATGGACAATCATCTTTTGTCTTTAATCAAAACTTTTGCATTGTTCTTTAGTCTTTTAAGACATGTCTTTTACATTCTAAAGTTTATTCGTACCATATTTAGAAAAGAATTCCTACATTTTGATAAAATATTTGTTAGGTTTCCAAGAATGCCAACTTATTTTAAAGAAAGGGTAGTTAGTTGCCAAATAAAAAGGAAAAAGATAAAAAGTTTTCATATCTTACTCTGCAAACCTGCATGATTTAGAAAAAACCCTTTTTTTTCTTGGCTTTTTAACTTAATCATCTTTTTTAGCCGTTTTTTTAATTATTTTCTTCTTTTAAACAATCTATGTTTTTTGCTTTTAAATGTTCTGTCCCGTAGAAATTTCTTAATTTTCTTAAAATATTTCTTAAATCATATATTTTTATGTATTTTTGAATATATTTTAGGGCTAAGAAGCTTGATTTTTTATCATTTTCTATATAATTTAAAATATTATATTATTTATCGAACATTTAATTAATAAAAGTCCCTAAAATTATAACAAAAATATTAAAAAATCATATATAAAAGTAAAAAAACTATTTGTTTGATAAAAATCTTTTTACAATATCATTAATTATAGAATTTTATATATATTTATATCATTTTAATCTATGCTTTAATGTTATAGTTCTTAAATTTAAATAGTATTATTTATTATAGCCTAAGGAGCTATTATTTATCCTGATAAATTATATAAGATTATATGAAAAATAAATAAAAAATTATCATTATTATTCTTATTACTCTTCCTCTTCTTATTAATTAGGCTTATGTCTAATATTAGTATTTAATTTAACTATCTATTATTTTGTTAATTGATTATTATCAACATCTATATAATATACTTATTACTCTTTCTTGTATCCATAATACTTAATTTTTGTTGTAATTTATTCTTATCTACTTTAGTTGATGTTGTTTTAATTGTAAATTTATTTTAAATTTTTTTATTAGATTAACTTATTTTTGATTTTTATTGAAAATCTTTAGCCAATCTAAATGCTGTTGCTCTTGCTAATTTCTTTAAATTGTCTATTCTATTATTTTTGCAACCGAGCATAGTCGTGTATGATGTCGCAGATCCAATTGATATCTATTTAGCTTTGTATATTAAATCAAAGCCACCTATTACTTATTCATCTCCTTTTAATCTATATATTTTATATCTATACATTCCTTATATATTGATTATGGTCATTACATCATCAATCAGTCCTACTTTCAATTATGAATCTTATTTAGTATTAGCAGTCATAGATGGCCCACCATTAACTTATAATAACCATGCTTTACCATTATTATCAAATATAAAATCAAAGCCGTATAATTAAAATGAATTAGGACTATTTGTTACTAGTTTTTGTACAGCTAGTAATGATTTTATTATACATCTTTGTATATCATGAAACGCATAATTTGTTGTTTATATACCCATTTTTGATAACATGAATTTTTTTAATTATGATAAAAACCATTTACCGCCGATCCATTTTACATAGTTAGGAGCATTCATATTAATTGCTACGTTTGTTAAATGTTTGACTATATTTTATAAGATATACATAAATTGTCTGTATCTACATTGTCATATCTTTAATGAGCAAATCTTGCAAATCCAGCTCGATAAAGATAAATAGTTAGTGGTTGATAACTAACACATAATGCATATATTCTCATATCAAATTTTCTTCCACCAAATAATAAAGGATTAAGTAAATATCTTTGACATACATATGGTTATGGTGGATTTTATTTATTAATTGTTTTCCATCTTGATATATCACCAATTTTATCAAATATGAATATCCCTTTTCCTTGACATTTCGAAGTCTAAATATAGTTGATAATGTACTGGTTTCATAATCCATAATGTTTTATTATCGAATTGCGATTTTTTGAATTATTAATAAAATATTACATATTAACTTGGTAATTGAAAAGTAGGAGGCAAAAAGTCGTATTAATCAGACTATTCTTTATTATTTTGTTTATCTAATCCTCTTTTAAATTTCTTTAAATTTTTATTTAACATATCTTTTCGACATAATTAATACCATCCCCTAAAATGATTAATCTTCATATGTGGTAATATTCTATGTTTTTAAAAAACCCAATCTACCTGCTACTTTTAACACCATATAACATTCCAATCATCATCCCATGTCTGCTTCCATTATCGATAATTAAAACCATCATATACTGCATTTTTAAATGTTGTTTTAAATTTTATATTAGTTCTTTGTTATAAAGATAATACGGTGGATTTGGGTAATGCTCTTTCTTTATATAGCGTCTAAAATATTAACTCATTCTCGATGTAGATTATTATGAATTATTATATATACAAACATCAATATAAAATATAATTAAAAACATATATGCATTTCATTGAAATAAGTGAAAAAGGAGATCATAAATAATATACAATTCATGCATAGAAAATATGAAGGAATTTTATTTAGATTATTTGACATTATAAATTTATAACAACGAAAAAGTAAAATTATCATTATGATATGCTAAACATAGGCAATTCTAATGCTTTTTAAGCTGTTATTCTTTTTTAAGGGCTAAAACGAATCATAGTCTCGATTAGATTTATTAATTAAGGACATGCATTAGGATTTATTTTTAATATTTTAGCTTTTACGCCACACCCTTCAGTATTCAAAATATCTATCTAATATCCTTATAGCTTCATTTCTATTAAATCTTAAGCAGTAGGACAACCAATAGTTTTTACAATTTTTACAAGCATAGATGTTGAATTACTACCCTAAAATAAAGATCTATTAGTCAACAACTATGCTATAACACATCCCAACGACCATATATCAATTTGGGTATTATAAAAAGTAGCACCAAGTAATAATTCTGGTGCACGATAATATCTAGAGCATATATATGAGATATTTTTTTGATTATTACTCAATAATTTAGCCGATCCAAAATCACAATATTTAGCCATTTCTTCTGTAATTAGAATATTTGATGGTTTTATATCTCTATGACATATACTATCTTTCTATATAATTATATTATTATACATGCATATCTTTTAAGCCTAAAAGTAAATGTTTAGCGTAGAGCTTAATTTTTTAATTACTTAGAAATTATTTGTTGATGTGATTTGTCTTTATTAATTTGGATAATGTATCGGGGATGTATTACATGATAAGATTTAAGTAAATTTCCTATATAATATATATCGTACTTTTTATTCTTCATTATAAAAATGATGTATTAATTTAACTACATACTAGCTTTGTATTTTCATCATAGTTTCTAATTATCTATTTTTATATTTTTTGTTTTGTAGAACATGTTTCATAGCATACTCCTGATTATCAATTATATTTTTTACCTTATTTATAATTTATGTACAAGGTATACTTTACCAAAAGTGCCAGAACCTACAATATCTAAGACTTAATAATTTTCATAAGCCAAATTTTATTTTATTTATGTATTTACATTTTTCATCTTTTATATGATATTATTATGCTAAAATTATCAATAAAAGCTATAATAAGTGCAATAAAGTAAAATATATATATAATTTTTATTGGAGTTTATATGATAATATATTTTTAAAAATATTGTTATCAATAATTACTTCTATAATTGGTTATGTTAGTGTTGATTTGTTGAAAAGTTTTGTTCTGATGGATAGGACCCCATTGATTATTTTGATGTTGATTTTGTGTTACTTGTGATGATTGAATAGAATAATGTTGGATGTTATTATTTGAAATTGTTTTATTTTGATTCTGATGATGACTTATTGTATTATTTGGGATATTGAATAAGATATTTCCTTGATTGGGATTGCTTTTTATATCAAGTTCAAGCCTCAATTGATTTATCAATTCATCTTTTTTTAGATTTTAATCTAGCAATGTATTATAATGTCCTTAAAGTGCTATTTTTTCATATGAAATTCTACATATTTAATCTCTTAACTTATTATTATCATCAAAATTATCATTTCTAAATTAATTTATCCATGATTTTTTTCTATCAGTGTATTGTTCTTTATGTTTATCCTATTTTTCATAATTAACTACATTATCCCTTTCATAATTATTTACCCCATAATAATTTTTATCATTAATTTGTAAAGGTAATTTGACTTCATTCATTATCTTTGCTTCTTTTGTATTATAATTATATTCTTGATTATCTATTTTGATTAAATGAGGGCTTCTTAATATATAATTTTATTCTTTTTGCTTGGGTTTTATATTCGATGATATATTTAACTTAGTAAGTATCTCATTGGCTTCTTTTTAGTCTAAATGTGTTATACTTTTGAAGTTTAATTGATTATTTCGTATGTAATTTATTCTAAGCATTTTAAAAAGATTATATAATAATCGGTATTCATAATATATACATACTGATGGGTATAAAACTCCTGTATGTAAGTGATATTTTCATTAATGATGATTAATTATTTATAAATATCATAACACTTATGTTTTGCAATAGTATTTTTGTTTGTTTGATTATTGAATAAAGAAACATGATGCGAATAAATATATAAAGATCATTATATATAATAATGTATACCTAACATATCATTGAAATGATATCTTTTGAGGAGGATAGAAGAAATGTGGATTGTAAGCATACATAGGAGGTTGATATAAATACGGCTGAGGGTACATATGCAAAATTCTATTATTTGGGCCTAAATAATTTTTATTAGGTGCATATACAATCGGCTGATATTCTTGTTCTTAGATTTTTAACTGTCCAGGTGGCATTATAACATATTTTTTTTAAATTCCACATAGTTAAGTTTGTACTGAAATATTATGATATTCTTTTTATTATATTTTGAATATTTATCGGCTTTTTGACTGTTAATCGATATAATTAGTGCTATTCATCTCTAAATTCGATATATTCTAACGATATAAGGACTTATTAAAGGTCTTCTTATATCTTTTTATTATCTTTGTATAATGACCATATTTTTCTTATAACTTTTGATGATGGCTTCGACATTGAAGTGCATTTCTAGTTGTAATAAACTGAGCCATATGTTCATAGAATCTGTTGCTTGATCTCTTTTCCTTTGATCTCATTAGATTCTTGTTGAAATCTAAAAATACAATATATCTCAGTTGTTATAATTCTGCCCATTTACCAATATTCTCTCCAGGAATATAGTTTGTTCGTTTCTTTACTTACTTCTGATCATCTTTGCATGGTTAAATTATTTCACTTTTTTCACCAATCATATAATTATTTCAATATTAATATAACTTTGTAACTTATAAATTCAAATTTACTACGATATTTTAAAGGTTTTTGCCTTATTATATATTTCTGTCATTTAATATTTAATATTTATTTTAAGTTTAATTTATCTTAAATTCTGAATCAAGTTCATGAAACTTCATGATTTTTTACCAGTATATTATATAATATATCTTTATAATTTTGTAATTTTTGAAGAAAATTATCATATCTTTACTAATATTTCTTAGTTTAATCGATAAAACTAAAAGGTTTTTTCAATATCCTGATTTTATAGCTCATAATTAGTTATTAAAACTTTAATTGTAAATATTTTTATTTTATATATAATTTGAATAAAAATAGATATAAAAAAAATTATTAAGATATAAAAGACACTTAAAACTCTTTCCTTAACATTTCTATTTTAATTTGACCTAATAATAGGCCCCAAAATAACCGTTAATCAATCATGGGATAATTGATATTTTACAGACTATATATAAAAATAATAATAAATTATATTTTTTATATAAAATAAAAATTATTTATAATTTATATTATTAACATAGATGAGTACATTTAATTTATTACTCATATGATTATTATAGTGATAGTTTATTTTTTCATAGATTTATTATTTACAAGCTATATATGGAACAAGATATCATCATTAAATTTTGTGTTGTAGGTTAACCTTCCGTAGGAAAAACATCAATGCTTTATCAATACGTTCATAATAAATTTGATTAAAAAGTAAGACCAACTATTGGCTGTGATTTTTCAACCAAATTAAAATCTAGTATTGATGGCAAGCCTGTAAGATTACAGCTCTGGGATATTGCTGGTCAGTAAAGATTTAGTGCTGTGTCTAAAATGTATCTTAGAGGAGCTTTAGGTAATTATTTTTTAATGAAGGATGTATAATAGTATGTTCATCTAATGATCAAAATACGATATAATAAACTATAAAATGGAAAAAAATCATTCAATAAAACGCAGATTATGGAGCTGATCTTAGTATTCCATGTTTACTTGTACAAAACAAATCAGATCTCATCAATAATTAACAACCATTAAATTATCAAACCAAAAAATATTTATAATAATTTGCAAGAACAAACGATTTTTGTGGATCAATGCAATGCTCAGCCAAATAAAATAAAAATATATAATAAATTTTTCAATCACTTCTAGGTAATTTATAATGAATATAGATGAGGCTATAAAAAGAGGACTTGTAAAACATGGGCCTACGTCAGTTAGACCTCAACCAACAAAATAAAAATAAGTTATAGTATTAAATAATAATGCTGTTAATAATACTAAAAATCAATAAAAAAAGAAATGTTGTTCTTGATAATTTATATTGATATTGATATGTACATCATTTATATGAATAAATTGTCATTTATTTAATAGACTAAGCTCTATATTAACTGATTATGCATTTACTCTTTATCCATAAAATTATTGGTCCAACTTTAAGTATTATTATCTTATTTGGTTTTATGTTTTGCCTTTAGATTAAATCATCAATTTAGATGTCACTCCGTATGATATTGCTACATAAATAGCAAAAAACAAAAATATATAACCAGGATTCTTGTTTGGCACTTTCTAAATTACTATAGGAAACAATGTTGTTACTAAAGCTGCTCCACCCCAATTTACCATTATTGCAATTCCAAGTTTTTCAGGTTGAATTACCTCAGATGCCCATAACCACATTACAGGGGCAAAAGTCATTCCAAAAGCTGTCAAAAAAGCAAATAAGCCAATCAGTATAAAAAAAGAAATGTTAAAAAAATAACCAACAGCAATGAAAAATAGTGTTGATGATACAGCTAAAGCTCCATATAAAGTCATTTATTTTCTGCCATATTTTTTAACAAAAGGTATAGAAACGAAAGAAGATAGCCAGTACCATATCATTAGTAAAGAAGGAACAATAGACTTTAAAGATGGAAGCACCTTAGAAACACAATCACTTCCATATGACATCGCTATATTTATTCCTGAAAAAGGACATAAAAATGAATAAAAGACAGCAAATATAAATGCCAATCTTGATTATTTTTTTTATTAAACTTGTATATCAAAATCATTATTATCATTATTACCACCATAATTTTAAATCGTTGCTTGATATACTTAATCAATATGTTTGTCTTTATAAAAAAATATCAAAAGTTACTTTAATTATTAAAATCTTTTGTTCTGTACTAGATATTTTGTTGTCTAAAAATCGTAATATTTATTTATTAAATAATTTTGTAATGCCAGCATAACTATTGGAAATAATAAAACTATTTCCATAAACGATTATCCTGTAGAATCTCGAGAAATAAGTACAAGAATATATGAAAATACATATAATAATGCTAATCCTAAAATTATAAATAAATTTGAAAATGTACCAGTTATACTGATGATTTAATCTGGTGAATTTTCTTTAATAATTGATGGAATGATTGAACTAAAAAGACCTGCTGTGATTCCTTGTAGAAAACGAACCAAAAAGAAAATCTTATAGTTAGGAATTAAAGATATTAAACATAATATTATTGAAATATAATTGAACCCATATATAATTTGCCTATGTATTAAAACAATTTACTTTCTTGATAATATTTTGACAAAATAACCAGTAATAACTGCGCCTATTGCTCCTCCTACTGATATTATTCCTTGAAATAAACCTTGTGCTGCTGATAGATCAAAGTCAATATGATAATTTTATGCAATTACTGCAAAGTCTATCGCTGAAATAGTTATTAGTATGTATCCAAAGTAGATCTATGATATGCATATAACATAGAAATAATTTAAGATGGTATAAGGATCTTTCATTTTTAATTTTTATGGTTTTTTGAAAATATCAAAAATTTCCTACATCACAAATCTATAATTTATATAACACAAATATATATTTTGAAAATAATATGATGCATTTTTTAAATCATTTATAATTTATTTTTTAATAATACTTTTAACATTTTATATTAATCTATATAACGATCAATGAAATCGTAAATGTTTTAAGACATATAGATAAACTATGGTCCAAAAAGAACTATCTTAGTTACTGATGTATATAAGCGACATAAAAATAACTATTCTGTTCAAAATAATAAAAAATCAACAACTAAAAACTTAAAATCATAAAATAGATAAAATAAATAACTACGTTTTTCAATAAATAATATTCAAAAAACTAAAAATTCTACATAAAAACATTAATCTAAAATAACAAATTATAAACCAATATAATATGCATAATCAATAACTTAAATATTACCTTTAAGCTATCAAAAAGATATATAAATAGTCTACAGTCAATTAAAATCATAAAAATAAAAATAATTAAAATCGATAAAGATGTCAAATTAATAGATATTAATTTTATAGAAATAAAAATATATAAAAATGTAAAAAAAGTATCTATTAAAATAAAAATAATATATAGAATTATTAACTTCTTTTAGTCTATTAGAAAAAGAAAATCAAGAGAGAAAATAATAAAAATTACATATGATTTAAGAGTTAAATCATAAAAAAGATAAATAAGATATATATTTAGAAGAAATCAAAATGCTAAAACATGAAAATTTAATAAAAAATGAAAAATATTAAAATTTTCATTATTTTTTACGACTTTTTTTGTAACAAACACAAATTGTTATCAACTGGGCTAAGATATTTTAATTATCCTCTGATGATTTACCTCCTAGGATTAACATGATCAAAAAAGACATTTAACAACGTAAATTTGATTTATAAATCACTTTAAAGGAAGCATCAAATTTTTAAAAACTAAATTTTAGCAAAATATAACATAAAAATGACTCTAAAAATAATACTTTTATAGAAGAATAAGAATATTATAGTTAAAGTTTTATGAAATACTTAAAACAATAATCTGCCAGATCAAAAGTGCACTCATTCAAATCTACATACCCGATTGACTCGAGCTGTCTTTTATAAGTTGATGGAAATAAAGAAAATATAGACTCTAACAGTATATTATCGATTAATACACTTTTATATGATAATAAAAAAGTTAAAAATAAAAACTAAAATTTTTCAGATGAATATTTGAGAATTCTTCTATTGCAGGCTAAAACTATAGAAAAAAATTGTTAAAAAAAATATTCTTCATTAAGAAAAGATAAAGTAATAGAATTTTAAGGAGTGAAATGCTGTTAAAGTGAAAATATATCAATAACTATATAATGATAATTAATATTTTTATGAGTATATTTTATGATAAAGTATTCAAAATCAATGATAAAGAGAACTACATTCATAATTTAATTTTTGTGATTTTAAAGAACGAATATTCTATTTGGCGACACTCTCAAGTCCACTAATATAAGTTGACATTGAAGTTTACATTTGCTTCCATTATTTTCTCATAGCAGCGCCTTAAATGTTATTAGTGATTCTTTGAGTCATGTAAGGTGATCTTTCTGGCATTATTTTAGTTGATGATTGCATAAGTTTGGTATATGTAACTGCAGGTGAGCTATAATGAGGGCTTGTTAAATGAGTACTTGTCATTATTCCATAAGTTGTTTGCATTTCTTCTTTTTTTCGATAATTATTATAAACAATAAAATCAAGAATAATCATTTATAATGAAAGATATAAGCTAAAAATCAAGATCATTATAAAAATCAACCCTTTTAAAATAAACATAAGTCAATTTTTATTATTAGAATTTAAGAAATCTAATTACATTGAATGTGAAAGTTTAATGTGTTTAGGTTTTGATCTATGAATTTTTTAATTATGTTTGTATGAATTTTTGTACAATTATGGCGTAATTTATTTCAATCGTTCTTATAATTTGAGTTTATTTCTTCTAAACATTTGTATAAGTTCATCATTATTTAATGTTGCTGGTTTCCTAGGGCTTATTGATTTTTAGTAAATATTTTATCTATACTTGTTTTTTAACAAAAATTTTTTTTATTATTTTTCTGCCTACCATCGTCTTGATCTTAATAAAAAATCAGACCATACTTATTTACTTTTAAGTGGACTCATTTATCTTTTAAAATAAGTCTATTTTTCATAAATCTGTTTTGCTTCAGCTTTAATCTTATCCAACTAAATATCTTATACTTTATCTTTAAAATTATTAATTTTAATATATCTTTATGTCGATGATAATCGATTCGATTTTTTCTTTTCTCTTGATGTTTTATGATTGATTTATTTCAATACTTTATTTTAAAAATTGATGATTTCATGTTATCTTTTTTTATTACTTTTTTATATTTTATTAATAGACATTGTATTTTTATTATAAGGTGATATATATTTTTTATTATTTTTTGACTTTGACTTTGATTTATCGTTATCGAAGATTAAATTAAATGATATACTTTTAGAATTTTATTAACTTACTGCTAATGAATCTTATGATTGAGGTTAGGATTTTGAAGATTAAAGTTGTTTTACTAGATTTAAGATATATTCGATAGTTTTAGATTATTTTTGTTAGGTATTTATATTTAATTACATTTGATTTTTTTAATAATAAAAGGATAAATATATAGTATATTATCAATAAAATCAATCATTAATGGATGATTAAGAAAATTTAAAATTAATATTATTTTTGTACAAAGAATTATGTATAATATTGAGGAGAGTTTATAATAAATCAGTTTTTTAAATTTGGGTTTGGTCTTGTTATTGGACCTTGAGAAAAAGGAGCATTCATCATAGGTTGAAAACCTGGATATTGCTGTGGAATAAAAGGCCCATTTTGTAAATTTGGTAGTAATGGAGCTTGATGTAAATAAGGATTGAATGGAGCTTGTGGACCTTGTTGTTGTTTAGTAATGTTTGGTTTTCCTTTATTCATCATATATTTATTATAGCCCTTTCTATCAACAGGATTTAAAAAAAATTATACATGTGGTTTACCTTGAAATAATTTTTTAAGTTGTTAATTGAATGAATATTATGCGACTAATTGTATAGCACTTGATCTAATTTAAATTAAATAATTACTTTTTAGCATAGGTTATAGTTACATTATATAAATTGCCTGTTTTATTGACTGCTGTTGAAAAATCAATTATTTATCCATAAGTTTAAAACATTTTTTTGATATATTATTCATCAAAATTTCTTATTATGGAAGGGACAAATACCTTTCCACCTTCTTATTTATGATAAATAAATTATCTTAAACTTATATTTTCTTATTTTCCTTTAGATAAAGCTGTCGCATCGAATTTATTTAAAGCATTGTTTAAATGTAATTGAGATGTATATGTAACGATTCCTGAGCAAACTCCATCATGATTTTACAATCTAACTCTTTATCTTAACTCTCCCAACTTTTGGAAATATTACTTGATAATAAATTGAGTACATTTACTTAATTTTAAAAGGCAGAAAGATCAGTAGGGGCTTGTTTAAGTGATATTTAAAGCCTCTTATCAGTACTTTCGTATTCACCAATACGATATGTTCGAAAAGCTTTAAAATCTTTGTTGTTGATTTATAGCTTATGAACTGAAAATACTTTTTTGACTGATGCCTATTAAGCAAATTTGATATAACAATGAAGATATTATTCATTTATTCCAATTTTAGCATAATGAACAAGCGCAATATTTTTCACAGTACCAAATTTAGAAAAATAAGAAGTTAAAGTTTCTTTAGTGAAATCTGTAGGCAATTTATTAACAAATACTTGATAATCAAAGTAATATCTTTTGATATTGACACTTTTTCCAGCCACAGATATTTCTTTCAACTCCAATATTTTTTTACCTTGATAATTTAACGAATACCTATAGTTTAAGGCACTTTGAATATCGCGCTATATTTTTATTATCGATGAGCCAAGTATATGTTTTTAGATTCGAGATCAACATAAGCCTTTAATCCAGCGATAATATCTTATTTAAGCTTTATTTAATTATCTGCATGAAGAAAATAGAGCAAAATTGCCCATTATTATCCTTCTGTCATAAAGTAATTAAATAATAAATATTATATATATTAAATATTCATTTTTTTTATATCAATCAAATATTAATCCTATCATAATCCTTATAAAAAATATAAAATTTACCTAATCTCGAGAAAATTTACAAAATAAACAGCGATCTTTTTAGTTTATAGATACATATAAAATATCTAAATAAAAAAATAGAACTAAATTAAGGAAAATTGAAAGATTTAGTTATTTTATCATGAATAATTTTTGTTTAAATTTGATATTTTTTTGATAAATTATAAAATTCGTATTAATTCAAGTTGAAATTTAAGATTAATCCGCTTTTATACAATAAAATAATATTAATTTGTTGTGATGCATATCTAAGTCTAATGCGCAGTTGATTGCCACCTTTATAATTGGTGTTCTAGACATAATGAAGCCAAATATCAAGAATTTTATACAAAAATTGAAACAAAAGCTAAGGCTATGTTTAAAGATGTAACTATTACTAAAAATTCTCCACCATAAAAATATGTTCAGAAATCTAATTTAGGATTACATCGCTATTATGATGAGTAAACTAATTAAATAGTTATATTCCCAAGACGTGGAGCTTTCTAAGTTAAAGTTAACGGTATGCTTATTTTCTCAAAATTGCAATCTGATCTATGGCCAAATACATAAAAAATTGCATATCTTTTGTAACAAATCAAAAGTGAACAAGAAAAGGGTGGAAACATTCAGAAGTTTTCTTTAGATTATAGACTTTAGAATGAAAATGAAGATGAGTATTTTGTAGATACTTATAAAAAAATTATCCAATTTAAGATCAATAAACGACCTTCAAGTGTTCATTTCAATCGATCTGCTCATCTATCTAAAGGATAAACTGATGGAAATAGTGAAATAAAAAATAGTCGCTTCAAAAGAAAAAATGTCATTAGTTTGAAAAAACCTCAATAAGAAATAATTAATGTAAAAAAACATCCTTTTTAAAGAAAGACTATTAAATTAAATCCAAAAAAATCATAAAAGAGTTCATAATACTATAAATAATTTAAATAAGGAGATAACTTTATTGCCGATAACTACGAAGTTCCAAAACTTCAACAGTTAGCACAAAGTTAAAAATATTCCCCTAGAAATCGCAGAAAGCTTCAAGTTAAAAATGAACTTTTACCGATTAAGCCATTTGTTATTGAAGCACACACTTAGAAAGAACCTATAGCTAGATTATAAAAAAAGGTTTCAAAGAAATTAGTAATTAAAGCTAACTAAAAATCTTCTTAAGCTTCACCAAATAATCCTAAAAAACCATAATCAAAATATACTGATAAAATAAGAGAATCATAAAGTGTTGTAATTGAAAAATAATAAATAATAGTGAACAAATTACAAAAAAAAGAAGATCAAAATAAATAATCTCATTTATCATAATATACTAAAAAAGTTGCAAATGATCATAATGATTTAGTGAAAAAGTATCAATAAAAATTATAATAAAAACTAAATTAGTCCAATAAAAAATTAGATAAACAATAATAAATAAAATTAAAAGAATAAATTAAAAATGAATAATCCTCAAACGGAGGTTATTAAGATTTAATGCAATAAGAATTTTCCAATGACTAAAAAGAAAAAATGAAATAAAATGATAATATTGCTTAATAATAAAAAACGAATCATATAATATAAGAAAAACTAAAAGAAAAAATATAAGTAAATCATAAAAAAGATGAACAAATAAAGAAAACTGAATAAAAAAATCTATAATAATAAAAAATCAAACTAGAATATAAAATCTAGCCAGAAAGTATTCAAAAATAATAAAAAATTATGTCAAATCATCCAGTGATTCCTACTGAGTAGATAAAAAATAAAGAAGAAGAATATGTTTAATAATATAATGAAGAATATTAATAAAATTAAAAAAAGAAATCATAAAAATCTAATTAAAAATACGAAGAATAATTATATGATGATTTTGAAGATCAAGTACAGTAAAGACCTTAAACAAGCGGAAATTCTAGAAAAGGATAAAGATCAAAAATATAAGATGATATAATTGAAAATACATAATAAAATAAATCTAATTTTAAGAAAAAAAATAATTTACAAAAAGAATAATAGTATGATAATGAAGAATATTAAGAAGATTTATTAGAAGAAAATAACTAGTAAATATATGAGATTCCAATCATTATCAATTCTAAAAAAAATATTGTAAATGAGGAAAAAAATAGTAAAAAATAAGAAAAATAGTAAATATAATAATAAAGATAGTTTGAATAAAATTAAATTAAATCAAATTGTAAAAATATATAAGAATAATAATAAAATAAAATTAATAAAAGTATAAATTAGAAAAATAAGGACCATACAATATAAAAGTAAGATAAAAAATTGAAAGAAGTATAAAAGCCATAAATATAAAACTAAAAAAGACGTGTATAACAGATAAAATAAAAAGATTAAAAAATTTAATAAAATTATTATATATAAAAAATTCAAAATAAATTAAATTAAAAAGTAATTTAATAATAAATAAAGGAAAATAAAGACTAAAGTAAAAAGACTCATCAATAGTAAATGAAATAAGAGCTCAAGCATATCTAAGAGGTTCATCAATAATAAATGAAATAAGAAGTCAAAAAGATTTAATAGACTCATCAATAGTAAATAAAATAAGAGCTCAAGCATATCTAAG